>Ga0302312_10001410_pt1 | contig 14546 bp, 9 predicted proteins | sample III_Palsa_N2_1_FD_200529 | JGI IMG/M metagenome (GOLD analysis project Ga0302312, IMG submission 200529) | Peat permafrost microbial communities from Stordalen Mire near Abisko, Sweden - III_Palsa_N2_1 | ecosystem: Environmental > Terrestrial > Soil > Palsa > Peat permafrost | place: Sweden... | reverse complement strand
ATTAACGGAAGAAAATTATGATTATGCCGAATGGTTAATCGCTATAGAACTTAATAATTTAGCTTTGGCTATAATTGGAAGCAGGGAAGAACTCGATGAGGCCTTGAAATACATTGATAGAGCCATAGAAATAGATATTCGACTTCATGGAGAAGAACATCCGGAAGTAACAGCTGTTCATTTAAATACAAAGGCTAATATTTTAGTGCGTAAAATGGACTTTAAAAATGCATTAAATATTCGTCTGGCTGCTTTTAACGTAGTGGAAAGAACTTTTGGTTCAAATGATTATTCTTTAGCAATGTATGCTAATAATCTTGCTAATACTTATATGAAGATTGAAGATAGTTCGAGTCTTGAAAGCGCTTTAAAATTTTCTAACATGGCAAAAAATATTTGTATAGATACCGCTCCTTTTCGCCAGATTGAAATTGAGAATGATATTGAGATAGCATGGATAGAATATAACATAGGTTGCATCTTGAAAAAGCAAAATAGACCCCAAGAAGCATTGGTAATTTTTTTGAAAAAACTACCCTTGTTTGAGCAAGTTCCTCCAGTAAATTTCGATAAAATTTATGCAAATATTGCTCTTACATATAGAGATATAGGGGAGCATGTTGATGCTGTTGAATATCTTAAAAAAGCTTTAGCTATTTCTGAAAAGGTTTATGGAGAAAGCAGTGAGCATGTTATTGTGATTTTGACTGATCTCGCGGAGATATTTTGGAAACATTTGGGGAAGCCTGAAGAAGCAATACCATATTTTGAGCGTGTTTTAGATATAAATAGCGAGAAATTAGAAGTAGACGATCCAACAGTCCTTAAAATAAGTGATGATTTAAAGAAATGCAAGAAAGAATGTAAAGTAATACCCACTGTAAAATCCTCTATGATTACTAATTTGTATGATATGGTTTGTAAAAATAAATGGCGACTTGCAACTACAACGGCGACAATTGCCGCCACTGGAGCATTAATATATTATAACCGAAGGCCAAAGCTATAAGGTTATTTCTTAATAAGGAAAAAAATTGTATTTTATATTGTATAAACTTTATAGTTTAGCTGGGATTGTATGGAATAAAGATTAAAACGGAAAATGGAAAGTTGAATATAGGAAATAAGTGCTTCTATGGCAGCATCGGCATGAAAGTTGGAGGAAAATAATTATCAACACATATATTCTGATGAGACACTTTTAAAAACCTTAACAAACTATTCGAGGCAATTTTATGCAAGAAATTCTTGCAAGGCTGAAGGAAACATATGAACGAAACCAATATGAGGAACAGATTAAGTATTTTTTGCAATTAGGCTATTTTTACTTATTAGAAAAGCAATATGTTTATGCGATTGCTTGCTATAATTTTGCTTTGGGTCTTTGTCAAAATGATAAAAAAACAACAAATTTTAGAATAGAGAAGCATGTTGATTTAATAGAAGAAAATATTAATAAAGCTGCTAATGATTTTTTAAAGTTCTCTGGTTATGGGAATAAGGGCATTTCTTTTTTTAGTTTAGCAAAAACTGATAAGGATGACCTGAAAAATATTCGAAAGTTTGCGCAAGAATGTTTAGATCAAGGATTACCTATAAATGATGCATATCGTGAAATTAATAAAAAAATAAGATCTTTTCTTGAAAACCTAATTGAAAGGTGTATTAAGATACTCGGTCAGCCACCTTGTAAGTATGCTATCGTTGCTTTGGGTTCACTTGGAAGAAACGAAGCCACTCCTTATTCTGATTTGGAATTTATGGTTCTTCTTCAAGACGAAAGAGAAGAATATAAGAAATATTTTAGAGATTTAACAAATCTGCTCAATATTCAAATTATTAACTTAGGCGAAACCACGCCAAGGATCCAAAATATTACAGAACTACATTGGTTGCTAGATAGATTTTCTGATACTCCTACGGTCAATGGCTTTAGTTTTGATGGTCAAATGAAAGGAGGTTGCCATACTCCTTTAGGAAATGTACACCTTAAGTTACCACCTGAGGAAACCTTTGAATTAATTCACGCTCCAGCGCAAATGTCAAAATTTTTTGATGAAGAAAGTTATATAAAAGATAAGCATTTCAGTACCGCATTAGGAACATTCAAGTGGATTGCTGGAGATAAAGACTTAGTGCTGCGTTATAAAGAAGAAGTTAATAAAATTATTCATTTAGAGCTTGCAAGTAGTAGCAAGAGTAGCGAAATTAAACATGATACTTTTGCGAAAAGAAATTCTCTAAGATTATTAGCAGAGACTATAGAAAAGTTTTGGCCTAAGATGGGATTGCATGAGGCGGAAATTCACTATTTTGATGCAAAATATGATTTATATCGTCTGCCTAATATGATTATTGATCAATTAGTTTCTTATTTTAATGTTTCTGGAAATGATGTTTGGACTCGGATAGAAGGATTATTGGAAATAGGCATTTTTTGTCCAGAAGGAGCACATAATATTTCTAGAACTTGTTCAAAGATAGCGAGCATCCGGTTAAACACATGTCTTAAAAATAAAAGCAAAGATAATCGATTAATTTTGAAAAAAGAAAATTATACTTTTGATGTATCAAAATATTTTACTATAAGTATTGCTGAAGTCATTGATGTCTATAAAACTATTATACCTTTATATGATGCAGCTAAGCATTTTTCTGAAACTAAAAGCTTTAATTTACTTCAAAGATTAAAATTTGATGATTCTAGTAAATTGATGTTAGGTCGAATCCATTGTTTTTTATTGGATTTTGCTAATGCTGAAGAATATTTTAATGATCTAATTATAGTAGGTGAAGAAAGAATAAGCGTGTTAAAAGAAAATGTAACAAACAATCTTCAAGAAAAAGTCAAAAAAGAAAGAGAGTTAACTGTCACTTATAGTGATATGTCTGATGCTTATGAGGGGCTTTCTGAAATATATCACGCAAGAGGAGATAGGTCAAAGGCTGGGGAGTATAAGCTTAAAAAAGCTGAAATTTTAGACTCCGAAGATTATAATTCTTTACTTTTATCCTTTGCGTCAGAAGAAGATAGAATAAAAAAAACGCAAGCTCATCTGATAGGCCATAAGATATTTAACCTTCAAAAGAAAATTGTTGAAAAATCTGATACAAAAGAATCAATAGGAATGGAATTAGATGCGCTAGAAAAATTATTTTACAAAATTAGAGATGTTGGCTACCTGATTGCGTTGTCTATATTGTTCGATTTTAATGGAAATCGTCAAAAGTATCTCGAAATATCAAAGAAAGCTTATGAAATGAACTCAGTAAGGCACTCAGAAGTCAGTAAAGAAAGCTTGAAGCTGGCTGACGATATAGCAGATGCATATTCTTCAGAAGCCTTTGATATAACAAACAAAGCATGGTCAAAAATGAAACAAAGTGGTTTACAATTTTCTGATAGTACGGAAGATGTACAAGTGAAAATTTTATTGGATAAGTCGCTTCTAGATAAAATTGAAAATTTAAAAAGAAAAGAGCTTCAATATGGTTCAAATCATATTGAATGTGCAAAACCAGCTCTTTCAATTGGAATAAATTTGCATTCTCAAAAAAAATTAGAAATGGCTTTACATTATTTAAGAAAGGCGCATGCTATTTTTGATTATTTTCATGTAGAAGATTCCATTGATCTTATGTTATGTCGCATGGAACTTGACGCGGTTGAATTAGAAATGCAAGATAAGCAACTTAATATTGATATGTTTATTAATGCTGTGAAAAAAGGAAACATCGAGAGTGTACAGTATTATTTGAGTCGAGGTGTTGATGTCAATACAAGAGATAATAGTGAGCTTAAACTTACTGCCCTTCATTTCGCAGTTAATTTAGGAAGCATTAAATTAGTTGAATTTTTGCTTGCAAAAGGTGCTGATCCAGCTATAAAAAATTCTTTAGGTGAAACAGTTGTCGAATGGGCAAGAAAAAATGAATGTTCTGATATATTACAATTAATTGAAGAAAGAAAAAATTACAGAGATAGCAAGAAATTATTTTCTTCTAAGAAAATTACTTTTAATATAAAGGTTGATGCTTTTGTAGTTCTACCAAATGGCAAAATAGTAGCTGCCTTGAATGATTCGTTAAAAATAATTGATATCGACAATGAAGGTTATACCAAAATTTTAAATGGAAATACTGGTTTGTTGACAGGTCTTATAGTATTTAATGGCTTGATAGCAAGCAGTAGTGCGAGTGGAATTCTTAAGATATGGGATACAGACCTAGAAAAATGTATTAAAATTGTTGATACTCATGCAGCAGTGAGCGCATTGGTTGGATATCAGCAGTGGGTTGTAAGTGGTTCTGAAGATAAAGCCATCAGAATATGGGATATAGAAAAAGAAGAGTGTGTAGCGATTTTAGAAGGCCATGAAGATTCTATCAATGTAGTGGTAGCCCTAGAGAGTTTTCATCAACTGATAAGTGGTTCACAAGATACTACGATTAGAATATGGGATGTAAATCAAAGAACTTGTGTAGCTAGTTTGTCAGGTCATGAAAAAGGGGTGACCGCATTGGGAGTCTTACCAAATGGCCAAATTGTAAGTGGTTCACGTGACAACACTCTTAAAATTTGGGATATTAAAAAAAGAGAATGTATAGCGACTTTAGAAGGTCATTGGAGCTATATTACTAAAATTATAATTTTACCTAATGGCCAAATAGTTAGTGGATCGGACGATACTACACTTAAGATTTGGGACATTGATAAAAAAGAATGTGTAGCGACTTTAGAAGGGCATGAAAATGGAATTACTACATTAGGAATGCTACCAGGCGGTCGGCTAATAAGTGCGGCTAACAAGTTTTTAAAGATATGGAACTTTCTCGAGAAGAATAAGATTACTAGTGATTTGGAAAGAATTGAAGATGCCAGAAAACACGCTTTGCTTTTACAAATAGATCAAAAAGACATGACTCATCAATTCTATACATACCAAACGTCTGGTTCAAGGTATATGTTATCAATTCCAAAGGAAGAGCAAGATATTCAAATTGTTATTTGGCGTTCTTTAAACGATTTGTCTGCAAAAGAAATTAAGGTAGATAAACTTTTTGGATTAGCTCCTTACGATGTTCAATATAAAGTAGGAAATTGTCTATTTGAAGCTATTAGAATTTCGGATCATCGTTTTAGTAGTGTTGAGGAGGTTAGAAATACTACTATTTTGTGTTTGAGAGAAGACTTTGAGTTACAAGAACGTCTCCAAGTAATTATCAGTCAAGATGAAGACAAATTAAGACTCTATGATGGCAGTCTCGTTAATTTTCATACACCTGAAGAGTATATTAGGTACATGTCAAATGATAAAACTTGGGGAACGTATTTAGAAGTAGTAGCTTTGTCACGAGCATTGCAAAGACCAATTATTATTTTTTCACAAACTTTTGATTATCCACATATAGTAGAGCTTGATAATTATCGTAGCAATGAACCCATCTTTATTCAAAGAATTGAAGAGCATTACTGTCCAATGGCAGTTCCTGCTGGCCGTTCAGCAGTTGAAATTTTAGGAGAAATTCGTAGCCATATACAAAATAGAAGAGTAGAAAATTTCAGCGAGATTACCCAAACAAGAACAACATTAGAAGAAACGCTAGTAGCTTTTCAAGCTCAAGAAATAAAAAGGTTTAAATCGCAGTTCAGTTGAAGGGGTGTGATTCACAAAGAGGTGAATTCAGAGATCTAGTGCGATTTTCTGTTAAGAAAAAAGGTTGCAAACTGATAAGTTTAGAAATTTTACTAATAGGAAAGAAGTATGGGAAAACGTTATAACCGTGTTAACTCTGAGAAGAGAGTAAAAATCCATCAATTATTACTAAAAGGTGTTAGTATCGAAGAAATTGCTGTGCAGCTAAGATACCATCATGCTACTTTGTATCGAGAATTAACGCGTAATTTTTGCTAACACGGCTATTGTCCAGATTTAGCACCCCAACAAGCTAAGGTAATAATCCTCCCGTATAATTAGCCCAGTTAAAGGTAAGGTTTTTATGGCAACATAGGTGGCTGAGAAGCTCTGAAAATGAAGTCACTAGTTTCGTAACTTATCTAGGCAGTCTCGAAAGGGAAATTTTATTTTTCGACCATGGTATAAAGAGGGCCATTACAGTTTTAAGCCTGCTGAGTAGTCGCACTGATTGAAGGAAGAAAAAATGATTGATTACAAACAGTTTTTTTTAGCAACAGCCCGAATTGAAAGCCATTTTATTGAAGATATTGGTAATCCGAGATCAGGTATAGGTACAGGATTTTGGATATTTCACAAGGGACAAGGATTTTTTGTTACAAATCGTCATATGATTGATTTAGCTCATTTCGATCCTAAGTGTCAGCAACATAGACTCAATGGCCTTTATATCTGGCTCCGAGAAGAACATTCGATAATATCATCCCCGATTAAATTTGAAATTAATCTAAATAAAACTGCGATTATTGCGCACCCTACCGCTGATGTAGCAATACTTGCTGGAGTAAGTTATTCAAATACTACTAGGGTACCAGCAATCCATGCAATAACTGTAAGCGATCGGTTTGCTTCTAAACAATTTTTTGAGGAAAAACTGAATCCAGTAGATCGCTGCGTTTTTATAGGATACCCCTTAAACATAGGCGGGAGTGCATTTTGGGACGAAGCTACTGGATTGCCAATTGTTAGGGGGGCAGAGCTTTCGTCATATCCCCCTCATGATTTTATTCATAAGAGTATTAACACTTCTCATGCTAGGCTTGTTTCAGGCTTATCATTTGGTGGCTCAAGCGGCTCACCGATTCTTAACATAGGAACACCGGTTTTGGCTGGACAGGGCATTACAATACAAGGAGCCGTTGAACCAATGATAATTGGTATCATGGCAGGCCATTGGTGGAATAACAATTGCCTGCCAGACTTCGTAAAACAACATTCAGGGTTATCATACTTTGTTGCTTCTACAGCAATCTTTGATTTGCTAGATCTGGTCTTACCCTAATTCCCCGGAGTCGAAATTATGAGCATAATATAAACTGGTAAAATAGGAGTTTAAGTTATGCGTCAGAAGAAAAAGAGAGATCACAAGAAAGATCGGGTTTATTCCCCTGAGTTCAAAGAGAATGCTATACAACTTGCCTTGCGTTCTCCCTCAATTGAAGTAGTAGCCAGGGAATTGGGTATTCCTAAACCAACTTTGTATACTTGGGTTATTAATTTTAAAAAGGGGCGGTTTCCAAAGCAAAAATCAGAATCAGATCAGCCTAAGATGGAAAGTTTGCAATCTAATGTGGTTTCTTTGATGGAAGAGAACAGACGTCTTAATAAGACTGTTGCGGTTCTTTTAGAGGAAAAAGCAATCCTAAAAAAAGCCGCAACGTACTTTGCGAGAGAACTGAAGTGAAGTACGCGTTTATGACTGAACATAAGCAAGAATTTAGGATGGATCTCATGTGTGAAGTACTCGACGTAAGTCCAAGTGCTTATTATGAATCGCTTAACAGAATACTTAGCCGTAGAGAGCGTGATAACCATGCATTAGATAACCAAATAGTAAAAATATACACCGAGCATCGTGGTCGGTATGGCGCTCCTAGGATCCATAAAGAACTAGAAGCTTTAGGTAAACACTTGGGTAAAAACAAAGTGGCTAGAAGAATGAAACGGCTGGGATTAAGAGCTTTAGCCAAACGAAAATGGAAAGCGACGACAGATTCTCAGCATACATTGCCCGTGGCTGCGAATCTTCTCAAGAGAGATTTCAGCGCGAGCGCACCTAACCAGAAGTGGGTGACAGATATTACCTATGTTGCTACCCAAGAAGGTTGGCTATATTTAGCAACGGTCATGGATCTTTATTCACGGGCTATCATTGGTTGGAGCCTTCAGGATTCTCTAGAAAGCCCTTTGATCATAGAGGCGCTAGAGATGGCTGTGTGGCGTAGAAAATTCCCCGCAGGCGTTTTAGTGCATTCTGACAGAGGCAGCCAATATTGCTCTGATCTTTATCAAGCTTTACTAAAAAAATACAACTTAATTTGCAGCATGAGTCGATCGGGAGAGTGTTGGGACAACGCCCCTATGGAGAGCTTTTATCATTCATTAAAAACAGAATTAGTACAGTTTTCTACTGGCTTTAAAAGCAAAGTAGAAGCTATAAAATTGATCGTGGAGTACATTGCAGAATACTACAAGAGTCTGTCCATCTAAGTGTGATGGAATGGACGCCTACCTCTTAACTTACGGCCTTGGGTAGGCCAAAATGATAATTCATTAATCATTTAGAAGGGGAGGCATCCAACATGAATGTTACTACTATATTAGGTATTGATCTAGCAAAAAGAGTCTTTCAGCTTCATGGAGTTGATGAAAATGGCAAAGTGGCGCTTAAAAAACGTCTAACTAGGAAAGAATTGCCAGAATTTATAGCAAGATTGCCTGCGTGTCTAATTGGCTTAGAGGCTTGTGGCAGCGCACATCATTGGGCTAGGAAATTTGAATCATTTGGTCATAAAGTTCGTTTAATTAATCCTGCATTTGTAAAACCTTATGTAAAAAATAATAAAAATGACTATAACGATTCAGAAGCTATCTGCGAGGCTGTTAGTCGCCCTAATATGCGATTTGTACCTATTAAATCTGTTTCACAACAAGATTGTCAATGTTTGCACCGTGTCAGAGAAAAATTAATTAATAATAGAACAGCTTTGGTTAATCAGATTAGAGGGCTTTTAGCAGAGTATGGGATCGTATTTTCTAAAGACATTCAAAATGTTTCTGCCAAATTACCGATAATATTGGATGATTTTGATAATGGGTTATCTGAATTTTCTAGAACACTGTTTCAAGAGCTTTACGAAGATTTTGTTTCTTTAAATAAACGTGTTAAATCATGTGAAACCAAGATTTCGACTTTATATAAAACTGACCAGCGTTGTCAACGTATAGGTGCAATACCAGGCATTGGCACTATCACTGCAACAGCTTTAGTTTCTGCCATTACCGATCCTGGTTTGTTTAAAAACGGGAGAGCGTTATCGGCGTGGATTGGTCTGGTTCCTAGACAAGCTTCGAGTGGTAATAAACAAGTCTTATTAGGTATTACTAAACGTGGCGATGCTTATTTACGTAGATTGCTGATTCATGGTGCTCGGTCGGTGGTATGGCATGCTAGTAAAAAAGAAGACAAACGAAGTTTATGGATCAATCAACTTAGAAACCGGAGGGGTGCAAATAAAACAGCAGTAGCACTTGCTAATAAGAATGCACGCGTTGTTTGGGCATTATTGACTAAAGAGCTTGAGTATAAAGAGGCAGTTTAATTGTTTTGAAGGCAAATATGTTTGAGGGAAGCAATTAATAATATGCTTTAAAGAGTTGCGGAGGTTATTTCAATTTAATGGCAAAATAGGTTAAACCAGCTTTTTCGGAACCTGATACTTACAATGGCTTTACTGCTAAGTAAAAAGTCGGAGTGTGATAAGGCAAAGCGAAAAAGCGCTGATTCCATTATGGCTAGAGTGATATTCACTCCTTAAAAAGTCGGATATATGTCAGCAAATCTTATGCTATAAAATTGGAAAAGGCCTTGCAAATTGGTAGGCGTCCATATATGTAAGTAGCCGTAGTTAGGTAAACTGTCTTCAATGATGCCATCACCGCCGGTCAGGTCGCTAGAAAATCTTAGTTTTTGGCTTTTGTCGATTGCATTGATGGTGGCACAGAGCAACCAGTTGGCCAAAATTTCCCGGGAGCGCATATCATCAATTTTGCTGAATGGGTTACCGTTTTGTAGGTGCATACCATTTTGGACGAAAAATGCTATTTCTTTTAACGTAATTTCCATACTTTTAAAGCCAGTAACTAAATATTTCACGATGAACTCTCATAATGTTAGAAATAACTATAGAGGAGCGGTAGGGACAAGTTTTTATTATAACCTAGTCAATCCTCGACTTCTTTTCCTTTAAATTATTTGCGCCGTTGATGTTTTTTGCTAGACCCCTCTCTTGAATTTAGAGTCCTCTCTTCTTTTGCTTCTTCTTCACGTGTCTTTCTTAGTCTAGGATCTTTCTCTTCACTCATGCTTAGTCGATGGTTTTTGTCTTCACTCATGGAGTATGCGAGAAAGTCGCAAAAAGGGATAATGTTTTGCTTGACACTTGCTTCTTCTAAGGCTTCCATATATTGTTGACGGCGTTCTACGGGAATGATTGTCCAGGGGTATTTACCAGAAGCAAACATGACATTCATCAAAAATCGACCTATTCGACCATTTCCATCCATGTAAGGATGAATAAAAACAAAGAAAAAATGACCCAACACAATACGAACAGAAGCCTCAGTTTCGTTCTCTAATAAATTAAAAAATTCATGCATCAGTTCAGGAACAACTGAAAAATTGGGAGGGACATGCATGGAACGACGTATATAAACGGCATTGCGTCGATAGCCTGCGAGATGTATGGGTTCTAAAATTCCGGCTACTACGCTAGGTCCAAATAACTCACGAAACCAGTCTTTATGATCATTCCAAACGACTTTTCCAGGATTTTCACCTGAGAGAACTTTTTGGATACTTTTTTGTACACTTTGAAATGCTTGCCAATATCCGCGTGCCGCTAATGCGTTTTTGTGATTCTGATCATTTGGATCATTATCTGGGTTCCATTTTCCACTACGGACCTTCTCGATAAGTTCGATGGTGACCTGATAACCTTCTATAGAGAGAGAATGATAAGCATCTGTGGCATATTTCCCTTCAACATTTTTTAGATATTTTTTGACATCAATTTTAGCATTTGATGGACTGGGAAATCGATCTATAATAGTTTCTCGCATTTCATGCCATAAAATACGTATGCGATTTACATAAGGAGGAATGATTCTATTTGAGAATTGTAATTTTATGGGTGACTCGAAAGGATCTTGTTCTCGAATATCATACCCAGCGGAAGACATCGTTTTTTTAATATCTTCAGCAATACGATCTTGTCCAATATTTCGAAAAGCACCTATTAAACGCCCTGCTATAGTGCTATGCCCACCTTCTAAGAGAACAGGAAGAATTTCTGATGCATCTTGAATGGTTGCTAATATTGCACGCGCATCCGTTGGGTGTTGTATAAAAAATGATGAGGAGCAGGTAATGAGCGCCGAAACTTTAACAAATATTTTTAAATCATTTTTTTCTTCCACTTCAGTCTTTTCAGGCATTGTATAGCGGACATCTAGCAAAGAAGTGTGAAAGGGCAAGGGTGTGATTTTATTATTACCTTTACTGGATCGTACCAGGAGCTGTTTTGGCACAGTCCAATTTTCGGCATGTAACAATAAGGATTGTTCTGGAGACAAACACCATGCATTGCCAAATCTTTTATTTAGGTAGGATGCACAAAAATGCCAAAACGAAATGTACCAAGAGGTACTATCCCCTTGGACTTCATCGGGTCGAGAGGGAATATACCAGCCCTTAATGACTTCTTTTAAAAAGCCATTTTTCTTTAATCGGTTGAGATGAGTCCGGGTTAAATCGCGTGAACGAATAGCCATAACCCCTTTTTTTTGTAAATCCCGTAAATGCTCCAGCGATTGGGCTAATTTTTCTGATTTTGCCATATGCGTGCAAACCCTAGGTTATTAAGCTGTATAAATCCTAGGTTATTAAGATGTGTTAATCCTAGGTTTTCCTGTTGTATTAATTATAGGTTATTATGCAACGTTATTACAAGCCGCGGGTTGTATGTTTATAAAGGCCACACTTAGAAGGCTTGGGCAGTCGCACCCTGTGTAAACACTTTATACCGGAGGGATGGGCGGGCAGGCTGCCATTAAGCAAGCTTATAGTGGTACGATTACTGGGGAGTCCTCGGAAGAAATTTTGCGTCCTAGTAACTTGCCTAGTAGTTAAGTTTTTGGTTTTTTAGCTTAATTATCATAAAGTAGAGAGGAGAATAATATGGACATTTTGTGGGCATCAGCTATGCACAGTGGTGCATTATTGGGCAAATTGTAGCGAGCGGTGCAGTAAAAATGTTAATAAAATCAAACGATTAAAGTCTACAACCCGGGCTTTTAATCCGTTGGTCGAAAGTTCAAATCTTTCACGGCCCACCAACTAAATCTCTAAATCTAATGAAATGATAGAATCTCATACGCCCTTCTTAGCTTGAGGGAGGCCCAGCGACATTCAGGGAGGAGTGTAATGTTTCTTGTGTAATTGATGCCGATGGTTTCATCAAGGAAAATAAAGGGAAGAAGCTCTGACTACTTTGTTGGGAATAATTTCGCTTTTCCATGTTGAAGCCTTGCTGTAATAAATACATGACAGGTTCATAAGAAATTTTCTTTTGACCACATGCGTGCATTGCATAATGCAGCAAATTATTAGCAAATGCATCTTCTTCACATTTTAAATCAATTTGTAATTCTGTTGCACGTTTTAATAAAGACATGATTAAATTATTTTCAAGTAAACTTGCAGAATCTTGGTCTGAACGATGAAATAATCGAAACAATATAGATTTCACTAGTCTAGTGATAATTTCTTGGGCAACATTCTTTTCAGATAAATGATCAAGAAATGGAATAATATGTTCTTTATCTTTGCTTGCTTGTACTAGAGCATGCGCTGTTGTAACCAGAGTTTCATTGGTAGAATAAGTTGTAATAAGATAGGCCGCCGCCGCATAGTTAGCTTTAGAAAAAGCAGTGTTAAGGGCTCGAGGGAGACTCGAAGGGGCTAAAGTCCCTGATGGATCTTCTAGTGTGAGTACTAGTTTTAGAGAGGAAAGGTCATCATTTTCAATACAGTAAACAGCAAGATCACCCGATAAGGTCCGCTCAAAATAACCATCATAAAGTTCATTAACAAAGTCAGGCATATTAGGATCGTAAAGGCTGTTTACTATACAGTTAGGATAAGAAACGAAAGGAGAATTGGTTATGTTTTCCACACAAAATTGCAATAACGCTTTAACATCAGAGCTGTACTTCGGTATATCGTTACTAAGCCTCTTCGAAACATCTACTAATTGATCAAATTCATTTTTTCTATTTGCATCAAGGAAGGAACGAAAATTTTGGAGATAAATCTCTCTTTTAAGGAAAATACAGCTGCCCAACCAATCAATAAAATAAGGAATTTCATGTAATTTTTTTGTTCCATTATTTAGCTGGTTAGCAAATGTTTTAATTTCATTTAACCAAAAAGAGTTTTCAATGCTTTCCCAATTAACTAATGGGTAATAACATAATGGAAAACCTTTTAACGCTATGCAGAACTGGAAAGCAGACTCGCCTGATTCTGTAGGATAAGGGTTTTTTAAATGGGACTTTTTTAATAAAGCGCCAATCCATACAAAATCTTTAAAATTGAAAGAAAGATCAGCTTGAGACAGAATGAAATTGTAACGTCCTAGCGCAACATAAGGAACGCTCAATTTACTATTATTTTCTTGGGAAACTAATTGGTGCGCTAAATGAAAAAATAAGTCGGTTACAAAATTTTCATGATTTTTTCTAATAAAATGGCGGGTTGAATCGTGTAAAAATTGAATAGCATCAAAGACAATAGCGCCATCGTTACTTCTCCAAGCAGAAGTGTAGGCAATGATTGGATCATTAACATCTTTTTTAGATTTCTTCTTCCTAATAACATACTTGCCAAAATATGGGCTTGTGACAGATAGTAAAGCAGCTCCACGACCACCAATATAAACTCCGGGGTTAGGCTCTGGTTTCGATGATAACAATTCACAATTATCAATTATTTCTCCTATGACAAGAGAAAGAGGGTTGTTGGCAGATAGTCTTTCTAAATATAAATTTGAATATATAGGATTTATACTAGTGCCCTCTAGTGTTACCTCAGGAATTTGATCAAAATCATCTTGTGGGGTTAAAGATATATACCGATTAAATACAGCGCTTTCTTCGTATTGGAAAGGATCTTGATTTGGGTTAGGGTTAAGAGGTGGTAAAGGTAAAAAAACAGCGCAAAGCTGCGCTGCTTCAAAGTTTTCATTAGAATTTTCATAATGAAAAACTACATAAAGTCTAGTAATATCCTCTGGAGTAATATGCATTACAAACGACATCAATTGTTCTATTGATAATTTTTTGTTAGATGTTTTATTCTGTTTAAATATCTTCCATAATGCTGCTTTAAGAACCTCATGTAAGTTGTCATAAAAATATTTTTTAAAATTTCTTAATTGTTGCTGCTCTTCTTTGCTTAAGATAAGATCTTTTTCTTTAGTTAAAGCGTGAGTAATATATGTTGTAAAAAATTCTTCAATTTTGTCTGCTGAGCGTAGTATTTTTTCTAATATTAAATGATGGGTTTGAGAAATTCTTTTAGAAATGAGTTTGAACCAAAAATCAACATGCCAACCGTTTGTTGGATAATTTGGCTGAATGTCAGATTTTCCTAAAAGGATTTTTAATTTCTCTATAGATGTTGACATGTAGATACTCCTTAATTGTGTGTAAATCAACGCCCTATCAAGTTACCGCTTAGTGAAGGTTATGTCTCGGTTAAAGAACTCATTATAATCCGGTTAATATAGT
>Ga0302312_10001408_pt1 | contig 14578 bp, 14 predicted proteins | sample III_Palsa_N2_1_FD_200529 | JGI IMG/M metagenome (GOLD analysis project Ga0302312, IMG submission 200529) | Peat permafrost microbial communities from Stordalen Mire near Abisko, Sweden - III_Palsa_N2_1 | ecosystem: Environmental > Terrestrial > Soil > Palsa > Peat permafrost | place: Sweden... | reverse complement strand
TCCTCCCCGAGCATTCGATGGGCCGAATTAGCCACATCCGGCAGCACTTCGTCGCCGTCTGGGATGAGGATTGGCCCACCCAGGCGCTCATCCCACGGAGTTACGGAATTACCCCTAAGTGATTCGTAATCATTACGATGGTGATGCTTCGTGTAGTGAAAGATCCCCACGATGGTAGGATTGCGTCGCGTCAGCACCCGGGCAATGCGCCCGGACCGCCGCCCGTCACGCCCCGGAAGTGCTTCATCTACAAGGACTAAGTCCCCTTGCATGGCTCCGTGAATCTCGTTTGGCGGGATGAAGATATCGTCCTGTTTTAACCCGGTTTGGGGCTTCAAATCGACGTCTTTAGCCCCGTTTCGCGACGCAATCGCTTCTGGCCGCACAAACCCAAAGCCATCCCGGTGCAGATCCAGCCGTCCACTCACCAGCCGCTCGCGCCCCCCGCGAACCGCAGTCTCCATGCCATCCCACCGGCCTGAGTCCGCGCGACCGCCTGTAAGTATTGTCTTATCAATAGGTTCCCGCTTTGGAATCGCCCACATATCGTCGCCAAGCCGGGCCAGTTCCCCGTGAGCGACCAGCCGCGTGAGTTGCTCCACCAGCAGGCGCCGTTCTCGCCCACCGCCTAAGCCAAGTTCCCGTATGAGTTGTTTATATCCCGCCTTGCCGCCGGCAGAGCGGGTGATCCGAGAAAGGAGGTCGCGATCGCTTCGTTCGAGCGAATTGCGGTGAGCGCGTGGGATGGAATTGCGAGCCATGGCCTACGACGAGCATACGCGGAGAGCCCAAAACGCGCATTTTAGGGGCAGGTTTACAACCAAAGGATGAAAAAGTAACAAGATTTCCGACGAAGGAAGCCAGCAAGTAACTGATTTCAGTGTCCGATTTTAGTTATATAATTATTACTAGGAATGAATTACTTTAGTAATGTTTACCAACTAGTAATTAGTTATGTGGCTGATAAGGATGGACTTACAACTTGTATGACTCTATGTTCTTCTCATCTGGTTGTCCAGAGAAATCTTTAGAAATCTTTTATCACTTATTTACTGCCAAGGAGAAATACCCTCATGAAGAACCTCGCCATCCGCACCTTCGTCGTCGCCCTCGCAGTCGCCGGTTTCACCGCTTCCTCTTACTCGGCATCCACGGCGCGTGCCAACCAGGCTAAGGTTACCGTGGCACACCCGGGTATCGTGGTTTCGCCGAGCACAGTTTGTGCCCCCGGCAGCACCTGCGGCCTCGACTAGTTTCGATCGCAGACTGTAAAAAATAAGAAAATAAGGCGATTTAGGTAGTGCAAACGCCACGCCTCCTGTGTACGATACTTCTATCGCACCGGAGGCGTTCGCTATGGATATCAAGCTGTTGCTGGAATATTCCATGTTTGCCAACCTCGTAATCACCGTCGGGCTCGTGGCCCTGATGGCCCGCAAGAAATTGATGCGTGAGTTTCCAGCCCTGGTGGCGTTCCTGGTTGCCTGCAGCCTCGAGGCAAGCATTTCAATCCCTATCCTGTTTTTCCGCAAGTACATTGGAGTCTCCAAGGTCCGGGCGTACGAAGTGTATTTCTACTCGCACCTGGTGATTTCGTGCATCGAGTGCGCCTTGCTGCTCTTGGTGATTTACAGCGTCTTCCGCCAGGCAATGAAGCCGCTTGAGGGTCTGCACCGCGCGGGCAAGATCGTGTTTCGGTGGGTTGGTGGGGTCTCCCTGGCTTTCTCTCTTGTTCTGGCAATGGGACCGCACAGGACAGGTGATTTCACCGTGGCCACCTTGACCAGCCAGGCGCAGCAGGGCATCAGCGTCTTGATTCTTTGCCTACTTCTGTTTGTTTGCTTCTCCACGCGTTATCTGGGCCTTACGTACAGGAGCCATATCTTTGGCGTGACCCTTGGGCTTGGAGTCTTTGCGACGGTGAGCCTGATTGAAGCTGCATGGACTGTGGCGAACGTAACCACGGTGTATTCGCCCGTGTTTGTCCTTAGCGCAGTCGGTAGTTGTGTAGCTCTTCTCACGTGGGGAGCCTACTTCGCGATGCCGGCGCCGGAGCGCAAGATGATTCTGCTGCCGACGACTTCGCCGTTCTTCCTCTGGAACCGCATTTCGGAAGCGCTTGGCGACGAGCCGGGTTTCGTGGCCATCGCTGGGTTCAAGCCGGATATGCTGGCACCTGCTGAGATGACTGCCTTCGCGGCCGGTTCGAAGCGTGCGCGGGAGCGGGAGATCGATTTGGATCGCGCAGCGCGTGCCGAGCGTGAAATTGAGGCAACGCCGGCTACGCAGCAGGCGATGGGCCTTCACACGATCGCCATGCAGCGGTAATACCCTCCGATGGAGCCGGTAACGCATCTTCTTACCGGCGCCTGCCTTTCTCGAGCCGGGCTTAACAGACGTGCGGCGTATGCGACGCTCACCATGGTCGTGGCCGCAGAGTTCCCTGACATCGATACGCTGTGGAGTCTGCGCGGACCGATCGAAGGATTCCAACATCATCGCGGCATCACGCACACTTTTCTAGGGCTGCCTTTCGAGGCGGCCCTGATTGTTGCGGGTGTCTATGCGTGGCACCGATGGCGGATCAAGCGCGCAGCAACACCGGCGAGCGGTAGGGCGAAGCCGCTGACCGCTGCGCCCGTGCGCTGGGGTGTGTTGTACGGCCTAGCCCTGATAGCGTTGCTGAGCCATCTGCTGCTGGACTACACCAACAACTACGGCCTGCGCCCTTTCTTTCCTTTCAATGATCGCTGGTATGCCGCGTCGATCGTGTTCATTGTTGATCCCCTGATGCTTGCGCTGCTGCTGGGCGCGCTGATTCTGCCCTGGATCTTCGGCCTGGTCAACGCAGAAGTCGGAGCCAAGAAGCAGGCGTTCCATGGAAGAGGCTGGGCGATCGCTGCGCTGGTAGGCATTGCGGGATGGTGGGGCCTTCGCGCGGTTGAGCACGAGCGCGCGCTGCAGATGGCGATGACGCAGAGCATGGTCGCGCCAACGCCGGAGTCCGCGGCAACGACAACGCAGACCCAAGATGTCGATGCTGCGTATGTGCCGACGTTTTTGCCCGCTCGTGCAGCGCTGGTGAGCCCGGACCTGCTCAGTCCCTTTCGCTGGTCGGCTGTAATGGATTTTGGGCCGGTCTACAAATTGGCAGAGATCGATACCTATGGCCGAACGCTGACGACTGGCGAGGAGATGTATCCAAAGCTGGGGTCGAGTCCTGCGGTGCTGACGGCCGAGCGAAGCAAGCTTGGTCGCGCGTATATGGACTGGTCGCCGATGCCGTTTGTCGAGGTGACGAAGGGGGGGGGCGGTGAAGACCCCAGCACCACGGCGACCGTGGTTACGTTTCGTGATCCGCGATTTCTCGGTGGCCGGCTGGGTGAGACCGGGCGGCAGCCCCTGACAGGGACGGTGGAACTGGATGAGGCAGGCCACATAGTGCGCCAGACGATGGACGGGCGCGTCGAGCAGTAGATTCGAGATTGGCCCGAGGCTTCACAGTGGATCAGGCCGTTTTGATCTCGTGAAAGTCATTTTCGTGATGAAGCACTGCGTACACGCTACAATCGAGGGGTACGGCAGTGAAGATGCCGCGAACCCCACTTTTTGAAGGCCACCTAATTATGCTTGCCATCCTCATACTCGTGCTCGCTGCATTGAGCCGCCTTCTGCCGCACGTCTTCCATAACATGGCGTTCAACTTCACGGCAGTTGGCGCCGGACTGCTGTTCTTCGGCTCACGGAGACCGCGTTGGCAGACCGTGCTGGCGGTTGCTGTCATGGCGCTGATGGATGTCTTCCTGACGACGAAGGTTTACGGCTACGCGTTTCACGTGAGCGGCTACCTGGTGACGTGGGCGTGGTATGCCGCGGTGTGCTTGCTTGGCAGCGCTCTTCTGCGCAAGGTGACCGTGCTACGAGTTGCTGGCGGTGTGTTGGCTTCGGCTACGAGCTTCTTCCTGCTGAGCAACTTTGCAGTGTGGGCGAGCAGTGCATCCTTCGGAGCTGCGGCGATGTATCCGCATACCCTGAGCGGGCTGGCTGCCTGCTATGCTGCCGCGCTGCCGTTCTATGGCAACGACCTGCTGTCCACGGGATTGTTTGCAAGCGCGTTCTTCGGTCTGCCAGTGCTGGCGAAGCGGCTGGCGGAGAATACGCGGTCAACGCCTGAGACGATTTAGCCCGCATAGACTTCAGGCAAGATGAAAGCCGCGCTCGATGCGCGGCCTTTGTTGTGTGCGTTTCGCTAAAGCCTAGACATTCTCTTCGCTGGGAAGCGAGACGCCTTTGCGCCGATCGAAGATCTTCCGCACCGCATAAAAGACGAGCCACAGGGCTCCGGCAACCGCGACAGCGATCACCAGGCTGTGGTGTTCGTGCACGACGTGGCGCAGCGAGTGCACCAGCGTTGGGCCGAACCAGATGGTGAGCATCGAGCAAACCAGAAACTGGATGAGTTTGCCACAAAAGATAGCCAGCAGAAACGGAGTGGTCTTCATCTCGAAGACGCCGGCGGAGAACTCGAAGAGCTTGAGCGGGGTGGGGGGCGGAAGCATCGCCGGAATCATGATGGCGAGGAACTCCTGGCGCTCGAAGCGGTCGCGGATGTTCTCGTAGCGCTCGCGGTTGATGCGTTTGAGCAGGAAGAACTCGCCGCCAGCGCGACCGATGAAGAAGGGAACCAGTGAGCCGAGCGTGGAGGCGGCTGCGGCCATGAGGCTGTAGGCGAGAAACCGATGATGATCGGCCGCGACATAGCCAATGACGACGCCGTCCATGGAAACCGGGATGGGGATGAGCGCGGAGTCGATGAGAGCCAGGCCGCCAACACCCCAGATCCCGAGGGGTTTGAGGACGGCTAGAAGGACGGCAGAAAACTTATGCAGGAGAGCGATGGGGCCAATAATCACGGAATCTCTATTCTACTGCCGCGGTGGCCGATTCTACCGTTTCGCCGGATGCTCGGTGTGGCCGGCCAGGAGGTCGAGAGCGTGGGGAAGTAGGGAGAGGACGGCGCGCAGAGAGCTTTCGGCGCCCTTGGGATTGCCGGGGAGGTTGAGAATGAGCGAGTTACCGGAGGTGACGCAGACGCCGCGACCAAGGGCGGCGAAGGGCGTCTGGCGGGCGCCGTCCTGGCGAATGAGTTCGGCGAGGCCGGGAACAAGGCGGGTGGAGACGGCGAGGGTGGCTTCGGGGGTAATGTCGCGGGGAGCCAGGCCGGTGCCGCCCGTCGTAACGATGAGGCTGGCGCGGGAAGCAGCGGACCGTAGGGCGGAGGCCAGCTGATCGAGCTCGTCCGGGAGGGTGATGGCGTCGACGATCTCGGCGCCGGCGTTGGTCAGGATGCGGACGATAGCCGGGCCGGAGAGGTCTGTCTGGGTGCCGGCGAAGCAGCGGTCGCTGACGGTGACAACGACGGCGGTGCGGCCAGCGAGGGGTGCGGGGGACGACATATCTCAAGAATAGATGCGGACGCGCGGAATCGGGCTGAAGATGAGAAAATAGAGGGGCCAGCGTCATTTTGGTCTGGCGATTTGCCCCGGGATACGCAACCTTCACTGGGGCACATCCGTCACAGACTAACGACCTAATGCCGACAACACCCCCACAGATCGATCCAGAGCGTCCAGGAATGCAGCCCGAAGCACCGCAGGAATCCGGCGCCCCGGGTGCCTCGAATGCCCCCGACGCTGAGATTTCGACGCCCGACAAGCCGCAGCCCGGCGCCCCCATCTCCGTGGTCCCGCACGAGGGGGCGAGCCGGACGGTCGCCGCACCCACCCACATCATTCGCACCAATCGCTACGGTCACCTTGAAGAGCACGAACTCATTAAGCTGCTGGACACGATCGAAGATGAGCGGGCGAGGGGCCGGTTCCGCGAGTCGATCTATATCTCCCTGATTGTCTGGCTCGCGATCGCCTGGGTTCTGTTCTATGGGCCAAAGTATCTCTGGCACTCTCCGCAACTGATCACCCCGGCAGACGCGTTGCACCAGCAGGAAATCGTGCAGCTGAATGCGCCGATCCTTCCGCATCATGCGATTGCCCCAGCCCCGAAGATCGACCGGGGAACCATCGCGAAGGTGAAAGCCATGGAGCCGAAGCCCTCCCCTGCGCCGCCGGCACCTGCTCCAACCGCCGCGCCTGCGCCCACAGAGACGACTCCGCCGCCGGCGCTGACGCAACCCACCCCGCCGGTTGCGTCCCCGACCTTACCGCTACCCTCTGCGCCCAGGCCGGTCACGCGCTCCGCAGAGCCGGAAGCGCCCACGCCGCAGCCATCGACAAAGCCGAACTTCAACACCGGCCGCACCGCCAGCGACGACATGCAGCAGGCGATGCATGGCTCGCAAAGCGCGGGCAGTGACCGTAGTGTCGGCATCAGCGGCAATAACCGGGGCACGCAGACTGGCGAAGGCTACGACATCCTTTCGGACACCCAGGGCGTGAACTTCGAGCCCTATATGCAGCGCATCATTCGCCTGATCTACGCACAGTGGATACCGCTGCTGCCGGAAGAGGCGCGGCCGCCGCTGAACAAGCGAGGCACGACGCAGATCCGCTTCACCATCAACGCGGATGGAACGATTGCTGCGATGCATCTCGATGGCTCCAGCCACGAAGATGCGCTCAACCGTGCGGCGTGGGGATCGATCACCGGTGTTGGACAGTTTCCACCGCTGCCCAAGCAGTTCCACGGACCGAATCTCGAGCTGCGCATTCATTACCTGGTCAACGTGGATAAAGATACGGGGCAGTGAGATGCAACGCTCAGAGCGTGCCAACGAGCATCGTGCAGCATCCCCGCAGCTACCCGCGCTGACACCGGCCTGTAAACGGAATCGTAAGGAGTTTGCGCGCTACCGCGCCGACAGAGAAAAAGCTGAGCGTCGCAGCGTGGTGCGCGGTCTGATATTGCTGGCTGTCATAGTGCTGATGGGAAGCGCAGCCCGCGCGGGTCTCGATCGCGTCTTCGTGCATGGCTGGTGGCGGCCCTAATGATGAAGCGCGGAGAGAACGACTATCCGCTGCTGGTGGTGGCCGGCCCAACGGCGAGCGGAAAGACTGCCTTGTCGCTGCGATTGGCCGAAGAGTTCGGCGGCGAGATCGTCAGTTGCGACTCCGTTGCGGTGTACCGGCTGATGGAGATTGGCACGGCGAAGCCAACGCTGGCCGAGCGGCAGCGCGTTCCGCATCATTGCATTGATCTCTATTGGCCCGATGAGGCCTGCACCGCCGGCGACTATGCGCGGGCTGCCCGCGAAGCCATCGCAGGCATTCGCGAGCGCGGGCGCATTCCCATCGTGGCTGGTGGGACCGGTTTGTATCTGCGCGCGTTGCTGGAAGGCTTGGCACCGGCTCCCAAGCGAAACGACGCGTTGCGCGACCGGCTGCGCGCGCGCGCAGAACGGTGGGGATCCGCATGGCTTCATCGCGTGCTACAGCGACTCGACCCGCAGGCGGCAGCTTTGATTCATGCCAACGATATGCCAAAACTGATTCGCAGTATCGAAGTGACATTGGCGGGGAGGCAGCCGCAAACGGAACAGTGGCAGGCAGGTCGCGATGCGTTGCGCGGATATCGCGTGCTGCAGATGGGCCTTGCAGCAACGTCCTCCAAGCCAATGCGGGACCGGCTCTATGCGCGCATCAACGAACGTGCGGCGGCGATGTTTGCACGCGGACTGATCGCGGAGACGGAGATGCTGCGCGAACGCTACGGCGACGATTGCCGCACGTTGGGCGCGTTGGGCTACGCTCAAGCCATGACAGTATTGCGTGGCGAGAGCCCTCTCGATGCAGCCATTGCGGCGGCGCAGCAGGGTCATCGAAACTATGCGAAGCGACAGGGTACCTGGTTTCGCAGAGTCGAGGCGATGTGCTGGCTCGAAGGCTTTGGCGACGAGCCTTCCGTGCAGGAGCAAGCGCTCAAGTGTGCGCGAAGCCTGATCAAAGGAGGGACGCTGCCGTGAACGGCGTACGCATCGACAAGTGGTTGTGGGCGGCGAGGTTTTTCAAGACGCGTGTGCTGGCGTCGAAGGCATGCGAGCTGGGGCGCGTGCAGTCGAATGGAGTTGTCGCAAAGGCTGCGCGTGAAGTGCGCGTGGGCGACAGGCTGCAGGTGCGCAACGAGGCGGCCGATTTCGTGATCGAGGTAATGAAACTGAGCGAGGTACGCGGTCCTGCGGCGGTCGCGCAAGAGCTTTACCTCGAGACCGAAGAGAGTAAGCAGGCGCGGGTAAAGGCTGCCGACGAACGCAAGGCAATGTTCGCGTCCACACCTGCGCCCTCGCGTCGGCCAACCAAGCGCGACCGCCGGCTGATCCATAAATTTTCGGGGGAATGACGGCTCCCGCAGCTCAGGGCTGTGGCGCCGGCGAACCGTTATCGGTGTTCACCCAGTAGCCATCGCGCGCTTCGACCGAAAGCTTCGAGCCGTCGCGCAGCTTGAGCACGATGGAGTGGAATCCGGGCGCGGGCGACTGCGGCTGGAAGCTCAGCACATAGCGATTGGGGATATGATTCGCGATGGTAAAGAGATCGTGATCCAGCGTCTTCGTATTCTTGAACTTAAAGTATTCGCCGCCAGTGAGATGCGCGACGGATTCTGAGATGTTGCGGCGCAGCGCGTTGCGTGCCGCGATCTCGGCGAGATGCGCAAGCCGCAGCGGAGGCAGCAGTTCTTCCACGCAGTTCAAGTCCTGCGAGCCTTTGCTTTCAGTGGGCTTAATCGGGTTGCCGTCAGCGTCAGTGCCAAGGTCGCGACTGAAGCAACCGTGCTGTGGGCCGGGCTCGAGCGGTGGCGTATATGGAGATCCAAACTTGGCGGCTTCCTTTCCTTCGTCCGTTCCCGTGGTGTGAAAGCCGACGCTATACATCACTGTGTTGGTATCGCTGATGGCATGCAGCGCATCGAGCTCGCTTACGTGGCTGTTATTGTCGGTGGTTTGCGAAAGCAGAAGGATAGCGCGTCGAAAGGTGTTGGGCTGTTGACGAAGCAGGTTGACCGCGTACACGATCGCGTCGAGTACAGCCGCGTGGTTGTCGCCGGGCTCGAGGATGTCGAGCGAGTGGCTGATGAAGTCGAGGTTGGATGTGAAGCCGTGTAGCAGGATGGGCGTGCTGTCGAACCCCACTACGGCAACACGATGATCGACGCCGCCCAGCATGTTGTCGAGCATGGGGCCGAGATGCTGGTACTGATCGAGATGCGCGGAGGCGTCCCCACCCGTCTGCGCGATGATCACCATCGCCAGTGGCTCGCTGCCGGTGTCCTGCTCGAGGCGCAGCTTCTGCACGACGCCATTGTCGGTGAGGATGAAGTCGTCCGCCTTAAGCGTGTAGACGAGTTCGCCAGACTTAGTGCGGACCAGCGCAGGCACGACCACCAGGCTGGAACTGACCGTGATCGTAGCCGTCGGCGGATTCGTTTGCGGGGGCGATTGCGCGTCAGGTGCCGGGCTTTGCGCGTGCGTGAGCGCCGCGGCGAGGAAGGCAATGGAGCAGAGAATGGCGAGAGGCTTCATGGTCGGGGAAGAGCGGAAGATACACCAACAGTGTAGTAGCTGCGTGGATCTAAAGAGTTGGACGAAGGGACAGCATGCAAGTTGCAGGCCCGGTCAAAAAGAAACGGCCCATCGAGGGGATGGGCCGTCGCGAGAATGGGCAAGCTTACGGATTCTGAACCACGAGGTCGTCGGCGAGCCGGAAGTGCACAATGGATTCGGCGGGAATATCGAGATTGTGATTGCCGGTCAAGCCCGCGATGGCAGTGCCTCCGCCTGCGCCGGCAGCAGCTCCAATCGCCAGGCCAACACCACCAGTGGCGAGGCCGCCGATCAGCATGCCGGCGCCGGTCATGCCGCCGATGATGCCTGCCGAGCGGCGTCCTTTGCCCTTCCGGGTGCGCACGGTGTCATGCGTGTCGAGTGGGTATTCGTAGCCGTTGAGCGTCATTGCGGTGAGGCGCAACTCGAGCACCGAGCGCCCACGGAAGTGTCCCCCGTGATGCGACTCGACGACTCGGCCACTGGGTCAACCACGTTGCCATTGAAATGATCGCCGGCCTCGCTGGTTTTTACGCTGATGTGCTGGTCGATGCGGATGGCGAGCTCCGTGCCCGCGGGAACTTGCATGGAGACTGAAGGCGGCTGGCCTGGTTGCGAGGGCTGAGATACAGGTTGCCCACCCACCGCGGGTTGACCGACCGTCCCCTGCATGGGAGCGCCCTGCGCACCGTAGGATAATGGCGTGATGACCGGGTCGGTGCTGTGCGGCTTGGGGCCCGGCGGTGGCGGCGTGGTCAACGTCGAAATTGCCGGCTGCTGCCCCTGCGCCGCTGGTGGCTGCACGGTCTTGGTGATCGTGTTGCCATCGCCGTCGATGTACTGAACTTGCTGCGGCGTGTTGGTAGACGTCGCCTGCGATTTGGCCTGATCGATCGCTCGATTCACCTTGCTGGCGCAGCCTGCGACGAAGGCGAGGGTAAGGATTCCTGCACTGCTCAAGATGACGCGAAATGTCCTGCTGATGGTCATAGATCTCCTTCCATGCCTACGCATGGCTTGCGAAGAAGGGCTAACGCCACGATCTTGCATACTCGGTAGGATGCCCCTTTGGCGCAAGGCGCGCCGCCTAAACCGGAAGAAAGGTTTAACATCAAAACATTATGAGTATCGCGACAACCCTTCTTGAAGAGACATCGTCGAAACGTCCGCAACTGGCGCACTTGAGCGCGCAGTTAGAAGCCCTGCGGATCCAAGGCACCTACTTTAAGCTGCGCGTGCTCGACGACGCGCAAGCTCCCGTTTGCCACTACGATGGCCGCGAGGTCATCAATCTCGCCTCGAATAACTACCTTGGGCTGTGCGATCACCCCAAGCTGCGCGAGGCCGCGACGGCCGCGATCGAGAAGTACGGCGTCGGTTCAGGAGCCGTGCGTACCATCGCCGGCACCATGCGCATTCACATGGAGCTCGAAGAAAAGATTGCGCACTTCAAGGGCGTGGAAGCGTGCGTAGTGTTCCAGTCAGGGTTTACTGCGAATGCGGGAACCGTTTCGAGCATCCTTGGCAAGGAAGATTTCATTCTCTCCGACGAGCTGAATCACGCCAGCATCATCGACGGGGCGCGGCTCTCGCGCGCGAAAATCAAAGTCTTTCGCCACAAGGATGTCGAGCACGCTGAAGAGTTGTTGAAGGAAATTCAACACGAGCCGGGGCATAAGCTCGTGATCACGGACGGCGTATTTTCGATGGACGGCGACATTGGCCCGGTCGGTGCGCTCGCCTATCTCTGCGAGAAGTACGGCGCGATCATGATGGTGGACGATGCGCATGCCAGCGGCGTGCTGGGGCGCAATGGCCGCGGCAGCGTGGACCACTTTGGCTGCACCCAGCGCGTGGATATACAGGTTGGCACGCTCTCCAAGGCGATTGGCGCGCTGGGCGGCTACGTGTGCGGATCGCGCGATCTGATCGACTACCTCTACCATCGCGCGCGGCCGTTCTTGTTCTCGACCTCGCATCCGCCCAGTGTCGCGGCAAGCTGCATCGCGGCCTTCGACATTCTCGAAAACGAGCCGAAACGGATCGAGCGGCTGTGGGCGAACACCCACTATTTCCAGGAGCAACTCACGCACGCCGGTTTCGATATTGGCGGCCGCACCACGCCGAAGAGCGAGACGCCGATTACGCCCATCCTCATCGGCGATGGCCGAAAGACGATGGAGTTCAGCCGCGCTGTCTTCGAGCAAGGCGTGATGGCGACTGGCATCGCCTTCCCGACGGTGCCCGAAGGTAAGGCCCGCGTGCGCTGCATCATGACCAGCGAGCACACCCGGGCGCAGATCGATAAGGCACTGGAAATTTTGACAGGGACCGCGAAGCGCTTGGGGGTACTGGTCTAAGGGTCAGCAGCCTCCGTTTCGGCGGCGATGAAGTTTTTAGCGGAGAATTAGCATCCTCGACACCCATAAATTGCATCTGGTGAGCTAGAAAGCTCATTAAGGAGAGGATCGTTATGGCTGACCTGAATGCACTGCAACAAAAGTACGCGCCGGTTCTGGATACCATCAACAGCTTTTCAGAGTACGGAGCGAAAGTAGATTCCGTCGATCTCGACGGCGAAAAGCTCCGCATCAAGGGAGAAGTCCCGTCCACTGTGATCGCCAACCGCGTGTGGGACGTGATCAAACAAGTCGATCCGAGCTACAGCGACCTCGAGCACCAGATCGCGACGACCGGTGGCGCAGAGCAGCCCTACACGATCAAGCCGGGCGATAATCTGAGCAAGGTGAGCAAGCTGTTCTACGGCAATCCGAATAAGTATGGCGAGATTGCTTCGGCGAACGGCATCAGCAATCCGGACCTCGTCAAGGTAGGACAGCAGATCAACGTTCCGGTTCTGTCGTAAGCTTTCAGGAAAACTGCGGCTAGACCTTCTGCACGCGATGCACATCGCGCACGCCCGGCACCTTACGCAGATTCTGCGTGAGGCGGGTGAGGTGTCGCAGGTCAAGCGTCTCAATGACGAAGTCGACGTATACGGCTTCGTCATCGGCTGGTCGCGTCTCAACAGACTTAATGTTGGTGCCGTCCTCGGAGATGATGGCGGCGAATTCCTTGAGCAGGCCGGAGCGATCGTCGACCAGGATCACCAACTTGACCGGGTAAGTGGTCGGCTTGGGAGCGCCGGGTGCTGTGTTGCTCGCGCTCTCGGCCCACGCTACGTCAATGCGGCGATCGGCCTCGTAAAGCAGGTTTTGCACGTTAGGGCAGCTACGGGCGTGGACAGCTACGCCCTTGCCGCGCGTCACGTAGCCAATAATCTCTTCGCCACGGATCGGGTTGCAACATCGAGCGCGATAGACCAGCAGATCGTCCTGGCCTTCCACCTGCAGCGAGTCGGAACCCTTGCCGAAGAAGACGCGCTTGACCGCCTCCGACATGTGCGCGAGCGTGTTACCCGTGGTGCCCGGTTCGTTGGCCGCGGTCTCGGCGGGCATCGTGCTTCCGGGCTCGAGCTTGTTCAGCACCTGGCGCGCGGAGAACTTGCCGAAGCCGATGCCCGCAAGCAGATCGTCTACTGCAGCGAGGCCATACTCCGACGCGATGCGTTCATAGTCGGGATTTTTAAATTTCTCAAGCGAGAGCTTGTACTTGCGAGCTTCGCGCTGCAACAGTTTGTTGCCGATTTCAACGGCCCGCGCGCGCTGATTCTCATTCAGCCAATGCTTGATCTTGTTGCGTGCGCGCGAACTCTTTGTAAAGCTCAGCCAGTCGCGCGAAGGCGAATGGCCGGCCTGCGTGGTGACCTCCACGATGTCGCCATTGCGCAGCCGGGTGCGCAACGGAACGATGCGCCCGTTCACCTTGGCGCCGATGGTCGCATGCCCGACGTCCGTATGAATCGCGTACGCGAAGTCGATGGGGCTTGCGTCCTTGGGCAGCACGATGACTTTGCCCTTCGGCGTAAAGGTGTAGACCTCTTCCGGATACAGGTCGATGCGCAGCGTCGACATGAATTCGTTGGGGTCGGTCATCTCGCGCTGCCATTCCATCAGCTGGCGAACCCACGCCAGGCGCTGCTCATCCTTCGCGCTGACGTTGTCAGTCGCCTTGTACTTCCAGTGCGCGGCGATGCCTTCTTCGGCGACACGGTGCATGTCCTCGGTGCGGATCTGCACTTCAAACTGGTGCCCGCCTTCGGCAATCAATGTAGTGTGCAGCGACTGGTAAAGGTTGGGCCGCGGCATCGCGATGAAGTCTTTGAAGCGCCCCGGCACCGGCCGCCACATGCTGTGCAGCAGGCCGAGTACGGCGTAGCAGTCAGACTCGGTTTCGGTAATCACACGCACTGCGAAAAGATCGTAGACCTGCTCGACGGGAATGCTGTGGGCGACGAGTTTTTGTTGAATAGAGAAAAGCCGCTTGATGCGCGACTCGACGCGTGCGGTCACGCCAACTTCTCTAAACTTCGCTTCGAGGGTTCCAACAATGCGTTGCAGAAACGCTTCGCCTTCGCCTCGCAGGGAATCGACCTCGGAAGAAAGCTGCGTGTATGTGAACGGATCGATGTAGCGGAACGCGAGGTCTTCGAGCTCGCCGCGCAATTTACCCATTCCCAGACGATGCGCCAGTGGGGCATACACATCGAGCGTCTCGCGAGCAATGCGGCGCTGCTTCTCAGGATTCAAATGCTCGAGCGTGCGCATGTTGTGCAGCCGGTCGGCGAGCTTGATGATAACCACGCGAAGGTCTGTAACCATCGCGAGCAGCATCTTGCGAATGTTCTCCGCCTGGTGATCTTCGCGGTTGGCAAACTTGATCTTGTCGAGCTTGGTGACGCCTTCGACGATGTGCGCGACTTGTTCGCCAAATCGCTTGGCAATGTCGCTGGCGGTGACATCCGTATCTTCGACAGCATCGTGCAGCAGGCCGGCGGCGATTGCGGTGGCATCCATCTTAAGTTCCGCAAGAACTTGCGCGACCTCCAGCGGATGGCCAATGTACGCCTCACCCGAAGCGCGGCGCTGGCCTTCATGCTTCTGGATGGAAAACTCCCAGGCAGAG
>Ga0302312_10001400_pt1 | contig 14649 bp, 10 predicted proteins | sample III_Palsa_N2_1_FD_200529 | JGI IMG/M metagenome (GOLD analysis project Ga0302312, IMG submission 200529) | Peat permafrost microbial communities from Stordalen Mire near Abisko, Sweden - III_Palsa_N2_1 | ecosystem: Environmental > Terrestrial > Soil > Palsa > Peat permafrost | place: Sweden... | reverse complement strand
GCGGTATTAGCGGATTACAAGAAAGACATGATCATGGTCTCCTTCGATCAGGCAGGATCGAAGTTTCTGACTGCCGGAAAGATCCGCGAGGCGCTGGCAGTCGATCGAGAACTGATCGAGCGGCATCCCAAGGAAGCCCTGCATCACGCACAGATTGCGTATGCATTTCTGCAAGCCGGCATGGGAGACAAGGCACGGGAAGAGGCAGAGGCTGCGACCAAGCTCGATCCCAAGTCCGCGGTGGGTTTTCAAACGCTCGGATGGGTTTGCCAATTCAATGCAATCGGGATTCAAAGAGCTCGAGGCTTCGATTGGGACTGTGCCGCGGCGGCCTACAAGAAGGCACTTGAGATCGAGCCGGATGACACCAACTCTGCTTTGAACCTTGCAATCCTCGAAGAATTCGATCATTCGGGCGAACGATATACCTCCGGGGCACATTTGGCGGACGCGATTCGCGAGTACGCGACGGTGAAAGAGAAAGACAAGGCTGTTGGAGAACATTACGAAGACAACGTGCTTTTTGATCTGCTCTACAGCGGTCAATACAAGGAATTGCTTGCCCAGCTCGACAAGCTTTCATCGTCGGCAACTCGTGATGCCCTGAGCATCACTGCTTCGGTTGCTCAGCAGGGTGGTCCGGCGGGCATCAAAGTCGGGATAGCGCGCGCGGATCGCCTGACCTCCGGAGCGCAAGGGAGAAGTTCGGCACTTGCTACTGCCGGCAATGAGCTTCTCCATCTCCGGCTCTATCCGGAAGCCGCGGAGATCCTCTCTGCTGGCGTGGAAGGGCAGAGCAATGCTGCCGCCGTGACACAACAGATTGGAGTATTTCGTCAGCTGGTTCCTTGGAACAAAGAGTTTCTGCCGGCCAGCGATCCTCGAAGCACAGTGCAACGCATGTTCATGGCAATCGTGATCGGAGACTATACCGACAGTATGATGGAGGGGCTGCTTGCACGGCATGCCTATGGTTCAGAGCTGGCCTGGAAGAGAAACCTGGAAAAGGTGGATCAAAGCAAGGGATTGTTGCAGGCCTATGCGGAGCAGTCGGGGCTGCCCGCCAACGTGTTGCTGGATGTGATGACAGGCAATCTGAAATTGAGTTCGGAGGGAGATGACCGGAGCGGGCACAAGGTTTCCATGCAGAGCCTGGGGTCACAGGCTCAGCAGTTCTTTGTAACCAAGGAAGATGGCGTCTACAAGGTCGTTACAGATGGCAAGGACTTCTCAGAAGCGGGCAACGAAGTTCTGTATCTATTGGCTGCGGGCCGCGACGATGAGGCGCGGTCTCTACTCAACTGGATGCGTGACCGCGTGCACAAGGGCGGCGGAGACGATCCCCTTGTTGGGCCATTGCTGCCACGGTTCTGGACTGTCGGCGACGCCGGGGACGCAGAGGCAATGAAGCTGGCAGCTGCATCCCTGATCGCAACTTCGCCAAGCTCGGTGGCGAGCCTTCTGGAGATGCTTCCTGCGATTCGGTCGCAGTGGGAAAAAGAGGCCCGTGAAGCAAGGCGCACCGACCTGGGGCTTCTGTTGGGCTATGCATACAGCGCGGTCCAGGATGGAGCCGGTCTGAAGAAGGTGAGCTCCGAGATACTTGCCCAGTATCCGGACTCCTATGTAGCAATCGAACTTGCGGGTGACGCGGACTTGCTGAACAAAGATTGGTCCGACTGGAACCAGATGTTAGACCCACGCGTTGCCAAACATCCAGACGATGAAAATCTGCTTCGATTGAAACAGAGGTCGGCTGAGGCTCGGGGGGACTTTGCTGCGGCCCGTGCCACAGGCCAGCTATTGATGGATAAGGGCAAAGCAAACGCAAACGATTACAACGGGTACGCCTGGACCGGATTGTTCGACGGCAAAGTGGACGCTGCGGTTGTGAAGGCAGCGCAACAAGCCAATATGCTAGGCCAGAACGCGAACTTTGGAGAGATCCATACGCTGGCCTGCATCTACGCTTTCCAGGGCAAGACAAGTGAGGCTAGGCAGCTCTTGCTGAAGGCGATGACCGCTGGCAACTTCTCCGAGCCAAATTCGGAGATATGGTATGGCTTTGGCTCAATTTACGAACAATACGGTGTCAAGGACGCGGCCATGGAAGCGTATCGCAAAGTTGAGAAGCCGGAAGGTGCGATTAGTCCAACAAGCACGTACATTCTGGCCCAGGCGCATCTCAAGATCCTGGGCGCGGAATAGCCGCAGAGGGTTAAAGCCCCGCCGCCACTGGAAGCGGAGACGAATGCGCTGCTCTACGTGGGCGTCCGCAGTAGCAGATACCCGCCCGTAAGTCCGAAGAGAATGTCCGGTGACCAGGCAGCGACGGCTGAAGGCAGGTAGTTGACGTAGCCCATATCGTCGGAGAGCGCGGCTACGACGAAGTAAGCCAGCGCAATCCCGATAGCCCATGCAACGCCGGTGAGTGAGCCGCGGCGGCCCATGGAGAGAGCGAAGGGAATCGCCAGTACGGCCATCACGATCGTCACCAGCGGATAGGCGAGCTTGTGATAAAGCTGCACGCGCAGGCGCATGGTGTCGAAGCCGCTCTGCTGCAGATCGCTGATGTAACGCTGCAGTTGGCCGAAGTTCATCTCCTGTGATTGCAGGTTTTCTTTCTTGAAATAGCTGGGTTCTTCATGCACCTCGGCGAAGGTTGTGTATTGAAACTCGCGGAATTCATCGACATTCGCGCCCTGCATAGTGCGCTCCCAGCCATTCTCAAAGCGCCAAGTGTGCTGGTCTATATCCCACACGGCGCGCTCGGCGTAGATTCGCCTGGTCAGCGCAAAAGTCTTCGGATCAAACTCGAAAAGCGTGATGTGGGCGAAGGCGTTTTGATCCGGATCGAAGAACTGATAGTAGAAGACACGGTCGGGCTCGCCTGCATGCTGCTGGCCGAAGATCCATTTCTTATCTGGATTGAGTGTGGTCTGCGCCGGTTTACCTTTGATGATGTTGCGCAATGCCTCCTGTTTGCGATTGGCCTGAGGCAGGTAGTACTGGTCAAAGGCAAACAGACCGCACGCCAGTATTGCAGCAATCATCACGACTGGAATGACCAGCCGATAGATGCTGATGCCTGTGGCCTTCATCGCAATCAGCTCGCTCGACCGATTGAAGAGGCCGAAGGTGACCAGCACGGCGATCAGCACGCTTAGAGGCGTTATCTGGTATATCATGCTTGGCGTCAGATTGAGCAGGTAATCGCCCACCGTCGCCAGCGGTGTGTGGTTGCGCAGAATGTCGCCAATGAGTTCGAAGAAGGTAAATACAAGCATCATCAGCACAAAGCTGGAGAGCACCATTGCAAACATCTTGAGGAACTCGCTCAGCACATATTCGTCGAGGATGAGCGGGAAGCCTTTCGGCTTGAAGCGGTGCAGAGTGCGGCCCAGGTTAGGCCGGAACCGCCGACGGTAACGAGCCTTCAACGCCGCCTGCCACCCCGCCTCCATTGCTCCATTGGATGCTGCATTGTCCGCCGCATCGTCTGGCTGCGGCTTGGGCGCACGCGAGAACCATGCCGCAATGAAGCCGAGAACTGCTCCGCCGGTCGCCAGTTGGCTCAACAAAAACAAGCCCGCCGCGGCAAAGACAAAATTCGCCAGCCAGACGCCGACAAACGCAGGCAGCCGGCCTTGCTTGGCCCAGGCAATGCCAAAGTCCGAGAGCAGGTAGTAGACCAGCACCAGCAGGATAGTGAAGATGATGCCGTTGCTCTTGCCTCCGCGCCGTGCTGCCGTTCCGAGTGGAACGCCAATCAGCATCAGCACCATGCAGGCCAGCGGATAGGCAAAGCGCCGGTTCAGTTCAATCAAATAGCGTTTGCCCTCGCGTCCACGCGATAGCTGCATCAGTTCCCGGTTACCGAGAGCGTAGAGCGGTGTATCCAGCCGCCCCAGAGAAACTTCACTCTGAGGACTGAAGGTCAGTGGCCGGTCAGTCACCTTAAATGTCGTAATGTTGTACTGGCCTGGCTCGTTGGCCACCATGTCGTGCTGCGATCCATTCCGCAGTTGGATCAGCATTCCCTGGCGTTCGCTGCTCTTGTCTTGGGCAACCGTCGCGCTTTCCGCGGTGGTTATACCTGGAGCGGCCGGGTCGCTCACATCGGCGATCAGCAGACGTTGCCAGTGAGAAGCGCCAGTACCCGCGAGCACATTCTGTACATAGACGACGGTGTTCTTGAAATCCTCGTAAAAGACCCGCGGCTGAATCTCGAAAGAGGCCTGCGAAGTCTCCAATTCCTTCTGCACATCGAGAATGGCCTGATTGGCGCGCGGCTCGATGTACAGGGAATTCAAGAGTCCAATGGTGGTTCCCAGTAGCGCGATCACCGAGGCCACGCGTACAAAATACCAGATGCCAAAGCCCGAAGCGCGCATCGCCGTGATCTCGGAGTCCGCGGCCAGACGGCTCAACCCGAGCAGCACCCCGACCAGCACAGACATGGGAATGGTGAGCAGGAAGATGTTGGGCAGTGTGAAGAGAAAGGTCTGAAAAACGGTAAGAAAACTGGAACTGTTCCGGACCACCATCTCAAGAATCTGTTCCAGCGGCTTCATCATGAGAATGAAGGTGAACAACGCGCACCCTAGAGCCGCGTGCGAGGTGATTTCGCCGAGAATGTAACGGGTCAGTATACGCACAGAGCAATGGCCTGCTTTGAGTCTATCGTGGTTAGGAAGGGCTACAGCGTGTCACTCCGATTCCTTCCTTTGCAAGTCACGCCGGAGTCCATCCCCTCAACCGCAAACTGTTCAGTAGCACGCTTACCGAACTGAAAGCCATCGCGGCCGCGGCCATCCAGGGCGTGAGCATAACGTGAAAAATCGGATACAGCAGCCCGGCAGCCAGTGGAATCCCGATCACGTTGTATCCACTCGCCCAAACCAGGTTTTGACGCATTACTGCGATTGTGGCCCGCGAGAGCCCAATTGCGGAGCAAATGCCGGCCGGGTCGCTGGTTAGCAGCAGCACATCGCCGGCCTCCTGCGCCAGGGTGGCGCCTGCTCCCAAGGCGATCCCGACGTCGGCCTGGGCCAGCGCACCGGCGTCGTTGATCCCATCCCCAACCATCGCTACGCGAACGCCGCCTCTCTGCAAAGCTCGAATGCGCTCCACCTTATCTCCCGGCATCAATCCTGCTGATACTTGCGTGATTCCAACGGAGGCGGCGATCGGAGCAGCAGCATTCGCGGAGTCTCCGGTAAGCATCTCAAGCGCGAGGTCATGCGCCTTCAGCCAGTCCACGGCTCTCCTGGCGGCGGGACGCAGCCCATCGCGAGCGTCAAAATATCCAACCACTTGATAGCCGGATTCGGCGACGGTATCCTCGAGCGCCATCCAAAGCCTCGTGACGCCAGCTTCAGGGCATGTTTTTGAGGAATCGGGGAGGGGAACGGAGTAGTCTCGCAGCAGTTCCAGGTTACCAAGCAGACAGTTCTTGCCTTCGACCAGCGCCGCCAGCCCGCGCCCTGGGACGATCTGAACCGAATCTGCCGTCTTCCAACTCAAGCCGGTCTCCCGCGCGTGCGAGACGATGGCATGCGCCAGCGGATGCGCCGAGTGATCCTCGGCCGCCGCCGCCATGCGCAGCAGATCAGCTTCGGCATTTCCGTTCAGCGCTGTCACCCCTGTCAGTTGGGGCTTGCCCAGCGTCAGCGTACCGGTTTTGTCCATCACGACGGCCTGCAGATTGGCGAGGCGCTCCAACGCTTCGCCGCCTTTGATCAGCACTCCAAACTGGGCGCCGCGGCCGATTGCAACCGTCAGCGCCGCCGGAATCGCCAGCCCCATTGCGCAGGGGCAGGCAACGACCAGCACAGCAACGGTGGAGGCGATAGCCAGCGGCCAACTATGCGCAACAGCGAGCCAGCCGGCGAAGGTAAGCAGCGCCAGCACCAGCACCACCGGCACAAAGACGGCGCTGGCCCGGTCCGCAAGCCGCTCCATGGGTGCGCGTGAGGATTGCGACTGCTCCACCAGGCGTGCGATCTGCCTAAGCGTTGTGCCTTCTCCTGCCGATTCGACTCGAGCCGCAATCGCTCCATCGTAGTTCAGCGAACCTGCCAGCACGCGATCGCCAACCGACCTCTCCAGCGGCACCGATTCCCCAGTGAGCATCGACTCATCCACGGTCGTCCGGCCAGACTCGAGCTCCGCATCTGCGGGCACGCGCTCTCCAGGTAGGATGACCACAAGATCGCCGACCTTCAGTTCATCGACAGGGATCATGACTTCAACTTTTTCGATTGAGCCCGCCTTGGCCTGCCGCACTCGCGCTTTGGAAGGAAGAAATTGCGCCAGCGCATCCACTGCGGCGACGGCGCTGTGCCGCGCTCGCGTCTCCAGCCATTTGCCCAGCAGCAGGAATCCAAGGATCAGCAGCACGGAATCGAAGTAGACATTCCCGCCGCTCGCCGGCCAGACCGTCACATAGGCTGAATAGAGAAACGCCACGCCGGTTCCCAGCGAGACCAACGTATTCATATTGGTCTCGCCATGCAACAGCGCCTTCCAGGCACTGCGATAGATCTCGCCCCCCGCCAAGACTGCCAACACCGCCGTAACCGCCAGCAGCGACCAGAGCAAAGGCGCCTGCGGCAAGGCATACAACCACGCCATCCAGCGCATCGGAGCTTTATCAAAGCGGCTCATCTCTGAATCCAGCGGCATCGAGAACAGCATCGCCATACCTCCGGCCAGGATGGTGACAGCGGCCTTCCAGCCGGCTTTCCGCTTAGAGTCTGCGTCGGAGACTGCCGGGTGTGAACCGGCCGCCCGCGGCAGCACAGCATCGTAGCCTGAGTCGCGAATCGCCTGCACCAGCGACTCAGCCCCGGCGATCTCCGGATTGAACTCGACCGTCGCACGATTTCGCATCAGATCCACGTGAGCCGACAGCACTCCAGGGGCTTCGGTCAGCGCTTCTTCCACATGATGCTGGCAGGCGGCGCAGGTCATCCCAAGCACAGGCAAGAGAATTGATTGCGAAATAGCTTCCTTGCCGGGTTCAGGAGAATGCGTCGCTTTGGAAATGCGCATCGACGCCGGCGCGTTGGCATGGGTTTCGAGTTGCTTCGTTTCCGCCACTACTCATCCACGCGCGCTGCAAAGCCGGCCTTGGCCAGTGACGCAATCGCCGCGTCCGCGTCCGCAGTCTCGTTCGGCGCTGTGAATCGCGCCGCTCCGAGACGCACCTCTTCTACATCAAACGCGCCTGCCCTGTTGATCGCCTGCGTTACGCGGCGAATGCAGGAACCGCAGTGCATCCCATCGATTCTAAGAGTAATTTCAGCCATTTCGAGTCATCCCGCCGTTCAAAACCACCTAGGTTAAGATACCCCTTCGGCACGGAAGGATTCACCTATCGTAACCCCTCTACGATCTGGAGTCCGAGCCGGATTGCTCGCAGCCCGGTCAATCCAAACCTCACGTCGGAAGGTGAACAAGGACACTCCATTGCCCGCGGAGTTGGTCTGAGAGTATTTAGAGCGACTGCCCCAGCCGCTCCTCGAGCTGAGCACGATAGCTGCGGCTGATGCGTGTGCGCGTACCGCTTTTGAGAACGACATCGAATTCTCCGTGCGAGATCGGCTCCAACTGCAGGATGCTCTCGATATTCACGATCGTCGATCGGTGCACGCGAACGAATCGCACCGGGTCGAGCCTCTCGGCCAATTCCGCCAGTGAAGACCGATAGAGAATCTCCCTGGCTTCAACTGCTCTCCCCGGACGTTGTGTGGAATCGCAGTGGATGTGCAGATTTACGTAAACTCCCGCTGCCTCGATCCAGTCGATGTCTATGGCGCGGACAAAGCGCGTGGCCCCGCCCGACTTCACCACCAGCCGATCCAGGTGCTTGGGCGGTTGGGCGGAAATCATCCGCATCAGCCGTTGGCCGAACTCCTGAACACTTCGCTCGTCGAGCCGTCTGCGCACCCGAGCCATGGTGGCCTCAAATCGCTCATCGCTGAAAGGCTTCAACAGATAATCCAGCGCATTCGCCTCGAAAGCCCGCACCGCGTGTTGATCGTATGCCGTCACGAAGATGGTCAATGGCATTGCTGCAAACCCTATTCGCTCGATGATTCGATCCAGCACCCCAAGGCCATCCAACTCCGGCATCTGCACATCGAGGAAGATCAGGTCGGGACGACGCTGTTCCATCGCTGCAAGAGCACCCCCTCCGTCCTCGGCCTCATGAACCTCGCCGACGCTCGTTTGCTTACGCAGTAAATCCACGAGCCGCAATCGAGCCGGAGCTTCATCGTCCACAACCAGTGCGGCAATCGCGTCAGTCCGCAGCGGAATCATAGCCCGCCTCTCTACCTGCGTTCTCCGCAGAACTGAATCGCAACGGCACCAGGATCGCGACTTCCGTGCCAGTCGAACCAGCTCCCCGGCGTCGCACCGAAAACCTGGCCCCTTCAACGGGATGCAGTCCCAAGATGCGCTCCCGCGTCACCGACAATCCCAATCCGGCTCCATTTTCGAGCGTCCAACCCGCAGGCAATCCAACTCCATCATCCGAGACGCGAACCTCCAGCTGCTCCTCGACTCGCGATGCGGAGACTACCACCGTCCCGCCCGACGCGCGGGAAGAAATCCCATGTCGGATTGCGTTCTCAACCAGCGGCTGCACCACAAGGCAGGGAACCAGGGCGTATTTCACCTCCGGCGCAATCTCCGTCTCAAAGCGCAAGCGGTCGCCGAAGCGGATGCGCTGAATCGCCAGATAATGCTCCAGGAAAGCCATCTCTTCGACCAGCAAAACCTCCTGGCGGTCCTTGTTCTCAAGGGAAAGGCGGAGCAGATCGCCAAGATGCTCGATCATCTGCCTCGCCAGCCGGGGCTCGCGTTCCACTTGCGCGGAGATGGTGTTGAGCGCGTTGAACAGGAAATGCGGATCCAGCTGCATGCGCAGCGAATTGAGCCGCGCCTCGCTGAAGCTGCGTTCCAGCCGCTCCATGCGCAGCTCGCCGGAGAGATAGCGCTGGTGAAAGAGATACGCCTGCCAGACGCCGACGATGAGGCAGTAGACCAGTACGCTCCACAAGAACATCCCTCGAAGCGCATTCAATAGCAATTGCCCGTTCGCGAGCTGCGACCACGGCGCAAGACGCATCAGCGCAAGCAAAGCGGCAAAAAGATAGATATAACCGGCCGTGAACACCGGGCTCAGAACGAGATGACCAACCACCCTCCGGATCATTTGTGTGTTGGAGAAGGGAAGCAGCTGGTCGACGGTCACGATCAAAGGCGCCAGCAGTCCCCACGACCACCATTGCGCAAGCGACGCCAGCAGCGGACGATGCCAGTAGCCACTGGCCGCAACGCCAGGCAGCGCGAAGACAAGACCGATCGCAGTCCAAATCATCAGCGCGAGTGCGCCGCGCCGCAGCCATCTGCCTAACCGGTGCGAACTGGAGACACGAGTCATCTAGCGGTATTCAGCCTCAATATATTGTCACCCAAGAGGCCGACCTGAGAGTACCGGGACACCTTTACTTTTTGGACCGGGGACATGGTTTACGAGCCCCTTGAAGTGAGAGCGGCTCAAATTGCCGGTCTCCAATCGGATGATAGTCGTCGCGATAACGGCGATGCTGTAGGTATTTCCACAGGGTTTTCCAAGGGGCGCGGGAAGGTTGGAAAGCCGGCTTCATGCCTTTCCGTGCTTTCCATACCCCGGTACCTCCACAACCTGTTCTTAGCGAAATTGTTTTTTTGCGCTCGCGGTCTCTCCGCGCAGCACCTGTTGTGAAGGAGGAGAGCCAAAATTCGACAAAAGAGCTAAAGTCATTCTGCTACTCTGCTCCTATTGAATTGGAGGTAACTTTCGGGTTGTCCACGACGTTGGTGGAACTCTGAGGTTCGACGTGTTACATCTCCGATGGTTGAATGGATTGGAGTGCTCGCGCAGTGTAGAGACGAGACCGGCAATTATGATTCTCAACATTCCGCTTGTGGTGTGTCTCGTAGTCCTTGGTATCGTGATATCCGCTGCAACAAAGCCGGATACATTTCATACCCAGCATTCTTTCTCGAAAGTATTTTTATGGATCGCCGTTGGCGACAAGTTGAATTCGATCACGGCAAACGGAGAACGTCATGAAGAATGATCGGTTCACCAGACACTTGTTCTCTATCGCTGTGCTTGGCCTCCGCTCCACTCAAGCCCCCTCACAACCAGCAGGGGATCGGAGCGTCCGTTGACTTCCCAGCCGGTGAGCAAGATTCTCTTGAGTCTCAGCATCGCGATATTGGGCTTCGCCTTTCTGATCTGCTTGCTGTTCGGCTTCGTCACCTTCGTCAACGCGCACAATGCACTCAAACGCGTGCAGGGGCAGCCCTACCACGCCACCTCATTTCAGGTGATTCGTCCCTATTATCAGAAAAGCGCTGGCATGCATGGTCCGCACGTGTCGGTTTATGCCAGTGGGATGGTTGAAGGCAAGAAGGAATGGATGGACTTGGTGCCCTACCTCAAGCGTGCCCCGCGCGATCAAGCCGAACTCAATGGTTCAGTCCCCCCGGGCACAACGATTCCGGTTTACCTCTTTCCCAACCTCAAAGGACGATCCAGAATCCAGTTGATCGATGTTCTCCCACCGGGCGAAGCAAGCAGAAGAACGGAGACGTGGGTGCTGAGGTGCGCGCCACTAGGACTGGCTGTCACGGGTTCTCTGATCTTTCTTCTAGTGCGAATCCGGCGTTCACGCGCCGCGCGCCAGACCTAAGCACCCATTGACGCCGGTTAGCCGGTTTCAGAAGCAGTTTGGTCCTCTCAAGGTTCGAATATCGGATGGATACAAATGCCTCTGCTCCCAAAAGGCATAATTTCCCGTGAGGTTAAATCTATCTTGACCACCTCCGCCTCGATCGCTATAAAGCTAACCGCGTGGCTAAACGGCAAGAAAAGATTTCTACAGTTTCGAATGGCACTACTGAGTTGCTCCAAGCGCTCGCCCCCTCATCGCCAGCCAGACTCTGATCGATCAAATTTGATTTGGAGGATCGCTAATGAACTACAAACGTATTGGTCTCACGGCTCTCGCTAGTTTCGCAGCCTATTTTGTTCTCGGGGGTCTCACGTTTGCGGTGCCCTGGTTCCGAAACGAGTTTCTCAAATATCCAGGTGTTTATCGTCCGAAAGAGGGACAAATGAGCCACATGCCGGCCGGGATGATCGCCATGTTTGTGGCTATGGTGGCGCTTGCAGTGTTATACGCATTCTTGTACCAGGGCCGGCTCGGGTCTCTTCGAAGAGGCGCGCTTCGGCGTCCTGATCGCGGTGTTCTTTGAATGTACGTCTGTTGTACACAACCATCTCAATCTCAACATTGGACTCTTATTGACCGTTCAACAGGCGATGGCGTATTCCGTTGAATGGACGTTAGTGGGAATCACTATCGGCCTCATCTATAAACCGGCATAACGCCATAGTGTGAGTGCGCAAGTGAACTGTTGCCGCTCTGATACCTCGAAAAGAACCGCAATCGTCGATCCACGATTCGAGTCTCTTACCAAGGTATAAACGCACCTTCATGCGTCAAGCCAAAGCTGGGAAAGCCAACTGTTCTCCGCCATGGTGTAAACCGTGTCTTCGGCGTGTCTTGTATAGCGTGTCCCCGTATATTCATATTCGATCCCTCTGGCGGCCGCACGGGGCATTACTTCTGCGCCGCCAAAGCGCTCTTGCCGTCGGCAATTCGAACTCCTTTGACATCATCCAGCCGCAGTTCCAATCCCCAGCCATAGAAGTCGTTCGCCAAGGCCACGGCAATCTCGTTCTTGCCCTTTCGCAAAGGCAAATCGAACGAGCCGTTTTCGAGCGACAATCGGCCATCGGGAGTCTTCCTTGCTGTTGGCGGCTGATACAGATTCTTGTCCGCGTAGACCTGCTTGCCATTGACGAAGACCCAGATCTCGCGGCTCCAACCAATGGACACATGCTTGGTCTGGGCCTGGTCTGAATCGATATTTGTCTTCAGCCACGCCAAAGCGCGAACCGTGTGTCCAGTCGGTAATCCCATCTGCCGGCTGAGATTCATCAGCCCTGCGCGCTCGGCGCTCAGCGGCGTCCAGCCCTGGGACGCTACTGGCATTTCGATGTACGAGGGATCCTTGCCATCCGCAAGCGATTCCGAGGCGGAAACAAGCCAGTTGCGCACCAATTGCTTGTCGTCTTCGGTCGAGTCTTTCACTGGGTCCGGTGAAAGCCCGTCGACAAAGTCTGGAGTCACCGTCAGATTCGCAAAGGAACCCGGCCCTTGCATCAATATGCCGCCTTCGAGCACATCGCCTTCCAGCCTTCCGATTGCCAGTGTAGGCGCCGTCATGCCCCCGTTCGCGGGAGGATTGACAAAGACGTTCATCCGCCGCCCGGAGATCACCATTTTGATGTGATTTGGGGTTGTCTCTTGAACGGGTGCCGGCGACTGGTACTGAGGAAAGACATCCCATAGCAGCACCCCATGTGTCTGTGGCGCGTACTGGATGCAATCCACCGCCGCGTCGCACTTGGGCCGTGGCCTCAGGTAAAAATCCTCGTAAGTTTCGTCGTCTCGCCGGCGAAACCCAATTCCTGCGCCCATTGGCCCTCTAGGAATCACATCGAACTCGATCGTTCCGTTGCGAAACTTGAAGTCTTTCAAGACAGCTATTCCCTTGGTAACCGTCATGACCCCAAGCGGATAGCCTTCCGCCGTTTCAAATTTGGCGTTGTCTTTGGTCTCCCAACGATCCGCCGTCATCGGAATGTGCACTGCATCCTGAGCCAAAGCCACGCACGAAGCAAAAAGAACCGTTGCGACAGCGCCGGAGGCTGCCATCCGAATGTGTCTGCCCCGCAGGGCTGGAGCTGAGGTTTTCATGTAACGGATGCTAGCGCGCAATGAGAGAGCCATCCACGGAAATGTCGCAGAATGGAACCGCCAGTTGCCAACCGGTCCAAAACCGCACTGAATCGCTGCAATCCTCGTAACGCAAACCTTCACGTTCTCGGCATCATCGCCGATACAGAGGCAGAGTTCGCTGCGCGAGGATTCGAACGCGCCTGAATTCGCGCGGTATTCCGGATCCTGTCTCAGCCCGCTGTTGACGCGGAGATGGTGCCCGGTGCATTTCTCTCGGAGATTGACCGAAGGAGAACAAGGATGAATCGATGGCTTGTTGGCGCGATTGCTATTGCCCTGGGTACCACTTCATTGGCTGCGCAGAGTCTGGATGATCTGAATATCCAAATTCACGGTTATGCAACCCAGGGCTTTCTCTACACCACGCAGAACAACATCTTGACCACCAGTTCAAGCGACGGCAGCCCTGAATGGTTCGAAGCGGTGGTCAACCTCGGCGCACAGCCTACCCCCAAGCTGCGCGTCGGCGTGCAAGCTCGTTACTTTCTGTTGGGCAATTTTGGCAACTACGTTTCGCTGGATTGGGCCGCCGCCGACTACAAGTTCGACGACCGGCTTGGCGTGCGTTTCGGCAAGGTCAAGACCCCATCCGGCCTGTTCAACGAAATCCAGGACATCGACCCTTCCTATATGTGGTCGCTCCTGCCGCAGAGCATTTATCCAATATCCAGCCGTAACGGCAACCTGGCCCACTACGGCGGCGTCGTGTACGGAACGGTCAATCTGCAGCAAGCCGGCAAGCTTGAATATCGCGCATGGGGCGGAGAACGGGAAATTGGGGGTGACGATGGTTACTGGGTCAGCTTCGTTGAATCAGGTATCACTCTACCTAGCGGCATCAGCGGCCCCATCGTTGGCGGAGCACTGCATTGGAATACACTGCTCCGCGGCCTGATGCTGGGTGCCTCCTACGCGCATGACAATGCCTGGTCCGGCCCGATCGTCGATACCTACTTGGTGCCCGCCGGCCCCAGCACCGGAGTGACGATCACGACGCCTGGCAACCTTCTGCTGAGCAAGAGCAACACTCCGGATTTCTTCGGCCGATATGAGAAAGATAAGGTGATGTTTGCCGCCGAATACCAGCGCCTTGCAGGCAATCTGTTCTTTCAGGGCGTCGCACCGGCCCCCGAGGACTACAGCATTCGGAGCTGGTATGCCATGGGCAGTTACAAGCTGACTGGCAAACTCATTGGGGGCGTCTACGTCTCCCAGGACTTCGACCGGGCTACAGCGCTGGGTCCAAGTCGTTACTCCAAGGATTGGACGCTCTCTGGGCGCTACGACTTTGGCCAATACATTTATGCCAAGGCTGAAGAGCACTTCATTGATGGAACATCCGTCGGCTATGACGCCGATCTCAATCCGCACGGTCTCAAGCCCGATACCAAGCTAACCATCCTCAAAATCGGCGTCAGCTTCTAGCGGAAGCGGAAGGAGAACATTCCATGAAAAAAATAATCCTTGTTTTCCTGTTGGCTGCTGCCTCGTTGATCTTCACCACCCACGCGCAGGCTCAGGCGATCATCATTGCCAATCCCAGCGTCAAGTCGGCGGACGTATCCAAGAACGACTTGCGGGACGTCTTCACCGGAGCCGCTTCCAGTCTCAAAGACGGCTCCAAGGTCACACCCGTGCTGCTCAAGCAGGGCGGAGCGCATGAGGAGTTTCTCTCTGAATTCATCGGCAAGAACGATACCGCGTTTCGTGCCACTTG
>Ga0302312_10001390_pt1 | contig 14703 bp, 17 predicted proteins | sample III_Palsa_N2_1_FD_200529 | JGI IMG/M metagenome (GOLD analysis project Ga0302312, IMG submission 200529) | Peat permafrost microbial communities from Stordalen Mire near Abisko, Sweden - III_Palsa_N2_1 | ecosystem: Environmental > Terrestrial > Soil > Palsa > Peat permafrost | place: Sweden... | reverse complement strand
GACAATGCAAAACAATGGCTTAAATCTAAATGTAAAGGATCAAGAAGAATGGGATTAGTCGCCAGTTCGGGTGGTAGGCGTTTACGCCCGTATGGATTAGATGTAAAAATACCATTAGAAGAAGCTGAATGGTTTTTAAATAGCCGTGAGGATGTACGATCATCCTATTATTTAGAAATTCCAGCAACTGAGTTTGGAATTCAAGGTTTAGAATTAGATTGGGTAGGGGTTTGTTGGGACGCTGACTTAAGGAGATACGATAATAACTGGGATTTTAATTCATTTAAGGGAACAAAATGGCAAAAAGTTGGTAATCCTGAAATGAAAAAATTCATTATAAATAAGTACAGAGTGTTACTAACAAGAGCGAGAGAAGGAATGGTAATATTTGTTCCTACTGGTAGTAATGATGATCCGACAAGAAATCCTTCTTTCTATAATTCAATAGCAGATTATTTAATATCATGTGGAGTTACAGAATTATAACTGCGGATCGCCTTACTATGTACATCTGCCATAATGTAAATTTAACAATCTTAAATCAGTTAAGGTTTTAACATCTCTAATCACCAATCACTAACCTCTAACCCCCACCTTTTTTATTACATTTGTGATACCTGCGCTCACAAGGGAGTTTGGGGGATAAACTATGCATGAATCATTTGAAAATCATCCGTACCAGGAGAATACCTATGTTGTTTTTGATGGCACCGGCAAGTGCTGCATTATTGATCCGGGCATGAACTCTGCCGCCGAGCAGAATGCCGTGGTTGATTTTATTACCGAAAATGAGCTGAAGCCTGTGCTGCTGCTCAATACGCATTGCCATATCGACCATGTGCTGGGCAATAAGTTTATTTTTGATATGTATGGCCTGCATCCCCGCTTTCATAAAGGCGAGCAGGAGCTGCTGGATAACATGGTGGCCTATGCGCAATCGGTAGGCCTGCATTACGATCCATCACCTAACCCGCAAGTATATTTGCCCGAGAAAGGCACCATACGCTTTGGCGATACGCGGTTCGAGTTGTTGTTTGTTCCCGGCCATTCGCCTGCACATTTATGCTTTTACAATCCCGAAGAAAATTATCTGATAGGCGGCGATGTATTATTCAACGGCAGTATTGGCCGTACCGATTTCCCCGGCGGCAGTCAAAAGCTGTTGCTGAAAGGTATCAGGGATAAAATATTAACTCTGCCCGAAGATTGCATTGTATATCCCGGTCACGGCCCGCGCACTACCATCGGTCAGGAACTGGAGCTCAACCCCTATTTAAATTAGGCCCGGTTGAACACTTCCATTTACATAGCCAAACGGTATCTTTTTTCGCGAAAAAAGATGAACGCTATCAATATCATCTCGGGCATCAGCATGCTGGGGGTATTTATTGGCAGCGCGGCGCTTATTATCATTTTGTCGGTATTCAATGGGTTCGAAAAGGTGATCCTGTCGCTGTACAGCAACTTTACGCCTGAAATTAAGGTAGAAACCCGTTTCGGTAAAACGTTCGACCCAAACACCACCTATTTTCTGCAATTGCATAAAGATCCTGCAATATTCTCCTACACCGAGGTTTTACAGGAAAAGGCGCTGATAAAATATGGCGATAAAACATTCATTGGTACCATAAAAGGCGTAAGTGACGAGTTTTTGCGGAATAAGCAGCTCGACAGCACCATACAGGATGGTTCATTCACCCTCAAGGCGGATGGACAGTATTTCGCTGTAATAGGCGGAACTGTGGCGGGCACGCTATCGGTTAATCTTAGTGGCGAGGAGCCTTTGCAGGTGTATGCCCCAAACCGCAATGCCATGGGCGGATCAAACCCGCTGAATGAGTTTATCGTGCGCGATATCGATCCATCAGGTGTATTCACCATACAGCAGGATTTTGACGATATACTGGTTACCCCCATTGAGTTTGCCCGGGAGGTACTAGCCCAGCCAACAGAGGTTTCATCCATCGAGATAAATTATAAACCGGGTACTGATATCGATGCCGAGCAAAAGGCCATCAGCAATAAAATTGGTAACAGGTTTACCATAAAAAACCGCATCCAACAAAATACCGAACTATATAAAACTTTAAACTACGAACGTTGGTTTATATTCATGATACTGGTGTTTGTACTCATCATCGCTATATTCAATATCATCGGCTCGTTAACCATGCTGGTGATCGATAAGCGGAAAGACATAGCCATATTAACCAGCCTGGGCGCGGGCAAAAGGCTGATACAGGGCATTTTCTTTTTTGAGGGGATGATGATATCTGCTATGGGATGTATTGCCGGGATAGTAGTAGGGCTGATATTTTGCCTTTTGCAGCAGCACTACAGCTGGATACGGATGGGCGGCCATATGGAGGTGATAGATGCTTATCCAATTGCCATTAGGGCAACTGATTTTGTACTGGTATTTTTAACCGTGGGCGTTATAGCGGTACTGGCATCGGGCATAAGCGCAAGGCTGAGCATAAAAGGATTGGATGAGATCAAACAGGATTTATAGTGAAGTTAAAAGTAGAAGGTTGAAAGTTTTATGCAGGCAGGATTAGTTTTATACTTTTAGCTTTACTCGTTCAAATCAACCCAAACATTTATTATTAATTTGCATTATACTTATACTAGAAAGTATAGCTTTATACTTTCAACTTTACACTTTCAACCTCCTACAATAACCATGGAATCAAAACGTCAGCAAAAATTTGCCGGAGTAATACAACAGGATCTGGCAGCCATATTTCAGCGCGAGGGGAATAATTACCTGCCCGGCACAATGGTAACCATTACCAAAGTACGTGTAACACCCGATCTGGCTATTGCGCGAGTGTTTTTAAGCTTTTTTAACAGCACCAATAACACGCTGGCTTTGCAAACCATAAAATCACACGCCTCCGAGATCCGCTATAAGCTGGGTGCTAAAATTAAGGATCAGGTGCGCATCATCCCCCAACTGGAGTTCTTTATTGATGATACCAGCGAATATGTTGACCGCATGGACAAGATCTTCGATAAGATAAGCAAAGAAGAACGGCAAAAGGATGTTGAATAATTAAATCCGCATGGATGCATCAGCCCGCTTATCAGCCTGGTTAAAACATCACCCGCAACCCATAAGCAGCATAGTTGATTTTGATATAAAAACCGACCGTTTGGTTAGTTTTGACCTTACCCGCGCAAACAGCGAATTAAACGCCGGTATAGTTAATGATACCGAAAAGTTCAGCCAATGGGTAAACCAAAAACTGGCCGGTAGCAAAGCCCGCTATGGCATAGGCGGCTATATGGAGCTGCGTACCATTTACGATAACCGCGAACAGTTTGATACCGGCGAAGAGCGCCGCAGCCTGCATTTAGGTGTTGATATTTGGGCGGATGCCGGAACCCCGGTTTATGCGCGATTGAATGGTACTGTTCACAGCTTTCAGGATAATAACCATTTTGGCGATTATGGCCCAACCATAATTTTACAGCATGATCTGGATGGCTTAACCCTGTACAGCCTCTACGGGCACTTAAGCCGCACAAATTTAGTTGGGTTGAGTATTGGTCAGCAAATCACATCAGGGCAGCTTATAGCCAATTTTGGCACGGCTGATGAGAACGGCAACTGGCCGCCTCACCTGCATTTTCAGCTGATGCTGGATATGCAAGGTAAAACCGGCGATTACCCCGGCGCCTGCCGTAATTCCGAAAAAGATATATACCTGCAAAATATTCCTGACCCTAACATATTGCTGCGGTTGCAATAAGAATTAAAGCCGGGCGGTGCGATCGAGGAGGCAATTTCTTTAAGCTAAGAAGCATCATTTGAAAATTGCTCCGAAGGAGCAAAATGTTGGTAGACACAAATCCATTCCAATATTGTTAACCTGAATAATACCGATATTTACTATATGCTAAAGCTGCTGTTCATATTACTGTTAACTATAACTGTAAATGTTACGTACGGTCAGCCACCGGCTTTTAAAGGTGGCGGGGCGGCGCTGAATAATTTCTTAACACAAAAGATCATTTACCCGGAGTATTCCCGGCAAAATTGTATACCCGGAACTATTAAAGTAAGTTTCAGGCTGGATAAAAGCGGTAAGGTTTACGATGCCAAAGTAAGCCAGGGTTTGGGTATCGACCTGGATGATGAAGCCTTACGCGTGGTAAAACTTACCTCGGGCAAATGGCTTATACCGGCTGATTATCATTCAAGCATTATTATTTTGCCTGTAAGATTTCAACCCGATGCGGCAAAATGCAGCGCCAAAAACAGTGCCGATATTAACCAGGCCATACAAGCTTATAAAATAGAACAGCGACAGCAGGATGCCATTACCAATTATTATAAAGCCAAATATGCAGGTAAGACCGATACCCGGCAGGAAACCGACATTATCAACCTTAAAAACCAATTAGGTTACGATGATGATTTTATAAGCGATGTGCTTGAACAGGCCAAAGAGAAATTACAACAAAGCGATACCACCGGAGCCTGCCACGATTGGACGTTTATTCACAACATAGGCAGTAACCGCGCCGATGAGTTTTTGGCGAGGTATTGCAAGTAACTGCTGATCAAATATAACTAAGCCACCACTGTTTATGGGTTTGCTTATATTTCATGAACCACCTGCATGGGAAATACAATATAAACACTACCAGTAACCAGGCGACATATACCGACCATAACGGGAAACTATAGCCTTGCTTTTTGTTATAGATGATAAACGGTATAATGCACAGCAAACGCAGCAGGTACAAATGCAGTATGTAATAAAATAGCGGTACACGCCCATAAACCAAAAATATATCGGTAACCCGGTTTTTTACATGCTCAAAGGCGGCTATCAACAGCATTACCGGGCCCAGTGTTATCAATAAATAATCAAGCGATGGCGGGTATTTGCTTACATCTATAAATGACAGTACATCCCGGTACCACGAATGCTGATCAGTCCAATAGGCCGGATCGCCGTAGAAATTCCCCGCCCTTATCAACACAAATAGTGCTATGGCGCTAAAGCCAATAGTTAGCAATAACTTTCTGCGCCTAGCGGCATCCATTTTAAACAGGGTGCCAAAACAATAGCCCAAAGCCATCACACCTACCCAGGGCACAAGGGGATATAATATCATTATGCCAAACTTGCTGCCAATACTTACATAGCCCATCACATGCAGAAAATCCCATATGACTTTACCTGCGGGGCTAAGTGATGTAACCGCGAATTTATCAAACAGATCGTGCCCGAATACCAGTATAAAACCAAACCCGGCAATTGCGGGTAACGGCAAATAAATCAGCGCGGCCAGTATTACCATGCTAAACCCTATGGCCCAAATTACCTGCAAAAATATAAAACTGTAATCCAGGTTCACTATCCACCCGAAACGCACAATGGTTAATTCTAAAAAAATAAGCCATAAACCCCTGCTTAATAAAAATTTAGCGGCCTGGTTTTTTGTTTTACCCCTGCTTATTGATAAATAGGCGCTTGTACCCGCCAAAAAAACAAAGGTCGACGCGCAATAGTGCGTAACAAACCGGGTTAAAAATAATATGGTCGAGGCCTTGTGTAAATTGGTGGGATCAAAATTCGGATCAGTCAAAAAATCGCGGCTATGATCCAGCGCCATTACCACCATTACAATACCGCGCATTATATCAATGGATTCAATGCGTTTTTTTGGTTGCAATTCAGTAGGGGTCATTTTTTATGTCATTGATTGATAGCGTTAAATTAATATTTATCTATCAAATTTAAAAATCAATGTACCCCTCTGAAGATCCTGTTCCAGCGGATCCTGTGCCAAAAGGTTTGGCTGCTGTCGGTGCTCATCCAGGTAAACAGGGCCTTGCCTACAATATGGTCTTCGGGGACAAAGCCCCAGTAGCGCGAATCTTCGGAGTTATGGCGGTTATCGCCCATCATCCAGTAATAATCCATTTTAAAGGTGTAGGTATTGGTTTTTTACCGTTGATAAAAATATCATGCCCAATTAATTGCAGCTTATTATTTTCATAGATGGCAATGGCGCGACGGTAAAGCGGCAGGTTCAGGCTGTCTAAATCTACTGTCCATCCTTTTTTGGGGATGATGATGGGCCCGTAGTTATCAGCATTCCAGCGCAGGTGCGGGTCATGCGGAAATACATCCGCATCATAAGCGCCCTTATATTGTAAATATTCATGCAGGTACCTGACATTGGGATAGCCCTTTAATGCGGCAGCCGATTCCCTGCTCATAACCAGGTCGTAGTAATTAAAGGTATATTCCCCGTGAACGGTGATCTGTAGTTTTTTAAAAGTTTGCAGGCTAATGCCCGTAGTATCTGTTTGTACCAGGTATGATGTTTGGATGTTTGCAGGGTTTGCCTCGGGCTTGCTGTTAATATATATCTGCGCGTGTAGTATGGAAAGCGTATCGCCGGGTATGGCCACGCAGCGTTTTATATAATTTTCCTGCTTATCAACCGGGCGGTAAAGCGGCGAATCAATATCAAGCGGGTAATTAAACACAATCACATCGCCCCTTTTTATTTTACCTAATCCCGGCAAACGGAAATACGGCAGCCTGATACCATCCCAATACGACCGGGTACCAAAAAGAGGCAAGGTATTTTGTGCAAACGGAAACGCAATGGGTGTGATAGGCATGCGGGCACCGTAATTTACCTTGCTCACAAATAAATAGTCGCCCACCAAGAGCGTACCTTCCATTGACCCGCTGGGGATAAAGTAGGCTTCAACAAAAAAAGCGCGGATAATAATGGCGGCTATAACAGCAAAAATAATGGCGCCCAACCATTCGCGTGTTACACTTCTCCGTTTTTTTACTTTTGTTTTCTTTCGCCAGAATCTCCAGTTCATGCAATGCCCGCTGTTAACGCTAATGTACTAAATTGAATATCCTGTTCCACCTTATTTTATCAAACAATGGCGCACTGGCATCCCAACTCATGTAAATCAGTATCGCTTTACCTATAATATGGTCTGCAGGTACAAAGCCCCAGTAGCGCGAATCTTCCGAATCGTGCCGGTTATCGCCCAGCACCCAATAATAATTCATTTTAAAGGTATAGGTATTGGTTTTTTGCCCATTGATAAAAATGGCATTGCCAACAGTTTTTACTTTGTTCTTTTCGTAAACTTCAATGGCGCGCTCGTATATCGGGAATGTCATGCTGTCTAACTTTACCGTCCAGCCCCTTTTAGGGACGATAATAGTACCATAATTATCTGCGCTCCAGTGATAATTGGGCTCTTTTCCGTTTAGCATTATATGGTTGGGATAAAATAAAGGAAAAATCGGATTAATTGTGTCATCCAAGTCCCGTGGAAATATAGACGGCGTTACGGTTTGCACGTTGGAATATCGCTTTAACTCGGTTGCAGCATCCCGCGTCATCGTATACATAGCGGTGCTGTCCATATTTGAGATATGCAGATCTTTTAATACCTGTGGATTGATACCAATACCTTTCGTTTTAACATAGTATTCCATTTGCCCGTTGGGCGGGTTAGGTATGGCTTTACCATTTACATAAACCTGCGCATCTATCATTTTCACTGTATCGCCAGGTGTGCCCTCGCAGCGCTTAATGTAAACTTCCTTTTTATCAACGGGGCGGTTGTTTATAGTATCCTGCGGATAGTTGAATACTACTACATCGCCAATTTTTACTTCACTAAATCCCGGCAGGCGGTGGTAAGGCCACTGTATGCCATCCCAATAGGTCTTAATATTTGTCCCTCCCAAATTATGGTTTGCATAAGGGAATGCTACCGGTGTGATAGGCGTTCGTGCGCCATAGTTTAGCTTACTTACCACTATAAAATCGCCGCTAAGGATTGATCGCTCCATTGATACTACGGGTATGTAAAAGGTATCAACAAAAAAAGCCCGTATAAATACGATGAACACCAGTATTATAACAATAACTGCGGCCCATTGCACTTCTGATGGTTTGTCGGCTATATTTTCATGCTCCTCTTTAAAGCGGTTAGTTGCAGATTGCCCTAAATACCTGGTGGTTTTATCAAAGCCCCATTTTGGCAGGTAAATAAAGCCTAAAATTATACCTGCAAGCTGTTGCCTTACCGTAAACTTTCCGTACGACCGTATGAAATCTACATAGATACAAATGCTTACAATTAAGTTAAATACAGGAACAAACATCCATATAAGCCACCACGCGGGCCTGCCGCTTAGCTTTAGCATTATATAGGTGGAATAAAAAGGAACAAAGGCTGCCCAGCCGGGCTTGCCTGCTTTTGTAAATAATTTCCAGTAGCCTATGATGGCTAATATAATCAGCGGGGAGGCAATTATATATGTGCTTATATAATCAATCTCCCCCATTTGCTAATGAATGATATTGAACAACCGGCTCCAGCGTATCTTACTGAAAAACGATCCGTTATCGTCCCAACTCATCCATATGAACAGGGCTTTGCCTACAATATGGTCTTCGGGTACAAAACCCCAGTAGCGCGAATCTTCCGAATCGTGGCGGTTATCGCCCATCATCCAGTAATAATTCATTTTAAAGGTGTAGGTATTGGTTTTTACACCGTTTATCAAAATATCCTTGCCATTAACTTCCACCTTATTATGCTCATATTCGGCAATGGCGCGTTCATAAAGCGGGAATGTAATGCTATCCAGCTTCACCGTCCACCCTTTTTTGGGGATGATGATAGGCCCGAAATTATCTACGTTCCAGTGGTAAATGGGTAATTTATCGGTTAGTTTAACCGGTATATAAAATGCTAAAGGAAAAACCGGGTTCGAAGGATCGGGAATACCCTTTGTTGAAATTTTTGGTGCCAGGTTTTTAATGTTCGGATAGCCTTTTAAAATGTTGGCAGATCCTTGAGTCATGGCGGGTAGGCCGCCATCTTGGTAATAGGTGATATTAAGATCGGCAGAAACCTGTGGGTTAATATCCTGACCTACAGATTTGTAGGTATACTCCGTCTGCTCGCCCGGTGGGTTTGGGGCTGCTTTGCCGTTTACATAAACCTGTGCGTCAACCACGCTTAGCGTATCGCCGGGCGCGCCCTGGCAGCGTTTTATATAATTTTCGCGTTTATCAACGGGGCGGTTATTTATGGTATCCTGCGGATAGTTGAATACTACTACATCGCCCTTTTTAACATGGCTAAAGCCGGGCAGGCGGTAATAAGGCAGCTCAAGACCGTCCCAGTATGATTTGGTGCCTAAAAGCGGCATTACATTATGCGCGAAGGGGAACGCAATTGGCGTCATGGGTATTCGGGGGCCATAATTAAGCTTGCTTACAAACAAAAAATCGCCCACTAATAATGATCGCTCCATTGATGGCGTTGGTATGGTGTAAGCCTCAACAAAAAAGGTACGGATAAGCGTTGCAGCTATCACCGCGAAAATTATAGCATCCGTCCACTCGCGGCCGGCGCTCTTTTTCTTCTTTGGGGCGGCTTTGGCTTTACTTTTTCTATTCCAGAATTTCCAGTTCATTTTTTTTAATATTGGGAGGGGCAAATTACTTATTAAATGCTAAAGTTAAACATGTCCTGTACAGAATGAAAACCTTTCTTATCCTGTAGCCATTCGGCCGCCAGTACGGCGCCTAAGGCAAAGCCGTTGCGGTTATGGGCGGTATGCTTAAATTCAAGGGTATCCACTTCCGAATCATATATTACGGTATGCGTGCCGGGCACGCTGTCAATACGGTGCGACTCGATGAGCAATTCGTTAGTTTTTATATGATCATCACCGGCATTATTATCATCGGCCAGTACTATATTGGCCCAGCTTTGCTTCGCGTCAAGGTTATTGATAATGCCCTCGGCAATAGTGATGGCCGTACCGCTTGGGGCATCCAGCTTTTGGGTATGATGTATTTCCTCTACCTGTACTTCGTAGTAAGGGTAATTGTTCATTATTTTGGCAAGCACCTTATTTACATGAAAAAAGATATTTACCCCAACGCTAAAATTAGTGGCGTAAAGCAGCGTGCCATTGTTTTTTTCACATTCATCTTTTATAGCCGATAGCTCGTCATACCAGCCGGTTGTGCCAACTACTATGGGTACGCCGGCATCAAAACAAAGCTTTATATTGCTTAAAACCGATGATGGGGTGGTAAACTCGATAGCCACATCTGCCTGCTGCAGGTTTTCGGTAGTAAGGTCGTGCAGGTTATCGTAATCTATTTTCAGTACAATTTCATGCTTGCGGTCGGTGGCGATCTTTTCAATTATTTTGCCCATTTTTCCGTACCCTAATAATGCGATCTTCATCTGTAATATTTATTTTTTTTATGACGATGAAACAAATTTATGATTAAATCATAAACCTATTGAAGTGTAAAGGTAAGTTTTAAACCAGGAATAACAGGGCCGTTAAAATTATAGGCATACATGGGCTGCTGATTGATAATGGTAGGGGAAATTTTGAAAGAAAAATCAGTATCCATGGTATAGGAATGCTGGAATTTGGCATCAATATAAGCATCAACCATTTGTATGCCCCACGCGGCTGCAAAGCCCATGATGCTTAAATCTCGGTCGCGCCTGTAGCTGTTAACCGCATCATAAATTGATTGCGCGGGGGTTCCCGCATTCTGATATTCGAGGTATAAGTTATACTGTGGCATTGATGGGGTTGGCGTTATCCCATGCTCATAATATATGGCAACCACCAAAGTGGGTTTATAATAGCGCTCGTTAAATATAATGGCATCGGCCAAAAGCCCCAACCCAGCGTAAATAACGGGCACTTTCCACCATTGGTGGTTATATATCTGGCCCCAACCCGGTATCATTAATGAGCGCATAACGGCCTTGTGAGGGCTATGTGTGCTATCGGGGTGATAAGCTTTTTCTTTGGTTACTTTTGGTACAAAGCGCTTTGATGATGCGGAATCGCGCTTTAAGTTCAGGCTGTCCCTTTTATTTCTAACAGTATCCATTTGGGGCTTTTGCGCCATAGCTGTTAGCGCAATGCCGGTTACCAGGAAAATTGTGAGCAGATATTTATACATTTTCTACCAATCCAACATTTCAAGAATACGCCCAAGGTCATCTTCAGATAAAAATGGTATCTCTATCATACCCTTTCCCTGCCCGCTAACCTTAAGCTTAACCCTTGTACTAAATTTCGATGCCAGTTCATCCTCGATCTTTTGCAAGGCGTATGGCATAGGCTCGGGTTGTTTGCCCTCTTTTTTTACCGGTGCGCGTTGTACCTCACGTACCAGTTCTTCAACCTTACGAACGGATAAACCATCCTTTATAATATGCTGGTGTATAAATAATTGTTTAGCAGGGTCATCAACACTTATTAAAGCACGTGCATGGCCCATGCTGATGCGCCCGTCGCGGATGGAGGCTTGTATGCCCGGAGGCAGTTTCAACAGCCGCAGGTAATTGGTCACTGTCGAACGGTTTTTGCTTACCCGTTCGCTTAATTCTTCCTGTTTCAGGCTGCATTCATCTATCATGCGCTGAAAGCTGAGGGCAACTTCAATGGCGTTAAGGTTTTCACGCTGGATGTTCTCGATCAGCGCCATTTCCAGCATTTGCTGGTCATTAGCGGTGCGTACGTAAGCCGGTATTTGTGTTAAGCCCGCAATTTTCGAGGCACGCAAACGGCGTTCGCCCGATATCAACTGATAACTGTGTGCGTTAACGCGCCTTACGGTAATGGGCTGTATAAGCCCCTGTAGTTTTATGGAGTCGGCTAATTCATTAAGGGCCTGCTCATCAAACTCTGTACGGGGCTGAAAAGGGTTAACCTGTATCTCGGCTATTTTTATCTCATTTACAGATCCCAGACTGTTAACTTCGGGAGCAGAAACGGCGCTGTTTTTATCGGGATTTACATTAACTGAGTCGTTCAGCAGGGCGCTTAAGCCTTTTCCCAGTGCGTTTCGTTTTTCATTACTCATTTGCTATGCCGTTTCTGTTGTTGCGGTGGTTGCGTCCTCAACCAAACCATTTTTACGTATAATTTCGCGGGCAAGGTTAAGGTAATTGATGGCGCCTTTACAATTGGCATCATGCATAATTACCGATATGCCAAAGCTCGGCGCTTCGCTCAAACGCGTATTACGCTGTATAATAGTATCAAACACCATATCCTCAAAATGGTTTCTTACTTCCTCAACCACCTGATTGCTCAGGCGCAGGCGCACATCATACATGGTTAATAATATGCCCTCTATTTTAAGCTCAGTATTTAAGCGCGATTGTACTATTTTAATGGTATTTAACAGCTTGCCCAAGCCCTCAAGGGCGAAATATTCGCACTGTACGGGTATAATAACCGAGTCGGCGGCGGTTAGGGAGTTGATGGTGATCAAGCCTAACGACGGCGAACAATCAATAATGATAAAATCGTATTCATCGCGCAGGCCGTTAAGCACTTCCTTCATTTTAAACTCACGGTTCTCCAGGTTTATCATTTCTATCTCGGCACCTACCAGGTCTATATGTGCAGGCAGCAGGTCAAGATGCGGGGTGTCGGTATGCTGGATGGCCTCATGCGGGTCTATCTGATTGATGATACACTCGTAAATGCTGTTTTTTATGGTGCGCGGGTCAAAGCCTATGCCCGACGTTGAATTGGCCTGCGGATCGGCATCAACCAATAAAGTCCTGTATTCTAATACGGCTAAACTTGCGGCCAGGTTTATGGATGATGTAGTTTTTCCTACGCCACCTTTCTGGTTGGCTAAAGCAATAATTTTACTCATTGTGTATTTATATTTTTTTATGACCGGGTTTACAGTAAACGAAAAACAGAAGTAGAAATTTCTAACTTCGTAAAGTTTTTTAGCCCGCGCTAAGATACAAAATTAAATAATTGCCAGCGTTTGTACGGTGCCCGATGGGGGTTAAGAGGGATAATTTTACTCACATTTTTGGCCTACTTACACACAATATTTATACTTAAAGGTTTTTAAAAACCATGTGGGTGTTTTTTAACGATAATATATAATGATCACTATAATTTCATCAACCAGCAGGCCCGGCAGCACAACCCTTAAAGTAGCCAAATATTACCAGGAAAGGCTGCGCGCAAAAGGCGTGGAAGCAGGTTTGCTTTCGCTGATGCAGTTGCCGCCAAACCTGCTCGAAACTGACCTTTTTGGTAAAAGGAGCGAAGCTTTTCAGTCTATCCAGGATATTATCACCAAAACCGATAAGTTCCTGTTCATCATACCCGAGTATAACGGCAGTTATCCCGGCGTTTTAAAAGTGTTTATTGATGCCTGTTCATTCCCCGAAAGTTTTTATGAGAAGAAAGCAGCGCTTACCGGCATATCATCGGGCAGATACGGCAACATACGGGGCATAGATCATTTTACGGGAGTTTGCCATTACCTTAACCTGCATGTAATGCCGCTAAAGCTGCACATAGCCAATATTAAAACCGAGCTGGATGCAAACGGCAATCTTTTTAAGGAAGACACGGTTAAGTTTACTGATGAGCAGATAGATAAGTTTATCAATTATTAGATTTTGCCGCGTGCAGGGCAGTGCCATGCCCAGGGAATGATATTTTCCACTTTTATGTTATTGCGAGGAGCAGAGTTGGGCGGTGCGCTGCTGCGACGTGGCAAACACGTCGCTTTCATATACAGGCGATGGGTTTGCCGCGGCCCGCTATACGCTCATATCCCGGCTTGGGCCTCAGCAATGACACGTTACTAACTCCCGCTAACCCATTTTGCTATAATAAACGCGGCACTTGCTGCCAGGGCACCTATCACTAACACTTTTATGGCGCCTGTAAAGGCTGGCTGCCCGGTTACCTTGCTTTTAAAATAACCAAACACAAACAGGCAAACCATGGTAACAGCACATGAATAATATAGCGCCATACGCGAATCGGCTATAAAAAAGTATGGCGATAGTGGTATAATGCCCCCAACTATGTATGATATGCCTATGGTTATGGCGCTTTGCGTGGCGCGGTTGGCTTCGGGTTTTTCAAGGCCCAATTCGTAGCGCATCATAAAATCAACCCATTTGTCTTTATCCTTAGCCATTTCATCGGCAACATCATTCTGTAGTTTTTCCGATAGGCCAAACCCGGCAAAAACCTCTTTTACTTCCATTTTTTCCTGTTCCGGAACACGCTCAACCTCATCATACTCGCGTTTCAGCTCCGATGCATAATGATCGGCCTCGGTACGGCCTGCTAAAAAACCGCCCAGGCCCATAGCTATCGAACCTGCAACAATTTCGGCAATACCCGCTGTAACTACTATCCCCGATGAATTGACTGCGCCGCTTAAGCCTGCCGCCAGCGCAAAAGGAACGGTTAAACCGTCAGACATGCCAATAACAATATCGCGGATGGTATCCGAGCTTTTTAAATGATGTTCATGATGCATGGTTAAATGTACGCTTGTTGTACCATGATGCCCGCATCAAAACGCAATTTGTTATTAGTCTGAATTAGAAGAGTTAATGTATTTTCATCGCACGATCAGCACCCAGCCCGATATTTTAGGCGTGTTGTTCTTCAGGTCTAAAACATAATAGTAGGTGCCGCTGGGCAATATTTGCCCATTATATTTGCCATCCCACGAGGTATTATAGCCAATGCTGCGGTACACCTGCTGCCCGTAGCGGTCAAATACGGTAAGTATGCAATCGGGATAAGTGATCAGCGCGTCAATATTCCACAGGTCGTTTATACCATCGTTATT
>Ga0302312_10001388_pt1 | contig 14706 bp, 13 predicted proteins | sample III_Palsa_N2_1_FD_200529 | JGI IMG/M metagenome (GOLD analysis project Ga0302312, IMG submission 200529) | Peat permafrost microbial communities from Stordalen Mire near Abisko, Sweden - III_Palsa_N2_1 | ecosystem: Environmental > Terrestrial > Soil > Palsa > Peat permafrost | place: Sweden... | reverse complement strand
ACGACTTCCCAACTTTCGGACTTCCGGACTTTCGGACTTCGGGACTTTTTCCTAATTTAGCCTGCGTTTTACATCGCATAATGAAACGAGACAAACTCATATTTAAGCTGCTGGATGACGAGCAGCAGCGCCAGGAAGAAGGCATTGAACTGATCGCATCGGAAAATTTTGTCAGCCGGCAGGTAATGGAAGCCGCGGGCTCAGTAGCCACCAATAAATACGCCGAGGGATTGCCCGGTAAGCGCTATTATGGCGGCTGCCAGGTGGTTGACGAAATTGAGACGATAGCTATTGAAAGGGCCAAACAACTGTTTAATGCGGAATGGGCAAACGTTCAGCCGCACTCGGGCGCACAGGCCAACGCTGCTGTGATGCTCGCCTGCCTCAACCCGGGGGATAAAATATTGGGATTCGACCTGTCGCATGGCGGTCACCTCACCCACGGTTCGCCGGTAAACTTTTCGGGGAAACTTTATGAGCCGCATTTTTATGGGGTAAACAGGGAGACCGGTTATGTGGATTATGAGCACATGGAGAAAGTTGCGCTAGAAGTAAAGCCCAAAATGATCATCTGCGGCGCATCGGCTTACTCGCGCGACTGGGATTATGCATTCATTCGCCGGATCGCCGACGAGGTCGGCGCTATTGTGCTGGCGGATATTTCGCATCCGGCCGGCCTTATAGCCCGCGGATTGCTCGCCGATCCGATGCCGTATTGCCATATTGTAACCACCACTACCCACAAAACCCTGCGCGGCCCACGCGGCGGGATGATTTTATTGGGCAAGGATTTTGAAAACCCCTGGGGACTCAAAACACCGAAGGGAGAAGTAAAAATGATGTCGTCGCTATTGGATATGGGCGTTTTTCCCGGAACCCAGGGCGGACCGCTTGAGCATATTATCGCCGCTAAAGCCATTGCCTTTGGCGAAGCGCTTAGCGAAGAATATTTGAAGTATATTTTGCAGGTTAAGCTGAATGCGGCGGCCATGGCCAAAGCATTTACGGAACGCAGTTATGAGATCATTTCGGGCGGCACGGATAACCATTTGATGCTGATAGACCTTCGCAATAAAAATATTACCGGCAAGGCGGCTGAAAACGCATTGGTTTCGGCCGATATCACGGCCAACAAAAATATGGTGCCGTTTGATGATAAGTCGCCATTTGTTACGTCAGGTATCAGGGTCGGAACTGCCGCTATTAGCACCCGGGGATTGAAGGAAAAGCACATGGAAGAGATTGTTGAGCTGATTGACGATGTGATCAGTGACCCCGAAAATGAGCACACCATAAAAAAGGTAAAAAAGAAGGTGCATAAGCTGATGGAAGATCACCCGCTATACGCCTGATAAATTAATCCAATTAGCGGGTTTTTTTTGGAACCTTTTTGCCCCAGTTATCGTTAAACAGAATGGATTATTTAATTAAACTATTTTGGAAACAGATCTCAAGATTAATGTGCTCATTGTCGACGATAACAACATCAACAGGTTATTGATCAATAAAGTGCTGACCCGCTGGGGAGTAACTACCGATTTCGCAGAAAATGGGCTGCAGGCTGTTGAGAAAATTACTAGCAACCGCAATTACGATGTTGTCCTGATGGATGTTTATATGCCCGAAATGGGCGGTATTGAAGCCACGCAGGTCATCAGGGCTAAAAGCGAAGCCTATTTTAAACAACTCCCGATCATCGCTTTAACCGCTTCGATGCTGAGCACCGAAAGAGTTCAGATTGAAGAATCAGGCATGAACGATTTTATCCTGAAGCCCTTCGATCCCTCAAACTTATTTGATAAGCTAAGCGCCTACCAAAAAGTACGGGAAGAGGTACGGAGTTAGTGTCAAGTCGAAAGTCGAAAGTCAGAAGTCGGATGTCAGACTCACCACTCGCGATTCACCTTTCACCTTTTACCTCAATCCACCACTCACAACTCTCCATTCACCCCTCACTATTCCGCATAAGCGATCGTCGCAATACTCAATTTCAACCCTTCTATTTGTAATAGCTGAATTCCGCACGCTTCGAGTGTTGAGCCGGTAGTGATCACATCGTCCACCAGCAGCACATGCTTCCCCTTTAATTTTTCGGGATATTTGATCGTAAAAACCTCCTGCATGTTATTAAACCGCTCGAACCGCGATTTGTGGGTTTGGGTTTCGGTAGCCGCCACGCGCACCAGGTTGTTTTCCTCCACTGTTGCATTTAACGGCGCCGCCAAACCATAGGCGAAATGGGCGCTTTGGTTATATCCTCTCTCCCTTAGCCGCTTTTTATGCAAGGGGACAGGGATGATAAGGTCAATACTCCGGAATACGTCGTTTTTCACCAGGTCAATTCCGGCCATTTCCCCTGCCAGCTTCCCTAATTCTTTTATTCCTTTATACTTGAGGTGATGCATCACGTTTTGCACTTTGCCGCCTTTGGCGAAATAAAAAAGCGCATAAGCTCCCTGCAGTTCTATCTTGCCCCAAAACTGCTGCGCCACGATATTGTCGGGCTGTAAATGAAATCCGGTGCGTGGCAGCGTTAATCTGCATTCCGTACAGATCAAATGCTCGTTTGCCACAAGCGTTTGGCCACAGGCCGCGCAAAGCTGCGGAAACAAAAGGGATATAAAATCGGACAGGTAGCTTTCCTGCAGTTTCATGTCATGAAGATAGCACAGAAATTTTGGATACAGATGGTTTTTTTAAGACAGAGATACTTAAGATGCATCGGCACATCTAAACATCTACACTCCGGCTATGAACTATGATCTATTAACTATGAACCCTCCCACATCTGCACATCTTCGTCAAACAGCAGCCTTCTCCTTAATAGCCAGCTGTCCGCAGGCAGCGTCAATGTCCTTGCCGCGGCTGCGCCTTATGTTTACGGTGATGCCCTGGCTGCGCAGGTAATCGGCAAAAATTTCGATCTTGTCTTCGTCCGCATTGATAAAACTGGCGAAAGAGATAGGGTTGTATTCGATGATGTTCACCTTGCACGGCAGGTGCCGGCAAAAACGGGCCAGCTCCGCAGCATCTTGCAGCGTATCGTTAAACCCATCAAAAACAATGTATTCATAGGTGACGGGGTTTTTCGTCTTCGCAAAATAATATTTCAAGGCTTCGGCCAGGGCTTTTAGCGAATTTTGTTCATTAATGGGCATTATGGTGTTCCGCTTCTCGTCGTTGGCCGCGTGCAATGAAAGGGCAAGGTTGAACTTTACCTGGTCGTCGCCCAGTTTTTTGATCATTTTGGCGATCCCTGCGGTGGATACGGTGATTCTTTTGGCGGCCATATTCAAACCATCCCCGGAGGTAATCTTGTCCACCGACTCCAGGACGTTTTTATAGTTGAGCAAGGGTTCGCCCATGCCCATGTAAACAATGTTCGACAAAGGCAGCCCGTAATTTTCTTTAGCCTGGTGGTCGATCAATACCACCTGGTCGTAAATCTCGTCGGGATTAAGGTTGCGTTTTCGCTCCATATAACCCGTTGCACAAAATTTGCAGGTTAAGCTGCAGCCTACTTGCGATGATACACAAGCGGTCATTCGTCCGGGTGTTGGAATTAAAACGCCCTCAATTAGATGATTATCGAATAAAATAAAAGAATTTTTTATAGTTTTATCGGCGCTGTATTGCGAATTGTGAATTCTTACGTTATTTATCGTAAAGTTCTCATTAAGTTTTATGCGAAGTTCTTTTGAAATATTACGCATCTCGTCGAAAGAAAAGCATGATTTCTTCCACAGCCATTCGTAAACCTGTTTTGCCCTGAAAGATTTTTCCTCACCAAAAACACGCAAAAAGTGTTCGGTAAGGGCTTCGAGGCTAAGGCTGCGGATGTCTATTTTGTCTTTTGCAATGTTCACGTTGCAAAGGTACGATTTTTAAAAAACTATGTTTTAGTACACTTTGTATTTACATTTAAAAACTATAACTTTAAGTTAAGGTTTTTAAGGATTGGATTGGTGTGTTTAGAACCTAACGAGATTGTCATTATTGTTCAAATGAAGATTTTTAGAGCCGATTACGTTTTTCCTGTTAATGCCGATCCAATAAAGAATGGAATTGTTACCGTTGATGACGCCGGAAAGATTATCAGTGTAACAGACCAAAATTCTTCTCTTGAGTATGGGGGAGTTGAACAGCTGTCCGGCATTATCTGCCCGGGGTTTATCAACACGCATTGCCATCTTGAGCTTTCGCACCTGAAAGACAAATTAGAACAACACACCGGTCTTGTTAATTTTATCATCAATCTGCAGAACATCAGGGCAGCCGATCCTGGCGTTATTGTGGAGGCGAGCTATAGAGCTGATGAGGAAATGTACCAGAACGGGATTGTCGCCGTGGGCGATATTTCCAATACCAATGCCAGTATAGGCGTTAAGATGGTCAGCAAGCTGTATTACCACAGCTTTATCGAGGCTTTCGGCTTTCTGCCGGCGCGGGCCCAGGAGACGTTTACTAAAATCCTGGATCTTTTGAACGAATTTAAACCGCTTTCATCCTCAATAACTCCACACGCGCCTTATTCGGTATCGAAAGAGTTATTTAAGCTTATAAAAAATTATTGCGATTCGCGCGAAAACCTCATCAGCATTCATAACCAGGAATGCGATGATGAAAACAAATTCTACCGCTATAAACAAGGTAGTTTTGTCGACCTGTACAAAACTTTGGGCATTGACATAGCCCATTTCAGGCCGCTGGCGCGAAATTCGATACAATCCGTTATTCCCTTGCTGAGCAACAAGCAGGAGATTTTGATGGTGCACAATACCTGCACCAATTTAAAGGATATCTATTTTATCAAGCGGTTCGACCGGCGGATACACTGGTGCTTTTGCCCCAATGCCAACCTGCATATCGAAAACAAGCTCCCTAAAGTGGAGCTGTTTGTGGGGCAGGGCGACAATATCACCCTGGGAACCGATAGCCTGGCGTCAAATAACAGCCTCTGTATATTGAGCGAAATGCGCACGCTGCAGCAAAGGATCCCCAGCTTAAGCACCGAAATGCTGCTGCAGTGGGCCACGCTTAACGGCGCTAAATTTTTGGGAATAGCCGATGAAAAGGGCTCAATAGAACCGGGTAAAACGCCCGGGCTAAACTTGATTACCGGCCTCGACGGATTGCGCATTACGCCGGAAACCAAAGTGAGGCGATTGGTTTGATTGTTGTCTCGATAGCTATCGGGATGTGGTGTTGTTGAATTGTCGCGTTAAATTTATCTTTGATCTAAAAAAATTGTTTTCAGTGGATCAACAACAAAACAAAGAATAACTTTTAATTACCGGGCTGTCATTTTTATTAGTTTTATAAACTTTTCTTTATAATAACGTTATTATTGTAGTCAATGGAGACCCCAAAACCCAACGGCATGAAAGCTACATTTAATCGTGGCGACCATCTAATCAATATAGAGCTTCAAATTTTGATGTTCGTTGAAGAAGGAGTTCATTTCGTTTACTCTCCGGCTTTAGATCTTACAGGATATGGCACCACCGGAAAAGAGGCAATGAAATCATTTTCAGTTGTTTTAGAGGAGTTTGTGAAATACACAGAAAACAAAAAAACGGTATATAAAGAACTTATGCGACTTGGTTGGACTGTTAACCAGCGCAAAAAGAGAGTTCACCCTCCCTTAGAGGAAGAACTTCTGGAAGATAATGAAACATACCGCGATTTAAAAGGCAACCCGAATGTCTATCAATCCTCTACTAAAGTTGGCTTAGCATTAGCATAGTTTTAAATGTCTACCCGGCACCTAAAAAATATAACCATATCTCAATATGAATCGTTTTTAGAGTTGGCGGGTTGTGGTTACCTGAGAACAACTTCTGGCCACTGTATTTATTCCAGGTCAAATTGTTGGCGTCCAATTACGTTCCAAAATCATATTGAACCCGTCCCCGAAAGGATAATCAAAAACGGCCTAAAACTTTAGGGTATAATAAAAAACAATTTTTTGAAATTCTTTACCAGGAGAAAACGGTGCATAAAAATGGTGAAAAATACGAACTAAAATAAATTCGGCACATTGAGATATATACTTGCCTGTTTTAAGATATTGAACCGTTCAACAGATTTAAAGTTCAGGCATTTGAAACCTCAAAATGTTTAAACCTGAAAATGACCAAACACATCGACATTATTGTGAAAGGAAAAGTGCAGGGAGTTTTCTACCGAGCTTCCACAAAGGCCGTGGCCGACCAGTTAAAGGTTAAAGGGAAGGTCAGCAACGATGCAGGTGGCGACGTCGTAATCGAGGCGGAGGGCGATCAACTTGCTTTGGAGATGTTTTTAGACTGGTGCCGTGAAGGTCCGGAACATGCAATTGTAACTTCTGTTGAAACCCATGAAGGCGAATTAAAAAACTATCGTAATTTTGAGGTCGTGAGAGGGAGGCAATAGTCTTAAGTCGAAAGTGTTAAGTCGAAAGTCAGAAAAAGAAAGTTGACTTTAGACTTTAGGCTTCAAACTAAGGACTGTAAACATTCCCTGAAACATTAATTTGCCGCACATCATTGTCAACTGCTAAAAAATTTGCCGGGCAAACTGCCATTTATGGAGTAACTACGATTGCCCCACGCGTACTTAGCTTTTTCCTCACGCCACTTTGGACCAGCGTCTATGCCACTGGGCGCTATGGTATATTAACCACCATGTTTGCATGGGCATCTATTTTAAATGCAGTGATGGCATTTGGCATGGAAACCACTTTTTTCAGGTACCTAACCAAATACGCCGATAATAAAGCCAAGGTTTATAACAACACCTTCGCCACAATTTTATTCATTACGGTCATTTTCCTGCTGGTCACGCTGCCTTTTGTACACGCAATAGCGCTTTTTATAAAAGTTGGCAACGAAACTTCGCAGGCTGAATTTGCGCGGTTTATAGTATTTTTTATTGCCGTCCTGGTTATCGATGCATGGTGCGTCATCCCGTTTGCCAGGCTACGGGCCGAAGGGAAACCCGGCAGGTATGGCCTAATCAAGACTATTAACGTATTTGTTTTTATAGCGTTGAACCTGGTGTTCATATGGGTGATCCCCTGGTGGATCAAACATCAGTTGCCGCTAAGCTCATGGATGAATGGCTGGTATGAAAAAGGCTGGGTTGGCTATGTATTTGTCTCGAATGTAATTTCAAGCGGAATCACCCTGCTGCTTTTGCTGCCGGAGTTCCTGAAAATAAGACTGAAAGTTGACTGGAAAATGCTGGGCGAAATGTTTGTCTACAGCTGGCCGGTATTGGTCGCCAACCTGTCGTTTATCATTAATGAAAATGCGGACAAACTGCTGTTGGGTTGGCTGCTGAAGCCGAATATCAGCGCTCACGAAGTGGGAATATATGGCGCCTGTGCCAAGATATCAATTTTCCTGAGCATTTTTATACAGGCTTTCCGGCTGGGTGCGGAGCCTTTCTTTTTCAGCCATGCCAAACATAAAAATGCCGGGCAAACCTATGCCCGCATTATGGACTATTTTGTGATTACGGTATGCGTGATATTTATAGCGCTTATCGCCAATATAGAGATTTTGAAGTACTTTATACCCCGTAAAAGCTATTGGGTTGGGTTGCCGGTGGTGCCGCCATTGGTGCTGGGCTACGTGAGCCTTGGTATTTATATGAACCTGTCAGTTTGGTACAAGTTATCTGACCAGACGAAATACGGTTTATACATTTCGGGCGTGGGCGCCATATTGACACTTATCATAAACGTGGTGTTTATACCCAGGTACAGCTACATGGCATCAGCCTGGGCCTCGCTTATCGCATATGCGTCGATGATGGTGCTGTCGTACATATGGGGGCAGAAAAATTACCCCATCCCTTATAACTTTAAAAAGAACCTGGCGTATATCTTAACATCAATAATTATCGTTTATATATCGTTTTACGTTTTTAAGCGTAATATATTTGCAGGAGATTCGCTGCTGGTACTATATATTTTGGCGGCGGTATTTTTGGAATGGAAAGAATTCAAAGCGATATTGACCCGGAAATGAAGGTAAGGATAGTAAACAGGTCGAAAAATGTTTTGCCGGCTTATGAAACGCTGCACGCGGCTGGCATGGATTTGCGGGCCGATTTGGAGGGGCCGATAATGCTAAAACCGATGGAACGTAAACTGGTCCCGACGGGCCTTTTTATTGAATTACCCGAGGGGTTTGAGGCGCAGATACGCCCGCGAAGCGGCCTTGCTTTTAAACACGGCATCGGCATTGTAAACTCGCCGGGTACCATTGACGCCGACTACCGGGGCGAAATAAAAGTATTGCTCGTTAATTTATCCGACCAGGATTTTGTAGTAAATTCGGGCGACCGGGTGGCGCAAATGGTGATTGCACGGCATGAAAAAGTGAGCTGGGAGCCCGTTGAAGAATTGAATGAAACAACAAGAGGGCACGGTGGTTTTGGTCATACAGGTGTGTCGGTATAGTTGATGAAGAGGGACAGCTAACGTATTGGTGGTGACAGGAAAGGCAATGAACGATAAATTATTAAAGAACGGTGTTGGTGCATGGTGTAAGTTGCTTATGCCCGGCGCCGTGTTGCTGATTTGTCTGTCGAATAGCGCATTTGCTCAAACCCCGGCAAATCCTGATAAAATCACATCGATGGTTGGAAAAACGCTCACCAACGAAGACAGCCTTGAAGTAAAAACGCTTTTTTTTGATGCGATAAGCGCCAAAGCGATTGAAAATCTGCCAAATGCCGAAAGTCTTTTTAACCGGGTATTGCAGATCGACCCGGCAAACGATGCGGCCATGTATGAACTGGCTAATCTTAAAAAGCTGAAAAACGACTATGAAAGCGCGCAGTCGCTTCTTGAAAAAGCGGTAACTGTTAACCAGGATAATGAATGGTACTGGACGGCGCTTGCCGACTGCTATGAAAAACACGACGCCATTGACAAGCTCGGGAATGTTTTCAACCAACTGATACGGCTCGACCCCGACAAGCCCGACAATTACCTGGATAAAGCAAATGTTTACTATCACCAGGCACGTTATGACGATGCCTTGAAAGTTTACGACCAGGTTGAACAAATTACCGGGCCCACCGACGATTTGCTTGCCGACCGGCAAAAGATATATTTGAAAGAGGGTAATGTTGACCTGGCTGCAAAGCAGCTTGAGAAAATGATTGAAACCTACCCCGGAGAAGTAAAATATTACCTTTTCCTGTCGGAGTTGTATACGGCAAACAATTTAACCGATAAAGGTTTAAAGGTGCTGCTCACCGCCGAAAAGATCGATCCCGGCAATGGGTTGGTGCACCTGGCGCTTGCCGATGTTTATCGCGACAAAAAAGATGAGGAGGCAAGCTATAACGAGCTAACCCTTGCTTTCGCGATACCCGAGGTAGATATTGACCAGAAGATCAAGATCATTTTGGGTTACCTGCCCAGGTTTCCCGACCCGAACGCCAAAGCCAGCGCCCTGGAATTGAGCCGCATTGTCTCGGTCGCGAACCCGGATGATGCCAAAGCCTGGGCCGTTTACGGCGACATGCTGTCGCAAAACAACAAACTAAACGAAGCAAAAGGCGCTTACCAAAAATCCATCGCGTTGAATAACCAGGTTTACGACGTGCAGGAACAATTGGTACGAATTGAGCTGGGCCAAAACGACGATGACGGCGCGATAAAGGATGGCGAAAATGCATTGTCGTTTTTCCCGAACCAGGCCTGGATGAACTACCTGGTGGGTGTCGCATGGATGCAGAAGAAGGATTATAACAAAGCGATAGGGTACATAAAGAATGCGACATCGCTGGAGATGGAAGATAGGGACATGTTGGCGCAATCCTGGTCGGCCCTGGGCGATTGCTACCATTCGTTAAAGGATTACAACAATTCCGACGGCGCTTATGATAAGGCCCTCAGCTATAACCCCGACAATGCGTTCACATTGAACAATTATGCGTACTATTTGTCGTTAAGAGGGGAACAACTGGAAAAAGCCGCCTCCATGTCGAAGCATTCAAACGATCTGCAGCCGAACAATGCCTCGTTTGAAGATACCTACGCGTGGATCCTGTTTAAACAGCATGATTTTGGAGGCGCAAAGGTGTGGATCGAAAAAGCGCTTGCCGACGATAAATCCAATGGCGCCGTGAAATCAGAGCATTATGGCGATATTATGTTCTACCTGGGTAACGTAGATGCTGCTGTTGAAAACTGGAAAAAAGCAAAAGCAAATGGCGACCAATCGCCGGTTTTAGAGAGAAAAATAAATGAAAGAAAATACATCGAGTAAAACATTCTCTGTCCGTTTTTTTAGCCCCGCTTTTGGTATTTCTATCCTTACAATTTGCTGCCTGTTTTTTTTATTTGGCTGTAAGGCAAAAAAACAATTAGCCTTGAGGACGGCCGCAGACACTACCGCGATTGCCAAACCAGCCGTCGATACCAAACTGCTTAAGATAAATGCGATAAAATCCGCGCAAACTTATTTCAATACCTTTTCGGGCAAGGCGCATGCTAAACTTAGCATCAACGGCGACGATAACGACGTTACGTTAAACATCCGGATACAGCGCGACAAAAAGATTTGGGTTTCCATTACGGCTATAGCCGGCATTGAAGTAGCCCGGGCGATGATCACCCCCGACAGTATATGGTTAATGAACAGGTTGCAAAGCCTCTACGTGAAGAAACCATTCAGCTATGTGAGCCAGTATGCCGGCAGCCAGGTTGACTATAAAATGCTTGAATCGGTATTCATCGGGAACGCCATACCCCAGGCATTGAACGAGCAGTCGGATATCCAGTCCCTGAATGGCGGAACACAGTTGACGGGAAGGCGATCGGCGCTGGTTTACGTATTAACGATGGGCGCTGATTTGAAAGTAAACCAGCTGAACCTGAATAACCAGGACGAAGGGCAAAGCATGCAGGTGAACAACAGCGTGTTTGTGCAGGTAAGTAACCACGTAATGCCGTCGGAAATTGATATGTCGTCGGTGGTGAAAAGTAAAAAAATACTGGTTAATTTGCACTATATCAAACAGGAGTTTGATCGCCCGCTTGATTTCCCTTTCAATATCCCTGCGCGTTATACGCCGGGGGAGTGAGGGGGGAGAGTCTTAAGTCTTATCCCGATAGCTATCGGGATAAGACTTAAGACTAAAAGGAACGGTTATGCATTCATAATGAAGTATATAAAAGTTGTATTTATTTTTGCATTCGTATTAGCTGCTTTGTCGGTGCGTGCCCAGAGCAGCAATGAGCTGAAAAAACAGCGCGACCAACTTACCCAGCAATTGGACCAGCTTAACCACGAGTATGAGGAAACCGCCAACAATAAAAAGGCGACTTTGAAACAGCTGACTATACTCAAACAGCAGATCAGCTTAAGGGAGGAAAAGATCAATAATATCAATTCCGCCATAAGAGCTTTAGACAATCAAATCTCCGAGAGCAATAATTCCGTACATAACTTGCAAAACCAGCTCGATCAGCTGAAAAAGGAATATGCGGCTATGGTACTTTTTACCTACCACAACCAAAGTTCCTATAATAAATTGATGTTTTTATTTGCGGCAAAAGACTTTAACCAGGCTTACAAGCGTTTAAAATATTTACAGCAAATAGGCACCTATCGTGAGCGGCAGGCTGAATATATACAGCAAACCCAGGTGGAACTGCACGTTAAAATAAACGAGCTGGATAAAAACAAGCAGGAAAAGAGCAGCTTGCTGGTCGACCAGGAAAAAGAAAAGGCATCGCTTGGCGAAGAAAAAAACACCCAGGTGCAGGTTGTTGCCGACCTGTCACAGCATGAGGGGCAGTTGAAGCAGCAACAGCAGGACCTGGAGAGGAAAATTGCAAGGACTAACCGGGAAATTAACGCGGCGATACGGCGAGAGATAGAAGAGGCGAGGCGCAAGGCCGAGGAAGAAGAGAAAGCCCGTGAGCGGGAAGCGGCAGCAAGGGCAAAGGCCGAAAACCGGGAAGCGACAGTGACGAAGCCACGTGTGGCTGCAAAAGAGATGACCACCAGCGAAGTGCTGAATGCCACACCCGAAGCGGCCAGGCTGTCGTCTGACTTTTTGGGAAACCGCGGGCAGCTGCCCTGGCCCGTCACCAACGGCAATATTGTACAGGGTTTTGGAAAATATAAAGATAATCTGAATATAGAAAATGAAAGCTACGGATGGGATATCCGCACCAACAACAGTGCTTCGGTACGGGCGGTATTTGAAGGGCAGGTTAAAACTATCCAGAACATCAGCGGCACTTACCTGGTTGTAATACAGCACGGCGAATATTTTACCGCTTATTCCAACCTAAGATCGTGCATGGTGAAGGAAGGCCAAAAGGTTAGTACGAAACAGGCCATTGGCATAGTTGCTACTGATTCCTCGACGGGTGAAGCGATCGTGAATTTTTCGCTTTACAAAGGCACTACGCCCGTGGATCCCAGGATATGGCTGGCACGCGAATAGGCAGGTTATACGGCACTAACTTAATCCAAAATGCGTGGCGAATTAATAACGAATAATGAATTTCGACCCGATAGCTATCGGGTGTTCAATGTCGAAGTTTGAACTTCATCATTCAACATTCAGCGTTCGATATTCGATATTAAAAACCCCTAAGTTAGTACCGGGAAAATATCAGTAATTAAGTAAAGGCTATGGTGTTTTGCTTAAAAAAATTTATAATGTCGTCGGGAAATACGTCAAGCAGTATCAAGTTAGATTTGATTCCCCGGCGCGAATAAACCTTTCGAACTATTTAACTTATTAATTGTCTATATTTGTATCCTCAATTTAGAAAACGATGCATCTTTCAGTTCTTTTATTTTTGAGCAACCTTTTTTCTACCGACATGGTGGTGATCGTCATTGTCGCGCTGGTCCTTTTTGGGGGCGACAAGCTGCCCGAAATTGTGCGCGCGCTTGGAAAAGGGATGCGTGACTTTAAGGAGGCGTCCGAAGGGGTAAAGCGGGAAATCAATGCCCAGATATACAGCTACGAGGAAAAGAAACAGGAGCAGAAGCTGGACGAGCTCGCCTTAAAAAATCAACAGGAAACGCAAAACCAATTGACAAGCGGTAACGTAAGTGAACCGGTGGTTCCGAATACGATTCCGTTTAGTGAAGGTACTTATAATGAAAACCCGGCGCAGGCAGCAGCGCATGAAGACACGGGCGCCGGGCCCGGCGACGAGACCCACAAGGAGGACAGTCACGAAGAGAACGAGGCGCCTGTGAAGGTATAAACCAAAAAATATTTATAATTTAAACATATTTTAAAATCAAAAATTATGGGAGCGTTTGAGCCATGGCATATTATTATAATTTTAGTAGTAATACTGCTTTTATTTGGAGGCAAAAAAATTCCTGAGCTGATGAAAGGCTTAGGTAAAGGGATGAAGGAGTTTAAGGATGCGCAAAATGGCGAAAACAACGGCCCTTCGCAGCCAACCAACACACCACCCTCAAATACTTACACCGGAGGCGACGATAAGCCGCGGGTTTAGTCTAAAGTTCGAAGTCGAAAGTCCGAAGTCGAAAGTCTTGAGTCAAATAACGGATGAAACCACTTCCACATTCTGACTTAAGACTTTCGACTCAAGACTTTCGACTGGACTAAAAATACTGCATGTAAAAAACTTATCTCTTGGATTGCTCAATTCAACAGATAAGTTTTTTATTTTAGCCCCATGACTAAATCCTATTCCTCCCTGGGTCAAATAAGGGATGATATTGCACAGGAGGGACTTACAGTTGTAAAACTTGTTGCCGGATATCTTGATAAAATTCGGGCGAATGCGCACCTGAATGCTTTTAACGAGGTGTTTGCAGAGGAGGCCCTTGCGGCGGCCAAATTGGTCGACGAACGACTTAAGGCCGGCACAGAAGGAAAGCTGGCGGGAATGGTCATCGCGATAAAAGATAATATCTGCTACAAAGGCCACAAGGTAAGCGCTTCCTCTAAAATACTTGAAAATTTCACGTCGATCTATTCCTCCACCGTCGTCGAACGATTGCTTGCACAGGATGCGGTGATCATAGGTCGATGTAATTGCGACGAGTTTGCGATGGGCGCCTCAAACGAAAATTCGTTTTTCGGTCCGGTAAAGAATTTTGCTGACGAGAAACGGGTTCCCGGTGGATCGTCAGGCGGTTCGGCTGTAGCTGTGCAGGCAGGTATGTGCCATGCAGCGATCGGCACCGATACCGGCGGCTCGGTCAGGCAGCCGGCTTCCTTTTGTGGTGTGATTGGATTGAAGCCCACCTATGGCCGTATTTCGCGGCACGGTATCATCGCATACGCATCCTCGTTCGACCAGGTCGGTCCGATAACCCGCTCGGTGGCCGATGCAGCTTTGTTGCTGGAGGTGATGGCCGGCCAGGATGAATACGACAGCACGCTGACTAACCGGGCCGCGCGGGAGGCTCATCCTGTTGTTAGCGACCCATCACCCAAAAAAATCGCCTATTTGCAGGAAGCAATATCAAGCCCCGGCGTAGATGCCGAGGTGAAAAGCAACCTTGTAAGATACATAGAAAAGCTGCGGGCTGCCGGCCACACCGTGAAGCCCATCGCTTTTGAGTTGCTTGAATACCTAGTGCCAACCTATTATATTTTGGCCATGGCCGAGGCTTCGTCCAATCTTTCAAGATACGACGGCGTACATTACGGGTACCGCAGCCCGGCAAGCGTCGACCTGGTATCTACCTA
>Ga0302312_10001380_pt1 | contig 14774 bp, 10 predicted proteins | sample III_Palsa_N2_1_FD_200529 | JGI IMG/M metagenome (GOLD analysis project Ga0302312, IMG submission 200529) | Peat permafrost microbial communities from Stordalen Mire near Abisko, Sweden - III_Palsa_N2_1 | ecosystem: Environmental > Terrestrial > Soil > Palsa > Peat permafrost | place: Sweden... | reverse complement strand
CACCAGAAGACAACCGCGATGACCTGGATGAAGAAGGCTATCCAAAAAACGATAGAAAATAAACAACCTGATCTATAAATAGAGATGGCCCGGTTTGCTATAAACCGGGCCATTTTCGTATTTGGTGTAACAGGTTAATCAAAATCGAGGTTAAAGCGCTTTTTCAATTCGGCAAGCTGCGGATTTTTGGCTGCCATGTACTGATATTTTTCCTGATTGGTATATGGTTTTTTAACAATTACCTTTTCATCTACCCTAACATTCAATTCAATAGCGAAGTTTTTTAAACTGCTGCGTAAAAAATTAAGGATGTACGGCTTCTCACTAAAAAAAAGACTTTCCTGTACTTTGTTGCCTACGATAATTTCAAACACATACGGCTTTAACATTACCGGGGTATTCACATTAAAAGCACTTAGTACATTATGTTTATTTTCTGACTTAAGTTTGGCGGCATAATCTGTCCAGTATTTCAGAAAACTATCCATGCCGAACTCTTCGCAGTCATCACCTTTCAGGTATGGGTCTTCCTCTTCTTCATCCTTCACTTCCGATTGCTTACCCCAATCTTTTAACGATGGAATTTTTACCGAGGTGGACGGTGAATGCAGGTTCGGGATAAAAACTTTGGGTTTTTCAGCAACAGGTTCTGCTTGCTTTACAGGTGCGGCAGGCTGTTGAACCGATGGTGTTTTATTTACAGCGTAGTTTGTTGGTACTTCGCTTAAAATTGCCGGCGCAGTGGGTGCAGGTTGCGATTTTGCCGGGATTTGCTCTTGTGCCGAAACTTCCTCTTTTACTGCGGAATCAGGTTTTTTTTTTAATTGCCCATCGGCTGATGGCATTGCGTTTAGTGGCATACTGGCCAAATTAAAGGCCGATATGAGGTGACACATCTTGAGCAAAGCCAACTCCACCTGCAAACGCTGGTTTTTACTCAGCTTATAACTCAAGTCGCATTGGTTGGAGATATTCATCGCCGATAACAGGAACGACACCGTTGATGCCTGCGATTGCTGCAGGTATTTCGCTTTGATACCTTCGCTCACTTCCAACAGTTTCAGCGTAGCGGTATCTTTGCCAACCAGTAAATTACGCAAGTGTTCGGATAGGCCTGATATAAAATGCGCGCCATCAAAACCCTTGTTCAATATCTCATCAAAAAGCAGCAGTGTGTTAGCACTGTCCTCTTTTAACAAGCTATCGGTTATATTAAAGTAGTAATCGTAATCAAGTATGTTCAGGTTATCAATAACCGAACGGTAGGTCACATTTCCACCGGAAAAACTTACAATCTGGTCGAACATCGATAAAGCATCCCTTAAACCCCCATCCGCTTTTTGAGCAATGATGTGCAGGCCGTCGGGTTCATAGCTGATGCTCTCTTTATTGGCGATAGATGCCAAATGATTAGCCATATCCTCAACCCTGATGCGGTTAAAGTCAAATATCTGGCAACGTGAAAGGATGGTTGGCAGTATTTTGTGCTTTTCGGTAGTGGCTAAAATAAAAATGGCATAGTGCGGCGGTTCTTCAAGCGTTTTCAAAAATGCGTTGAAAGCCGCTTGCGATAGCATGTGCACTTCATCAATAATATAAACCTTGTAGCGTACGCCTTGCGGCGGTATGCGCACCTGCTCAATCAGGCTGCGGATATCATCAACCGAGTTATTTGATGCGGCATCCAGCTCATGAACATTAAAAGAATTTCCATTTTGAAACGAACGGCAGGAATCACAGGTTCCGCAAGCCTCGCCATTAGGCTGGAGGTTGGTGCAATTTATGGTTTTGGCAAGGATACGTGCGCAGGTGGTTTTACCCACTCCACGCGGCCCGCAAAATAAAAATGCTTGTGCCAGCTGGTTATTTTTAATAGCGTTTTTAAGCGTATTAGTTATATGCTGCTGACCTACAACACTTTCAAATGTAGACGGACGGTATTTACGCGCCGAAACAATAAAATTCTCCACAAGTGCTAAGATAATGAGAAATTACCGATGATAAAATAGCTGATTTTGATTGTTGAAAAAAGGCTTGGGAAAGAGTCGAGAGGTTAGAATCGGGAGTCAAGATTTTGGTATGGCGAAGAACACACTTATCCTTTGGCCGCATAATTGCATCCATATTTATGATAAAAACCATAATTTAGGACCAAATACTATCACTTTGACTAAACGGAGCGACTCAAATTATTTTCCGGCGCTAACAGGGGTGCGGGCCATGGCTGCTTACCTTGTTTTTATATCCCACTATTGCTACGTATTTGATGCTATTTTTCCCCACATTGTGCAACGCTTTTTGGGTGAGTTTCATATTGGGGTATCTATCTTCTTTGTATTATCGGGCTTCCTCATCACTTTTAGATATTATGATAAATTTAGCGTGCTATCTAAAGAGTGGTTTTTGCAATATCTCAAAAATCGTGTAGCGCGGATTTACCCCATGTACTTTTTGCTTACGGTAGCAGCATTTGTTTATTACTTTATTACTAAAGACCCCATAGTCGTACAAAAAAGCACCATCAATCCGGTTTTATTAATGGTGCTGAATATCACTTTTATTCGTGGCTTCTTTTACCAGTTTTGGGATACCGGTATAGCGCAGGGCTGGTCGTTAACGGTAGAAGAATGCTTTTACTTTTCGGCACCCATCATCTTTCTCATTGCTAAACGGTATAATAAGTTTTATATCCAACCAGTAATTATCACGCTGTTCGCAGTGGTGATGGTTTTCATCTTTAGTCATATAAACTGGTATGGCTTTTTTGGCAATTTTCCTTTTGTGCTGCTGTTTACTTTTTTTGGGCGATGCTTCGAGTTTTTTGTGGGCGTGCAATTGGCCCGCATCATGCTAAAAAAAGGCTTCGAACGTAAAACCAGCATCCCGTTTACCTATGGTGGGTTTATATTGATATTTGTGTGCGTGCTCATCATGGCCTTCCAACCTATCCCTGCTGGCTGGGCCGCAGGCCTGGAAAGCCCGGCAGGCATCATCACCAATAATTATTTCCTGTGCATCGCGGTGGCTTTGTTCTTTTATGGCATTTTAACAGAGGGCACTGTATTCAAAAAGTTCCTTGGTTTACCTTTTATCGAACTTTTGGGGAAAAGTTCTTACATATTTTACCTCATTCATTTGGGTTGGATGGAAACACTAATCCGTAATACCTGCGACTCGCTAAATGACAAGGTATTTGATCTTTATGATAAATGGGGCGTTAACTGGCACTCGCCCTTTGAGTACGATTGGCTTAATTTATTATATGCTTTTATTATCCTGAACATAATTTCGGTAACCTTGTTTAAGCTAATTGAGGAACCTTTGAACCACTTTATACGTAAATCAGATTTCCTGATCAAAAACAAACCCAGGAACCCTGACAATCTGGCTCAAAATATTAAACCTTAAATTGAAAACCATACAGTGAAAAAAATTGCTACTTACTTTAGCGTCATCATTTGCTTTATAGCCATCACCGGTATTAACCGGGTTATGGCGCAGGTTATCCCGCCTGATATGATGCGCCGCGATACTGCTACCCAAAAAGATGCTGATAACGACGACAGCGATGTGGATAACAACGCCAACGATGTATCAACCCAGCTTTTTGCAACCAGCAAAACGGGTACTTATGATAGCAAGGCCGAGTTTACTTACGTAGTAAAAAATCCAACCAACAACATCCAGGTTGGTACCGTATCCTACCAGGTATTTACCGAAACCGGCGACAAGCTCAACCACGAAACATTTAGCGTACACATCTCCCGGAAAAGTTCTGGCAGTTATACTTTCGAGATCCCGGAATATAAGCCCGGTTTCTACAAGGTAAATTTCATGGTGAATGTGACCGATTATGACGATACCACCCGCCGTGCATTTGGCATTAAGCCTGAAGACTTAAGATCGGCTTACGCCAAGCCTGCCGATTTTGATCAATACTGGAAAGAATCGAAAACGGAACTAGCCGAAGTAAGGCCCGATTTCAAAGTGACCTTATTGCCTGATTCAACCAAAGATAACCGCAAGGTTTATTTGTTCGAGATGAAATCATTTGGCGGATTAACCATCCGTGGTTACTTAACCGAACCGAATACCAGCAACAAGCACAAAAAATTCGCGGTATTGTTAGGCTTGCCGGGTTACCAGGTTGGCCTGCACCCAATGTATGGCACCGATAATGATTTGGCTATCATCACCCTCAACGTTCGTGGCCAGGGCAACAGTCGCGATGTGATCCATACCCTGCGCGATGAGTATATTTTTTACCACATTGAGGATAAAAACAGGTACGTGATGCGCGGTGTAATTATGGATTGCGTACGGGCTGTCGACTTTATATTCTCACGCCCTGAACTTGATCATGATAAAATTATAGTATCCGGCGGTAGTATGGGTGGCTTTTTGGCTATCGCTACAGCTTCACTTGATAAACGTATCGCGTTATGCTCGGCACAAAACCCTATCCTGAGCGATGTTTTTAACCTGCAAGGCGAAGTTAACTGGCCGCTGGATGATATCAACCGTTACATCAAAACAAAACCAGGCTTAACCTTAAATAAGGTGCTAACAAACTTAAGCTATTTTGATACCAAAAACTTTGCTTCGGAACTAAGATGCCCTACGCTGATTGGTATGGGTTTGCTTGATCCGATCATCCCGCCGAATAATGTTTACGTAGATTATAATAACGTTACCGCCAAAAAACACCTCATCATTTTCCGTGATCTGGGGCACGAAGTTGGCCGCCCATACAAAAATTACGAAGGCCGCTGGATGCGTGATACCTTCGGATTATTTTAATAAAAGAATATACGATGATCAAATATACCATGCAGTCAACAGGAAAGAATATAGTGCGCGCGATAGCTTGTCTGCTACTTTTTACGTTGTCATCAACCCTCGTACAAGCCGCTACACCGGGTATGCACCAGGCCGATGATATTACCTTTACGGCCACACCAGTGAGTAAAGATGCCTTGTTTAAAGGTGGCGTACCTATTCAATACAACATCAGCCTGGTAAATTCGTTGCCAACGGTACAAAATGGCAAAATTACCTACCGCATAACCGGCATGAACGGTAAATTTTTGGCAGAAGATTCACTCGTGATAAAGCTGGCCGCTAATGGCGATAGGCAATTATTGCTAAATATGCCATCTCGGCAAATTGGACTTTATAAAATAAGCCTGATGATAAACGTATCCGATTATGACGATACGATTCGCCGTGTTTTTGGGGTAGATGTAGACAAGATCAAATCTGCCTATGCAAAGCCTGCTGATTTCGACCAGTTTTGGAAGAACACAAAAACAGAACTTGCCAAAGTAAAACCAAATTTCAGGATGACGGAGATGAAAGACTCTGTTACCAAGGATAACCGCAAGCTTTATCTGGTAGAGATGCAGTCATTGGATAATATAACTATTAGAGCATGGCTAACCATCCCCATCTCTAAAAATAAAAACAAAAAATGCGCGGTGCTGTTGGGTTTACCGGGTTATCAGGTTAATTTGAAACCTGGCTACGGCGATGATCCGGACTTTGCGGTAATGTACCTGAATGTACGCGGACAAGGCAACAGTCGCGATGTGATCCATACGGATAGAACGGGATTTATATCCTACAATATCGAGGATAAAGACAGGTATGTAATGCGCGGCGTAATAATGGATTGTATACGTGCTATCGACTTTATTTACACCAGGCCCGAATTGGATAAGGATAAGATCGTTGTAACCGGCGGCAGTATGGGGGGCTATCTATCGGCGGCCCTTGCCGGGTTGGATAACCGGGTCAAAATCTACTCCGCACAAAATCCTATTTTATGCGATGTTAGAAACCTGTCAACCACCGAATGGCCTATGGACGACATTATGCGCTATGCTAAAATAAGGCCCGAATTGACACCGGATAAAATATATGGTATTTTGGATTATTTTGATGCCAAAAACTTTGCTACAGGTATATCCGGCAATATTTTGGTAGGTATGGGCTTGCTTGATAATCTGGCGCCACCGCAAACGGTTTTTGCATTTTACAACAACATCCCGAAGGATAAAAAACTTATGGTTTTTGATAATTTAGCCCACGAAGTAGGCCCAAGCTATGTAATATACCAGGGCAGATGGAGCCGCGACCTGTTCGGCATGTTTTAATAATTTGAACAGAAACAAAAAACACAACGTATAACGCAAACACACAACAATTGATATGACTTTTACCAAGCCTTTAAAATATATAATACTGCTAGCACTAATAACCGCACTTGCACAAAACCAGTCGCAGGCAGGCGGTTTCCCTATCCGACCGGGAAGGTTGATTCTTTCGCCATCGGTAACTTACTTTTTTGCAGATAAGCAATGGGATTCAACCGGTACAAAAAAATCGTTTCCGCTTAATGGCAAATTCACATCAATCAGTATCTCTTTATATGCCGAATACGGTATTTCGAGAAGATTTAGCGCTGTGGCTTTGGTGCCCTACGTAATCAACGATTTTAAACAAACAGGTTACGACCAAAAATATTCTGGCTTAACAGATGCCGAAACAGGATTGAAATATTACCTGGCAAATATTAATTACGTTTATTATTTCTCGTTACAGGCCACGGCGATTACGCCGATGTACAAAAACCCTACAAACGGCGGCCCTTTACTAGGTTATGGTACCGAAGGCGCCGAGCTTAAGCTATCCTTTGCTGGCAGTGGTACATTATTCGATAGGAGTTATTATTTTAACGTAGATAATGGTGTAAGACAATATTTTGGAACTGCCGGCCCGTTACAGGATCGTTATAACGGCACATTCGGACTTACACTCGACAGGCAATTTAAGGAACAAATATCCGCGTCAATTGGTGGGTTTTATTCAGTAAGTACCGATAAGAATTTTAATGATCCGAACCCGACTCTAACTAAGGATTTTCAGTTTACCCAGGTATCCATAAGCTATGGGCATGCGTTTAGTCACCAACTATCGCTATTCTTAACTGGAGGGCAGTTTCTTATAGGCAAAAACACCGGTGATGGCACCAGTGCTTCGTTAGCTTTTGTATATAGGATAGGAAATTAATTGGTTGAAGAAAATTATTTCTTCAACCAATTAAATACAGATGCGAAAATAACTATAATAGGAACGCTCATAATAAGGTCGCCTATTTCCGAGCTGTGGCGAATATCAGCAAAACGCATGTAAACACCTATAAGGCCAACTGCAGTAGCAGCTAAAATAACTACAACATTTGGTAATGATTTATCTTCGCTTTCGTCGATTAAGTTCATGCTTGTTTTTTTTAAGTGAACAAAAATATAAATGTTTAACGTAAATGTCTAATTCTACTCAAAAGAAATTAGACATTTATGGCATTAGCCCTTACGCTATTATACTTTTAATATCGGCAATAACCTTATCAGCTAATTTAGCGGCGTTTTCAGTTGATTCCGCTTCCGCGTAGATCCTGATCACCGGTTCGGTATTTGATTTACGCAGGTGTACCCATTGCTTGTCAAACTCAATCTTTAAACCATCAATAGTACTGTAAGGCTGGTGCTGGTATTTAACTTCCATTTGCTTTAACAAGCCATCAATATCCATTCCCCCGGTAAGGGTTATTTTATTTTTAGAGATAAAATAAGCCGGGTAAGTTGCCCTTAAAGCTGATACCGTTTTACCGGTTTTAGCTAAGTGGGTTAAAAATAAAGCAATCCCCACCAAGGCATCTCGCCCATAATGTAACTCAGGGTAAATAATCCCGCCATTACCTTCTCCGCCTATTACGGCATTGGTTTCCTTCATTTTGGTAACCACGTTAACCTCCCCTACTGCCGATGCATTGTAAACGCCGCCATGCAACTCGGTAACATCACGTAAAGCCCGGGTTGAAGACAAGTTGGATACCGTATTGCCTTTTTTATGCTGTAAAATATAATCGGCAACGGTTACCAAAGTATATTCTTCGCCAAACATGGCACCATTCTCATCAACAAAACAAAGGCGGTCAACGTCCGGATCAACTGCTATACCTAAACTGGCACCGTTTTCTTTTACTTTGGCTGATAAGGCGATCAGGTTTTCTGGCAATGGTTCCGGATCATGCGGGAACTGCCCATTTGGTGTGCAGAATAATTCTTCAACCTGCGTTACACCTAATTGCTTCAGTAACTCCGGTAAAAATATACCACCTGTTGAGTTAACGCAATCAATTACCACCTTAAAGTTTGCTTTGGTTATCGCATCTACATCAACCAAAGGCAATGCTAAAATTTTGTCGATATGCTTTTGCAGATAGCTATTATCGGTAGTTACTTTACCAATTTGATCAACTTCTGCAAATTGCAAGTCGGCATCTTCGGCTATGGCAAGCACTGCTTGTCCTTCGGCATCATTTATAAATTCGCCTGCCGAATTAAGCAGTTTTAGCGCGTTCCATTGTTTTGGGTTATGGCTTGCAGTGATGATGATTCCGCCACCTGCTTTTTCATCAGGCACGGCAACCTCAACAGTTGGTGTTGTTGAAAGGCCGATATCAACCACATCAATCCCAATACTCATCAGCGTACCCACAACCAGGTTTTTTACCATTTCGCCGGATATGCGGGCATCCCGACCAATAACTACCTTATTTATACCTGTGGTTTGCAGTACCCAGCGGCCATAAGCTGCCGAGTATTTCACAATATCATTTGGGGTAAGGCCATCGCCGGGCTTACCGCCTATAGTTCCCCTAATACCGGAGATCGATTTAATTAAAGTCATTGTCTGTCAGGATATTATTTTAGAATTTCCACCGCACAAATGCTTCCATGGCCTCATACTCTGCCAAACCAAGCTGGTTATAAATTTTAGCCGTTTCGCTGGTACGATCCTCGGCACGAACCCAAAACTCGCGCGCATCATCCCCCGGGAAAACCGGCCTGTCTTTTTGCGACTGGTGTTTAAAGATGGCTAAACGTTTGCGTTCCACTTCCTCAGGTGATAGTGGCACGCACATTTCAATTTCGTAGGTTTCAAACTCAAACCACGCACCACGATATAGCCACAACCAGCAATCTTTAACCCACTCTTCGGTTGTACCCAAGCGTTTCAAGGCTTCTAAAATAATATTGAAGCAAGTTTCATGCGTACCATGCGGATCGGCAAAATCGCCTGCGGCATAAACCTGCTGGGGTTTTACCTGCTGCAACAAAGTCATAGTTTGCTGGATATCATCTTCGTAGGATACCGTCTTGCTTACCTTGCGCCTGTCGTAAAACGGCAGGTTTTGGAAATGAATATGATTATCATCCAAGCCAACAAAACGCGCACCAGCAATAGCTTCGCCTTTACGGATTAAACCTTTAATAGTTTGCAGCTCTTCGGTATCGGTTTGGTTAGGTTGTTTGGTATCGATAAACTCACGGGTAGCGGTATAAAGACTATGCAGATCATCACTATTCAGGTTTTGTGATTTAGTGAAATCCACCGCGAATTCAATAAAACGCAGCGCGTCATCATCCCAAACTGCTGAGTTGCCTGATGTTTGGTAAGCCACATGCACATCATGCCCCTGATCTGCCAAACGAATAAACGTTCCGCCCATGGAAATCACGTCATCATCCGGGTGCGGTGAGAAAACGATTACCCGTTTTTTAGCCGGGTTAGCACGTTCTGGCCGCTGACTGTCATCTGCATTGGGTTTACCACCCGGCCAGCCGGTTATGGTATGTTGCAGCTTGTTAAATATGTGTATGTTGATATTATAAACCGGCCCCTTTTCGGTAGCCAGTTGCGCCATACCGTGGGTATTATAATCATCCTCGGTAAGCTTTAATATCGGTTTGTTTAATGTTTTTGATAACCAGATAACCGCTTTTTTGATCAGTTGCTCCGTCCAAACACAATCTTTTACCAACCACGGTGTATTGTAGCGGGTAAGCTCTGATGCGGCATCAGTATCCACAATAAACTCTACATGATCGGATAATTGCAGGTAGGTTGCCGGTACATCGGCAGATATTTCGCCCTCAACAGCTTTTTTAAGGATAGGTGCTTTTTTAGCGCTCCATGCCATCAGGATAATCTCTCGGGCTTTGAATATAGTGCCGATACCCATGGTAATGGCTTTGGTTGGTACGTTAGCTTTACCACCAAAATCATGCGCGGCATCGCTGCGTGTTAATTCATCTAACGATACCAAACGGGTACCCGAATTTGGTGCTGAACCTGGCTCGTTAAAACCGATGTGACCTGTACGGCCAATCCCCAATATCTGGATATCCAAGCCGCCTAAAGCTGATATTTTTTGCTCATAAGCCAGGCAGAAATCGGCTATTTGATCTTGCTTTAAAGTACCATCAGGGATGTGAACATTGTTCATGTCGATATCCACATGGCCAAACAAGTGCTCCTTCATAAAAGCATTGTAGCTTTGCTTTGCCAATGGTGCCATTGGATAATATTCATCCAAATTAAAGGTAATCACATTTTTAAAGCTCAAGCCTTCTTCTTGGTGCAAGCGGACCAATTCGGTGTAAACCAATATTGGCGTTACACCGGTAGCAAGTCCGAGAACTGCATTTTCGCCTTTGGCAGCTTTTTTTTGGATGACAGCCGCGATGCGTTTGGCGACTGTTTTTGAAGCGGTAAGTTTATCGGGGTATACCGTTACCGGTAGTTTTTCAAATCTTGTTTCTTCTAAAAGATTTAAACGTGGCATATATGTTTTTATTAGGTAGATGTATTAGTTTTTCAGGCATCCTGCTTTATCGAAGGTATCGATATTTTATTTTCTTTTTGCAGTTTGCCCCATTCCGATTGCACGATATTTTCAAGCTCGCCACGATTTAATTCCAGCATCTTAAATAGTTGCATTTGGGCACGGGTACGTTGCAGGTTATGGCCTTCGAAGTAGGTTTTGTAGTAAACATCGCCTTCGAGATAATCAGTTAAAAACCGGATGGATTGCATATAAGGCAACAGCAACACGCCCATTACCAACGACTTCAACTCGTGTTCGGTTAAAAACGATTGGGTTTGACTTAAATATCCTTTGGTAAATTCTTCAAACAATGGAACATTCAGTTGTATTTTATCCAAATCGGCTTCGTCTTCAACTGCAGTATTGATTATGCTGCGGATAGCATCGCCAAAATCAAAAGCGGCATAGCCGGGCATTACGGTATCCAGATCGATTACACATTGAATATTGTTTTGCTGATCGAGCAGGATGTTGTTGAATTTTGTATCGTTATGCGTAATGCGCACTGGCAAAATGCCAGCCCTGCCCAATTTGGGGATCTCGTTCATCGGCACCGACCAGCTATTTAAATAATCTACTTCGAATTTAACGCTTGCTAATCTTCCAAGCTTGTTGTTAGCTATTGCCTGTTTAAAATCGTGCTGCCTTTTTTCGATGTTCAGAAAATCAGGAATCGTATCGATCAAAACCTTTGGGTCGAGATCCGACAACAGGTATTGGAACCTGCCGAATGCTACCCCACCCTGCTCGGCCTGTTGTTTAGTAGTAACCAGATCATAGCTGATGGTGTTACTTAAAAAGCAGGTCATGCGCCAATAATTTTCTTCGTTATCCTGAAAATAATATTTGCCGCTTTTTGTTGGGATAAGCGTTAACACTTCCTTATCCGGGTTTCCGCCGGCAAGACTTACTTTTTGCTTTAAGTGGTTTACAACATAAAGCATGTTGTTCATTAAACCATCAATGTTTTTAAAAACAAAGCTGTTTATTTTTTGCAAAAGATAACCGGCATGTTGGCCGCTTTTACTTTTCACCAGGAATGTATCATTAATATGCCCTGATCCGAAACTACTGATCTCGAAACCCTCACCCTCGGTACTGAAATGTGCAATGATGTCGCTAAAATTATATGGCATTGCGTTGTTATTCATATCTATTAAAATCCTGGTTGTTCTTAGTTTGGGTGATAATTTAAATATACAGTACAAATGTAACACATTTTTTGCGTGTCCGTACACACATATTTAAAATTAACACACATTTTACATAATTATCTCTAATTTTTATTATAAAGCTCTGGCATCCATTACTTTTACCTCAAACGGAGCCAGCTTTATGGTAAAGGTTTCGCCCTTGTATACCTGCGTATGTGCTTTTGCACGGGCATTATAAAAGCTATAATCACTACCATATCCATTAGGAATATCCAAAGCCTTTTTAACATTAACTACAAATGTTTTACTTTGCGATGTTGGGTTGCGCAGTGTAAGCACACCCTTTTTATCCGACCAGCCTGCGTAACCATACACCTCACCTTTTGCCGGGTCGCCACCTATCCAGTGGATATCGGCCAGCTGCTCAGCGTGTGCTTTTGACCAGTTTGAAGCATCACGAATGCAATCCCAATCGGCAGCACTTAATTTATGTGGGTTTACATACAATTCCTGCAAACCGGTACCGTTGCCAAAAAACGCCCAAATCTCATCGCTGATATTTTTGTTATCCATTTCTAACGTTCCCGGCAAACCATTATCAGCAATACAAATACCATGATACATGATAGAGTTTAGCGGGAACAATGGTGCACGCTCAACTATATTTTTATAAGCCTGCCCGTCTTTATAAGTGATCCATTGCTGTCTTTTCGGGCCTTCGCCACCTAAGCCGGTATCCTCACCTGCTCGCCAAATGGCATCGCCATATTTTAACCAGTAAACCGATGGCCAGGTGCCTACGGTTAGGCTCAGGTACAGGTCGGGTTTATCACTTCTTAATTCCGTTATCAGCTTTAAAAATGCCTCGATATCTTTTTGATAGGTGATACTTGCGCCGCTGGCGCCGTTGCCAGCACCTACCCCATCAAACTTAAACATGGTAATGTTATAATCCTTAATGAAGGATGTGGTTACGGCCCTGAAACGGTTATAATAAACCGGACCAGTTAATGAAAATCCGTTCTCGTTGGTTTCAAATGGCGGATCTTGTTTTTTGCCATAAGCTAAACGTTGCATCTTTGCTTCATCATAACCACCCCACGGCGAGATCCAAACCCCTAAAGTTGAATTGGCATTTTTAGCGGCTACCTTGATCTTGTTAAAACCATCAGGGAAACCAGAGTTGAATTTCCAAAGGGTTTTATTGTCATCCCAGCCATCATCAAATAAAAATGCTTTCAGCTTTACATCGCGCTTATCTATCAGGCTATCTTTAAAAACTTTTATCCTGTCGAGGCAAACGCTGTCGTTCAGTTTGCGGTCACCCCACGAAATATCAAACCAGGAATTATAATGCAACATCTGGCGATAAGCATGAGCACGTTCGCGCTCGATATAATATAAAAAACCACGGCGCAATTGCCCTGCGGGAGTAGTCCCCCAAACCGATGAGATTGTTAATGGCGCATTGCTGTAAACGGCATTTAAGCGCGGCAGATAAATAGAATAGCTACTAGTGCTTTTATCGGTTTGACTCATTGGATGCTCCAGCGAGAAAAACATACTGTTATGCACCAATGGCGAACCATCAACGGTACCTTCTTTTTTTATGCCGATGGCTAACGGCAATTGCACCAGCATGATCTTATCGATCTTAACCGAATCTGCAGCATTAAACGTAAATACCTGGCGAACATAATTCGCCCCGTTAAGCAGGCTTGCTTCCCAATGGATTTTAAGTCCGAGTTTTTTATCTTCCAAATCGGCAGTTAGTTTTTTGCCGGGGAGTTTGTCAGCTTCTTTAACGGCATTTTTATCTCCGGTTACATCTGAAATAGTTGGACCTTCAACCAAAGTAAATTCATCCGAAGTGATTACTTTATTGCCTATAGATAAAGAAAACAAGGGGCTTTTAACAATAGCCAAATGCTCATGGTTTTGTTTGTCATTAAAACCGGCAATATTAAGTTTGCCATTAGTTGTTGAGAAACTTAAGGCTAATGCATTATCTTCTAAAACAGTGGTGTTACCTGTCTTCTTGATCGTCGCCAAACCGGGATTGTTGCCTGGGTACCCAACCCAGGCAACTGCTTGTTTAGACCCGGCAATTAAACCAATCAATAAACAAAAACAAAAGGTTCTTTTATACATCTTCATTTCTTTTAAAAAGGATTGTTGTGAATATAATTTTCCCATGCCCAGGCAGATGACAGCATACTGTCTAAACCGTTTTCGGCTTTCCAATTTAACTCTTTTTCGGCAAGGCTTACATCGCCCCAAATTTTCACAATGTCGCCATCACGTGGTGGGCCAATACGGTAGTTTACCAGTTGCCCGGTTATTTTCTCGAAGGTGTGAATCAGTTCTAAAACCGAATGCCCGTTGCCTGTACCCACATTAAATACTTCGTAATTTGCAGCCATTTGTTTGGCTTCCATGCGTTTTATGGCGGCTACGTGTGCCTTAGCCAAATCAACTACATGGATAAAATCACGAACGCAGCTGCCATCCGGTGTTTCAAAATCATCGCCAAAAACAGTTAGCAATTCGCGTTTACCAATGGCGGTTTGGGTAACAAACGGAACCAGATTTTGTGGTACACCATTCGGCAATTCGCCTATCAATGCCGATTCATGGGCACCAACCGGGTTAAAGTAACGTAGGGCGATCACTTTCAAATCGTTTACAGCATTCGTGGTTTCTTTTAATATCTCCTCGCCTATTTGCTTGGTATTACCGTATGGCGACTCCGCTTTTTTAATTGGAGCTTCTTCGGTAACTGGTAGCACATCCGGCTCGCCGTAAACAGTGCACGATGACGAGAAAACAAAGTTCACCGCCTTGCCCGCCAAACTATTTAACAAGTTAACCAGCGTTGAGATATT
>Ga0302312_10001375_pt1 | contig 14814 bp, 9 predicted proteins | sample III_Palsa_N2_1_FD_200529 | JGI IMG/M metagenome (GOLD analysis project Ga0302312, IMG submission 200529) | Peat permafrost microbial communities from Stordalen Mire near Abisko, Sweden - III_Palsa_N2_1 | ecosystem: Environmental > Terrestrial > Soil > Palsa > Peat permafrost | place: Sweden... | reverse complement strand
TACTCACAAGATCATTTTCATTCATGATCGGAAGAATGCCATTCTTCCAGAACTCGACAAAAGTATCTTTCAACTGAAGAAAGCGACTCCGGTTGGAGAAATGATGCCGCTCGCATAATGCCTGGGCTACCGGGATACCATACGTGGAGAAATGTTTTTGATAATGCCGGATGAGGATCGGGTTGCCCACTGCAGCTGCCGCCTTTCGTTCGGTCAGCGTGCCTTTATAATGGCTGAAAAAACTCCTGCCGCTGCCTACCGCTCCGCTGCTGACCAGCACCACGCGATAGCGGGCAGATAATACCGCAATGTCCGCGGCGACCTTTTTGATAGTGGCCTGAACCAGTTCTCCCCGATCGTTGGTCAAAACGGCCGTACCTAACTTAATGACTAATACCGGCTTTTGCATGCCGCAAAAATATCAGATTATCCTGATACCCGACATCCATTTTACTGTCTACCCCATAAACAATGAAGCCCGCACAAGGCGGGCTTCACAAAACTCATAAAAAATTATCGGCTCATCCTCAGGGCTGCTGCGACTTCTGCCGCACCATCACGCCATTCATAATGAACGTACTCCCGCCATCGGCCACGATATTATATACCGGCTGCACACCACCGGCAGACTCTTCCCTGCCCCAGACCATGAACTCCGCATACCGCCCCGTCTTCCCGTCCAGGCACAACACCCGGTCTCCCTCCGCCAGCTCACCCATTGTCGCATCCCCGGTCGTAGTGACCATCGGATGATTGGGCGTCCCTTCCAGCTCCTTGCATCGAAGATTCACCTGCCGCCCTGACACATCGGTCGTAACCGCCAGCAACAGCAACCGGGTAATCGCATAGTTTTTCGCCGCATGCACCGTCAGCGCCTTCACTGTCACCGGTACAGCCGCATGAGTAGACGGGTCCACCGTCATCACCTCATCTCCCGGCTGAACATCTTTCAGCAGCTTTTGACCGCCGCCGGCCATTGTCACTTCCATGTCCCCTGGAAAGCATATATCGTTACCATACGTCCCCGCCTCCCGACTGACAGCCCCGCCACCGCCCATTCCCGAACGGTACAGCTGATACCCCAACTCCTCGGAAAGAACATACGACAGCTTCAGCACAAAGAACTGTTCCTCCTTGTCGATGGCATGGATATCTTCGAAATATTTCCTCCAAACTGCCGGAGGCGCCTTATAACCCGGCATACAGGCAGTATAACGCTTGCCGGTCTCTGTGGTGTAATAGATCACAGTACCTAACTCAACCCTGCCATCCTTGAGGATCAGCTTATACAGATCGATACGTTTTTTCTTGCCGTCATCGCCCGTGATGAAATAAGGCTTGCCGAACCCGTTGTGGTCTAATATATACGCGTTCTCGAATTTAACATACGTGTCTTTGTCCGGATCAGCCACCGAAAAAGTCTTGGCCTTTTGATACTCCTCCATCGTAAGGGCACGGCTGCCGGTCGAATCCTGGGCACGGCTGCCCATTCCGGCAAGCAACAACACACCCGCAAAAAGAATACTCTTCATGTAATGTGACAGATAGTTTTGAATGATGATTATGATATCTCCTTGAAGGCCGACGCAAAGGCTTCCATCTCATCCATCCGCCCGATGCTGATCCGGCACCAGTCCTGGTTATTGAACTTCCAGAACCGCACCCCGACACCGCGCTTCATCATCTCGTCGGTGAATTGCTTGCCATCCATCTTGATAGGGAACAATACGAAGTTTGTGCTCGACGGAACATACATATAGCCCTCCTTCTTCAATACGTCGTACAGGTAGTTCTTCGAGGCAATGGTCTTCTTCAGCGCACCGTCGAGGAATCCCCTGTCCTGGTAGCTCGCAATGGCAGCCTGCAGGGTAGTGGTCGAAATAGACATGGACGCTTCGGTATACAAAGACAACTTCTTGATCGTCTCAGGCTGGGTCACCACATACCCTATCCTTAACCCGGCAAAGCCATACAGCTTTGAAAAGGTCCTGGCTACAATGATATTGGCACCGGTATTCACCATCGGGATCAGTGTAGTCCCCTGAGGATCGTCCAGGTAATCGATATAGGCCTCGTCGATAAATACGGTCACTTTTTTGGACACCCTGTCGCAGAAGGATTTCAACTTGGCAGTGTCCAGCACCGTAGCCGTCGGATTGTTGGGGTTGCAGATATAGACCAGCACGGTGTTGGCGTCGATAGCCTTTTCCATCGCATCCAGATCCAGTTTGTATTCTGACGTCAGGGGCACCTTCACCCAGGTGGCGCCGATTTTTTGGGCTTTGCTGGGAAGATCGGCATAGGAAGGATCACCGGTAATGACGTTACAACCGGGCTTGTAATAGGCCAGAGCGGCCGCCATCAGCAAGGGCGAAGAACCGGATGCAAGGAAGACATTCTCTTGCTTAACTTTTTCGAAGTCCGCGATCTTCTGGCTCAGGTCGCCCATCGAACGCATGGGATATTGATAGCTGACAGGCAAAGTATTCATAATGGCTTCCTTCGCCTTATCGGAAGGGCCGAATGGATTTTCATTGGCAAACAGCCGGGCCTTCAACGGCTCGACAGCATTTAGAGCAATTTCCCTTTCCGTCCAGCCTTCCGAACTGAAGGGGGATGCTGCATGACCGGTGACCGACGGTGCAGCCTGTGCTGGATTCAGCAGACTGCCGGCAAATGGAAGCGCTCCCGCTAATACGGCGCCCCTCCGAAGTAATGTGCGACGACTGATTGTGTTGCCCATAAGAGTATATTTTATTGGTGGTTAATTAAATCCAATTGTTACACGTACACGTGTGTCGCATCGTTCCGCACACCCCATGCCCCCCTCAACTCCCCAGCGACGGATACACAAACCGCTGCCCCGTTACCCTGCTGTGCACAGCCGCTACTACGCTCCTGGCCGACTCCAACGCCCCGGCCATCCAGGCATTCAGGTACGTCATGTGCTCGCCCGCAAAGTAGACCTGCCCGTCCGGCTTCAATAAAGCCTTGTACAGCGTCTGCCGTTCCTCCGGCGAATAGAGCGCCCAACCGCCCAGGTTGTATTTCGTTTTGTGCCAGCTGACAGAGAAAGAAGTTTCGAATTCCTGCCTGTACTGCGGATGTATCAGGCTGCCCTTGTCCAAAGCTAATTGTTCCCGCTGTTCGTATGATAAATTACCCGTCGCAACAGCCTTTTCATTAAAGTTATAATATCCTATCAATATTCCCTTACCGCTCAAATAATCATAGGAGGGATAAAAAATTTGCGTCAGCTGATTGTTCGTATGGGTAATACCCCCATAAATACCCTCGTCTTCCTCCCAAAACCTGCGCTTGAACTGCAGCCCGATCTTCCCGGTAGACATATACACGATCGAATCGATGGCCCTGCTGGCGTCAGAGGAGAAATTATGATCGATATTGCTCAGCACCGGCAGGGGTATCGTACAAATGCAAAGATCCGCGGCTATACTTTTCTCTCCTGTCGCATCCTTGTACACTACCTTCACCCCTTTCTCCACATTGTGGATAGCACTGACCTCCGCACCGCGACGTATCATTCCGCCCACCTGCTGCTCAAAAGCCGCAGCTATCCTGTCCATCCCCCCCACTGCCTGGAACAATGTCCCCTGCAATTCATAAGTATATTCAGCCACATTATAAAAATCAGGATCTAACAACCCGGACTCTGCCATCGCTACTAAGGTCATCGGATCACCGATCTTCCCTTCTTTATCTCCTGGCCCCGGAGAATCGATATAACCCCTCCGTGCCGAAGCCTTATACAATTTATCGATATCCAATCCGCCCTCCGCCCGTAAATATTCGATTACCTTCAACGTATCCTCTTTGCTCATGCCCGCATCGATCTTTCCGCCGTCCATTCCCTTGGCCAGCAACTCAGCCATCCACCCCCTCATGTCATTATGCACCTCCCGGACGCGGACTTTCTTATTCGATAAAGGCCCCTTCCCCTCACTGAAATAATAGGTGTTCTCATTCACATTGTTATACACCTGTATGGGCACCTTCAATTCCTTACAGTAATGCAGGGTTAAGGCGTGATGGTGAGGGATACGGGAAGGCCCGGCATTAAAGTATTGGCCATCATCAAAAGTCGCCGTATGCACCGGTTGTCCCGTCTCCACGTTGGAAGACCCCTTCCGGATGCTCCAGCATCGGCCCCCGGCCCGCTCCCGGGCTTCCAGGATCGTACACCGGTATCCCAGCTTACCCAGTTCATAGGCAGCAGCCATGCCCGCCAGCCCCGCACCTAAGATCAATACCTCCCTCCCATTTCCATCTCCTTCCAACCGGAACGGATGGGCCGGGGCCGCCGGCAACATGCCCATCGCTATCATCGCCGGATAAGCCCCACCGGCTAAAAATCCCGTCCGCCGCAAAAAGTCTCTCCGAGTTAAAGATTCCAAATATTAAAAAAATAATATATTATCAATAGCTACTTAAAGTTACTAAAAATACGATTATGATCCCGCCATAGGCAATATATTAAATACAATAATGTATTTGTACCGGTCCAAATGGCGCAAATGACCCTATTTTGGCATCAGGATCACAGAAGTATAGGGCGCCAGCTGCAAAGACCCCTGATATGTCTTCCCCGCAGCATCCGTATAGGTCCTGTCCAGCGTCACCACTTTGACATTTTTCGAAGCATTATACTCAAACCGGATCGCAGCAGCTGGGGACGCCACCACCGAATTCACCTCTTTCCCATACCGCGCCTGGAAGTCACTCAATGCCCCCTTATCCTGTACGCTCTGGTTGTCCTGCCTCCTGGACGTCCGGAAGAAAGGGCCGCTGCCCGCCGCCTGCCCGTAATAATTATCATGAAGATTGGCAAAAGAACTGAGATCGCCGGAGACACCGGAACTCATCAGCAACACCGTCTGATTATTCTTCGCAGCTACCGCCGTATTGAAAGAGATATCGTTGTTCCGCAAAGTCCCCTTAGTCAGGGCATGCCGGATCTCGATCTGCGCCCCATTATCATACAACGTATTGTTTTTGACCTCCGCCTCATGCGAATCCTGAACAAAAATCCCTGACGTGCAATGGGCCACGGTATTATAACTGACCTCTATCTGCCCGGTATTCTCATCAAGGTAGATGCCATCGGCAATGCCCACATGACCGTCGGTACCAGCAGTAGCAGTAATTCCGTTCAGCACGATATTGCCGGTCACAATACCGGTTTTTCTCGGCGTCGCTGAATCGATATCACCAGACCAGGTATACAACCCCCCGCCGTCATCCTTGATATAACAGAAATAATCTACAGTATTGTTCTTAATAGTATTGGGACCACCGAGGAAAAAAATACCCACATACCCGCTTGTATCCACAGTATTATACTGCACAGTGTTGTTACTGCCCCCGCCAATGTTAATCCCAAAATAGGAATGCTCGGGATTTCCCATCCCCGGCACATTGCCGGAATGCCTGACCGTGCAATCGGTCACCAGGCTCCCCGTTCCAATAATACTGATCCCGTCGTCATCCGAATGATCGATGGAAAGATGATCCAAAGTCAGATTGCTCGAACGAATAGCACAGACCCCATCCTGCGAAGAAAAAAGGATCCGGCAAAAAGAAACCGTGATATTCGCCGCATCCGATAAAAAGAAAGCATTCCCGTTACTTCCCGAAAAAGTCAGCCCCTTAAACACCAGGTATTGCTTTCCGCGTATAGATACCAAAGTATCCACACTGGACGCCAGCACGTCGGGCGCCGGCTGCCCGGACCCGAAATAAATATTCATGATCTTCGACTTTGGATCATAATACCACTCACCCGGCTGATCCAACGTACGAATATCATTCTGAATAAAATAACCGAATTTGTCGGTGGCTGGATAAAAAGAACCTCCTTTATAATTGAGTGTGCTACCCTGCTGAGATATAATGGTGCTGCGGTCCAGGATAAACCTGTTCTTCCTGATCACCACATCGGCCCCTGTCCAATCAGGACCGCCGGCCAAATTGGGATCGCTGATAGAAGTGTTCGCCGTATGCGTCTGTATTGTCGAATACCCGCTGTTGGGGAACCTGCCCATCGGCTGTACTGTATCCTCGATGGTCACCATGTTCACCCTCAACCCGCAACCCTGGCAAGGCGCCTGCCATATTCCATTGCCTCCGGACTTCCATCCGCCTAACCGGGCAAACCCGCTGATGATCGGGTCATAACCCTGCCCATAAGCCGCAAATACGATAGGCCTTCCCGCAACGCCCGACTGCCCCGCAACGATAGACCCATAAAAAACTTCACCTCTTTTGAACAATACCGAATCGCCAGGCTGAAGTTGGCCAAATACCTGGTTCAACTTGCCCAGCGTCCGCCACGGAGAAGAGGCTTGCATAGCCTGCGTAGAAGTCCTCGAGTCATCCCCATTTGTCGAGGAAAAATAATACGTATTTCCCCGTGCGGAATTTACGCCCCAAAAAATTGGCATTAGTATTGTTAAAAACAATTGGAGAGTTTTCATACATGTCATTTATTAAAATATTTCCGGTGGCTATACACTTATCCGATTTTATTTATTACGTTTGTGCTGAACCCTCCACTTAGCTATCCTGGCAAAGCACTTAAATCTCATTCTTAGAAAAACCCGTTTGCTCGCCATAACACCGGAATGATTGTTGCAAATAACATTCCATTGCCTGCTAAAAGCAAGATTTTTTATTCAGATCCCCGCAAATCCCTGACCGAACGAAGGAGTAGTACGATTCGCTTCCTATCAGATTTTTTCACCTGCATAGGCAGTTGAGGATACATTATTGTGCTATACCCATAAACGTTACCAAATGAGATTGAGACCCAGAGAAATCCATTTGCTCATTCTGTCTGTCGACCTCTTTATCTTAAACGCCTCTTTCTTTTTAGTTAGGCTGTTTCTTGACGAAGGCGACCCAGACTGCCTGAAGCAACTTTTGATCATACTGAACGCCGGTTATGTCGTCATCAGCCCGATTTTCGTTGAAAATCTACGAGACCTCAAACTGGATTATAGTAAAATGACCCGCTCCTTGGTTCGGCGGTTCGTCTACTATTTTGCTTTCACAGCCCTCCTTCTGCTCTTCTCAGATCGGACGGTCTGCCCCAAACGCCAATACCTCAGCACTGTGTCCCTGTTTTTCCTGCTGAAATTTTGCGTGTCTTCCTGGTTCTTTTTCCGCTATTTTTTCAAGACCCATCTGTACCTCAAGCCTACTATCATCATCGGAGACAACAAATTGGGCATCCAGTTGCAGGACTATTTCCTCAACAATAAATACCTTGGTATCAAACCGATCGGCATGCTGGCAAAACATCCCGCATCCCGGTCGGATAGTTCAGATAACAACGTGATCGGCTCTATCGATCAGTTTCAGCAGGTCTTCGACAAACGGCCCTTTGAAGACGCCTTCATCGCCCTTCCCCTGAGTGAAGTGGATACCATCAAAAACCTCATCGCCGTCGCGGAAAGGAATGGCGTACGGACTCACCTGGTACCCAATTTCACAGGCAACGGTAACCACGAAATCTATTTCAAAGTGGGCAACCTGGGCGAAATTCCTTTGCTCCAGATGCGGACCTTCCCTCTCGATAACTATGCCCACCGGTTCCTTAAAAGGTCATTCGATATTGTCTTCGCATCACTGATGCTGCTCTTCCTTGTGCCGGTCGGCCTGTTGATCGCCATCGCCATCAAACTGACCAGCAGAGGCCCCGTTTTCTTCAAAACACACCGCCTCGGCGTCACCGGTACCCCCTTCACAATCTATAAGTTCCGCAGCATGAAATATACCCCCGTCGGGGCAGATCAGGCCCGCTCCACTGTCGCTAATGACGACAGGATCACCTGGGTAGGGAAATTCCTGCGGAAGTATAGCCTCGATGAACTGCCGCAATTGCTCAACGTCCTGACCAATGATATGTCGGTCGTAGGCCCCAGGCCACACCGGATCAACCTTAATAAGACCTTGCAGCAGAAAATGGGCCCCTATATGATGCGCCACACGATCAAACCCGGCATCACTGGCTGGGCTCAGGTCAACGGCTGGCGCGGACCTACTGAAACCAAGATGCAGTACTGGGGCAGGACGCTCCATGATCTGTGGTATATCGAACACTGGAATTTCTGGCTCGATCTTTACATTATCCTTCTCACGCTCATCGGGAAAAAAACCCGTAAAAATGCCTTTTAGGTTTCCGTAAACGCCCTAAAATCAATCCGTACTGACCCCTAAATGATTTATTTTTATAACATGAAAAAGACCAATGGCTTTTTGCTCTTGCCCTTTCTATGCTCATTATGGCTCTTATTTAGCTGCTCCTCCTGTACCACCGCAAAAAAATTGACCGTCATGGATGATCTCAGCCCCAACGAGACCATCGGCGGATGGCCCAAGCCCGCGCCTGTATACCACATCAGGGCAAAAGATAATCTCTACGTCGGCATCTCCACCCAGGACCAGGACCTTACCAGGACCACTGATCCTACCGGCAATGGTATGCCCCAGGGCTTGGGATACGAATCATCCTCTTCACGGGCCGTCAATGGCAACCAGGTCGATGCCGACGGCAACATCACCCTTCCCTTGCTCGGAAAAATACCCGTCGCAGGAATGACCATCGCCCAGGCCGAAGACACGATCCGCGCCATTTCCAAAGAATACCTCAAGGACGCCACGATTAAAGTCCGCCTGCTCAGCTATAAACTAACAGTCCTCGGCGAAGTAAAAATGCCGGGAGTTTATTATAGTTATAACAATTATGTGACGGTCTTCGACGCGATCAGCCTGGCCCAGGGAACCACGGATTTCGCTAAGCTTGCAGATGTGCTCGTGCTGAGACCTACCCCACGCGGAACGAAGACCTATTCCCTCAACCTCAACAGCAAATCGGTCCTGATGTCCGATGGATATTACCTCCTGCCGGATGACGTAGTTGTCCTGCAACCAGGAAAGAGCAAAGGGTTGCAACAAAAACTGCCCCTCGTCGGTATCGTCGTCGGCTCTCTTTCCGCCCTATTGCTGCTACTAAATTATTTAAAATAAATAGCCCCACCCCTTATGAACCCTGATCATCCAACAGGCTTTCACACCGGAAAAAGTTTCAATAAAAAAATGATACTGCCCGCCATCCTGCGCAACTGGTATTGGTTCGGGCTGGCAGCTGTTTTGGGATTCGGTGCCGCATTCGTCGAGCACAGGGCCGTTCCCGGCAATTTCAAAAGCACAATGACGATCCTTCTCATCAATGAACCTCACGCGACGCCCTTCAATACCAGCCTCGACAACAACCTCGATATCAAGGAAAGTCCTATCAACGTGGAGGACGAACAGAACGTGGTCTCCGCCTATAGCCTGCAATTGCAAACCTTACGCAACCTGAGCTGGAAAACAAAATGGTATAAAAAATCGCTCATCGGCAAAAAAGACCTCTACCCTCACGATCCCTTTGTCGTAACCTTCATAGAAGACTCGGTGCTGTATGGCGCCATGCTCACCATCACCCCGCTGTCCGCTACCACCTACCGCGTCGAATGCGATTATAAGGACAAACCTGCCGATACGGACCGCATCGTCCGCTTCTCCACAGTCGCCGCCTTCGGTAAGCCCTTTGCCAATAATTATTTTCATTTCACGCTTTATCCCGACGCCACCCCCGTTCCGGCCGACGGCACAGCCTACGTTCTCCTCTTTAACGACCTGAACTTTATGGCGATTGATTACCAGGGAAACCTCGACGTAAAGATACCGGCCCCGGAGAGCGATGTGCTGAACGTCGAGCTGAAAGGCGAAAATGAAATGCGCAATGTGGACTATCTCAATGAACTGGGAAACACTTATCTCAAGTTTGGACTGGACCAGAAAAATCAATCGGCCATCAATACGCTGACCTTCATCCGTAGCCAGCTCTCCGGCGTGGCAGATTCATTGCGCAGGTCCGGTGACCGCTACACGGACTTCCGCACCCGCAACAAAGTGGTCGACCTCACCACGGAAGGAGCCATGGTGCTCCAAAAAGTAGAGGACATCGACAAGCAGGAAAGCCTCCTTAAACTCAAGATGGATTATTACAACGGCCTCAACCGTCACCTCAACGACCAGGACCAGCTGAAAAGCTTCGTCGCCCCGGCCATGGGCGACCCCGATCCGGATCTCAGTGCCCTGGTCCAGAAACTGTCCGCCCTCTACAGTCAACGGGCTACGCTGTCTCTCAGTGTCCAGCCCAAAAACCCCAAGATGATCGCTGTCAACGACGACATCACCCTCACCCAGCAGCTGATTCAAAATAATATCAACAGCCATATCACAGTCACCAGGGATCAGATCAATAGCCTCGAAAAACAGAAAAACGAGACGAACGCCAGGTTGACGGGCATTCCCACCACTGAAAGGGATTACCTCGATATCAAAAGAGGTTTCGATGTCAACAGCACCCTCTATAATTTCCTGCTGCAAAAACGCGCAGAGGCAGGCATCGCCCTGGCCTCCAATAACCCCGACGCCAAGATCCTCGACCCGGCTAACATTCCAACCACAGGACCGATCGGGCTGAGACCCATAATCAACATGGCCATAGGCGTTATCCTGGGACTTTTTATCACCCTCGCCATCGTTCTGCTAAAACAATATCTCAACAATGAACTGCGGGAACCTGAAGAAGCAACAGCCGCCCTCCACCTGTCCGTAGCCGGTCTCATCCCGCACAACAGGCTGAAAACGGAAATACCCGTTGCCCATCACCCCCATTCGGAGATCACCGAAGCCTTCCGCAACCTACGGGCTAATCTCCGGCACCTGCTGAAAGACAGCGGCATGGGTCTCATCGCCGTACACTCCGCCGCCGTCGGCGAAGGCAAATCTTTTATCGCCGCTAATCTGGCATCGCTGCTGGCTGTCAGTAGCAAAAAAGCACTCCTCATCCAGGCAGACAAACACAATGACCACCTGCAGGAACTGACGGGCGCCAAACCCCGCAAAGATCTCACGGATTTTCTCGATGGGACGGCTACCTTCCGCGACCTCATATCGACAACAACTATCCCGGGCCTTAGCTTCATCCGCGCCGGTCAATCCGACAGCCAGTTGTCTGAACTGATGGACACCCCGGCAATGGAAAAATTCCTCAAAGAAGCCAGAACAGCCTTCGACTTCATCGTGGTCGACAATCCTCCTATCAGCATCTTCAGCGATGCCCGCACCATGGCCGCCGACGCTGATATCAACCTCTTTGTACTGCGCATTGGCTATAGCACGGTCAAAGAATTGTCTTATGTCAACAACACAGCCGAAGAAGAAACGGTAAAGAATATGATCGTCGTGTTGAACGACACTCCCACCAGCCGGAAAAAAGGGAAGAAATCAGCCTATTTTAAAGACTAAGCAGAATGCTCTACCTGACCAAAATAAAAAGCCAATTTTTCGGCGGCCATGCCCGCACGGCCAAAGCCAATAAGAATATCATTTATTCCTTCCTGATAAAAGGTCTCAGCATTGGTTGCCAGTTCGCGCTGGTGCCCCTGACCCTCCATTACCTCGACAAAGAAAGATATGGCATCTGGCTGACCATGGCTTCTATCGTCGGCTGGTTCAGTTTTATGGACGTAGGCATCGGCAATGGCCTGCGCAACAAGTTGTCGGAGGCTCTCGCCAAAGGTGACACCGAACTGGCTAAGGTCTATGTCAGCACCTCCTATGCCTGCGTGGGCGCTATCTTCCTTTCGCTTATGATCCTTTTCTGGATCGTCTCACCCTTCCTCAACTGGGCAAACATCCTCAACACTTCCCCCGGATTAGCAGGCGAGTTGCAACGCATGATGCTGGTCGTGTTCTCCTTCTTCTGCCTGCAATTTATCCTGAACCTGATTGGGAATATCCTCTTCGCGCACCAGGAGCCGGCGATGACGAATCTCATCAATCCATTGGGCAACGTATTGTCTCTGGTCATCATTTATATCCTGACACTGACCACCCGCAGTTCGCTGTTCTGGGTTTCCGTCGTCTTCAGCGCCTCTCCCGTGCTGGTCCTGCTGGTCTTCAACCTGCTCTTCCTCGGTGGGAAATTCCGCGCCATCGCCCCGGGGTTCCGTTATATCCGGTTCCGCCATTCCAGGGAACTCTTCGGCCTGGGCTTACAGTTCTTCATTATCCAGGTGGCTTTCATCGTCATGTACTCCAGCGCCAATATCGTACTCATCAAACTATACAACGGCGCTGAAGTCACCGTATACAATATTGCCTACAAATATTTCACCATCGCCCTCATGGTCAACGGTATCATCACCGCCACCTATTGGTCGGCCTTTACCGATGCCTATGTCCGGCAGGAATGGACCTGGATCCGTCACACGATCCGGCGAATGGAAAAAGTCACCTATCTTTTAATGGGCCTGGTTGTCCTTTCAACCCTGCTGGCCACGAAAATGATCGGTCTCTGGCTCCACAACTCTGTACAGGTTCCTTTATCGATGCAGATCATTATGTGTGTCTATACCCTGATTAGCCTGATCGCCGCTCCACAGCATATCTTTCTGAACGGCACAGGCAAGGTCAGGCTCCAGCTCTATACAGCGATTTATACGATCGTCATGACGATCCCGCTCGCCCTGCTGTTCTGCAGGACACTCAGGTTAGGGCCCGAGGGTGTCATCCTGGCCATGATCTGTACCAGTCTGCCTGTCACTATTCTGTATAGAGTCCAATATAATAAAATAATGAGCGGCAAAGCCACCGGTGTCTGGATACAATAACCTAATAGCATGACCCTGAAACATGTCAAACGGTAAAAAAATAACGGTCTCTTCTATCCTGGTCTACAAGTTTTACACCTTGCTGGGCCGTTGCTGCCGCCTGGCCTTCACGATCCTGTCGCCAAAAAAGCTCTCGGCGGACAAACCCCTCTCGGATACTGACCTGGTCCTCTTCTGCGGCCGGAAAGGCGCCAAAATGCTCAAGGCAGTCCTGCTGTCGATCTATTATAATTGGGAAAAGATCCCCCGCCTGACCCTGATATCCGATGGCACGCCAAAAGAAATGCTCGAACAGGCTTTGGGCTTCTGGCCATTCCCCCATGTAGTGAAATCCTGGGAGGATTGTGCCGCCTGGCATCTGCAAAAGAACCGCCAGTCGATCATCGATTTCGCCCGGGTCAATCCCTATGCCCGAAAAATGTTGTCGGTTCTGGCAGAGGCAGAATCCAGGCCGGTATTCTATTGCGACACGGATGTCCTCTGGTTCGCCGAGCCCCGTCTACCCGCTCCTGCTTCAGACAATGGCTGTGTCATGCGCATCTCCCGGGATAATATGCATTGCTATCACCCGCCGGCCATCCGATATCTTAACCGGCAGGACCTGATGGACAAACCGGCTATTAACTGCGGCGTGGTATACCTGTCCGGATCGGTATACGACAACTACCCGGGATTCGAAGATCTTATGCAGTTTATGCGGATCTTCAACGAGCCTTTTTCCGAACAAACGACCTTTGCCCTGCTGGCAGACCGTTTTGGTGATACCTGGACCCTGGATGAAATCATCCTTAGCACCAGGGACATTCACTGGCCCCTGCTGCCTCGCTATTTGTTCTCCGGTAGCCAGGTCGCCCGTCATCATGTAGCCACTAAACATTCCTGGTTCTGGCGCGACGCATTATTCATCACCCTAAATAAATTTCGACACCGCCATCGGGCGACAGCCGTTAAGCATGTCACTAGCACTCACGCATAAGAAGGTTCAGCAGCCAATCACGGATAACCGGCCGACCAGCGTCGAATGGATCACCATTTTTCTGTTGATCGCCAATACAGCCAATGGGTTCTTTAATGGGTCGGTAGAAATACTTTTTCTTTCCACGGGTGTGCTGTTCACTTTTTGGTTTATGAAGGACGACAACAGCACCCGCCTGAACAGTCATTTCTGGATCTACATAGCCGTACTGACTATACTGCAGGCGAGCCAAACGCTCGTTTTCCACATGTTCCCGTTAAAGACCTTCATGGGCGAATATCTCCGCATCGTCTTTGCCGTGCTGGCGATCCGGATCCTCGGAGATAAATTCTTCGACCGGTTCATCCGGTTCGTATATGTTTTCGCGGTGATCAGCCTATGCTTTTATATTCCCTGTATGCTGGTCAAACCCCTCGGCCCCTGGCTGATCACGCATGTCGCCGTTCACCTGAAACCACCTTTTCAGAAGGCTGGTGTGGAAGACTTTTATATCAGTACAGAGAATCTCATCATCTTCAACCTGGGTCAGATCTATTTTCACCGCAACTCCGGTTTCTATTGGGAACCGGGTACGCACGGCGGATTTCTTTGTCTGGCCCTGTTCTTCAACCTGTTCTATCGGAAGGAAAAACTGACGTCAAAGTATAATATCCTCTTCATGGTCACCATCCTGACCACGCTGTCGACCACCACTTACCTTGCCCTTTTCTTCATTCTGATCGCTTATCTGAGGGACTTCTTTTTGAAACGGCCGTGGATCTCGCTATTCCTGCTGCTGTTAATCGCTCTCGGCGGCTTTGCCGCATACAAAAACCTGGACTTTCTGAATAAAAAAATAGATGCTACAATAGAGAAAAGCCATAGCAATTCTCCGGGAGAAAGCCGTATCGGCAGCTTGCTCGCCGACGTAGACCTGGTCAGGGACAACCCGATCATCGGCTCCGGCCGCAATATTGAAATGAAATTCGGCAAGAACTTCTATAATATCAGCTGGAAGGCCTTGCATCGCAATAATGGCATCGGCGTGTTGCTCAGCAGCTATGGAGTGCTGTTCATCTTCTATTTCTTCTATCTAAACTGGCTCAGCTT
>Ga0302312_10001368_pt1 | contig 14854 bp, 11 predicted proteins | sample III_Palsa_N2_1_FD_200529 | JGI IMG/M metagenome (GOLD analysis project Ga0302312, IMG submission 200529) | Peat permafrost microbial communities from Stordalen Mire near Abisko, Sweden - III_Palsa_N2_1 | ecosystem: Environmental > Terrestrial > Soil > Palsa > Peat permafrost | place: Sweden... | reverse complement strand
CGGTTGAAGACAAACAGCGCTACAGGCGTTTCAAATTTCTTTGTCTGCATGGATTTAGGGGGCAAACCAGAGCCTCTGAGCAGTTCGCCGCTTGCTGTAGTATACAGGCTGCGGGAAAGAGCTAACCCCGTTCGTAAGGGAGATCAAGGCATCCTCTCTGCACGTGAATTACAGTTGTTCCGAACGGTGCGCGTCATGCAGAGAAAACGAATGGCCATCCGTCTGACATCCCACCACCCCAATTTCAAGGAAACTGATTTTGTACACGTCAAAAATTGGCGCACGCCTATCGGAGCAATTAGATAAGATCGGTCCCGGCCTTCGCAGGATACTTGGAAACATGGGTTGGTTGATGGTCGACCGGATCGTCCGCATGGGTATGGGGCTGTTCGTTGGTGTTTGGATCGCCCGATATCTCGGCCCGGTTGAATTCGGCAGCCTGAATTTCGCGCTTGCATTCGTCGCTTTGTTCAGCACGGCCTCAACGCTGGGCCTTGAAAGTATTATTGTGCGAGAAGTTCTGCATAACTCCGCAGAAACGAACGAAATACTGGGCACATCCTTAGCTCTTCGCAGTGTAGGCGGCCTCTTTTCGGTCGCCGTGTCAATCGCGACCCTGAAACTGATCCAGCCTCACGACCACCAGGCCTTATTGCTGGTCTCTATCCTGTCGTTGACACTTCTCGTCCAGGCTTTTGATACCATCGATTCCTTCTTTCAGTCCCAGGTTAAGTCCAGGATTACTGTCTGGGCGAAAAACTTGGCCTTCCTAGTGTTCGCCGCTGCCCGCGTCGCGCTGATTCACGCCAAAGCACCGGTCTGGACATTTGCCGCAGCCTACACCAGTGAGATCGTGTTGGGTGCGATCAGTCTGGCGATTGGTTACCGCCTGGCGGGAGGACGCATGTTCGCATGGCGTGTAAGCAAAACCAAAGCAATCTACTTGCTTAAGCATAGCTGGCCGGTAATCTTTTCAGGATTGGCCATCATGGTCTACGTAAGACTCGACATGATCATGCTCAAGATCATGAAGGGAGACTTTGAAGTTGGACTCTATTCCGCTGCCACCAGAGTTTCGGAGGTCTGGTATTTCATCCCAACCGCCATTGTTTCTTCGGTTTCACCCGCAATTATGAAGGTGAAAGACGATCCGGAACTCTTCTATGGAAGGCTTCGCAAACTCTTTTCCATGATGACCTTAACGGCTTGCGTCATAGGCTCAGTCGTGGCGTTTAGTTCCCACATGATCATCCATGTCCTTTACTCGGACGCGTATAGCAGAGCAGCGCCTGTGCTGGCCGTACATGTTTGGGCTTCAGTATTCGTTTTTCTGGGCGTGGCCCAATCTCCATGGAATTTGTCAAAAAACTTATTGAAACTGTCGCTTTACTGGACGCTTGCCGGAGCGGTGATAAACGCCTGTATCAATTTAGTTTTGATTCCCAAATATGGCGCGATGGGTGCTGCGATCGCTACGGTCTTCTCTTATGCGGTGGCCGGCGTGTTTGCTAATGTGTTCAACGCCCGAACCAGGCCTATCTTTTACATGCAATTGAAATCTTTTATTCCTACCCGCTTCTGGAAATAATCTCTCGCGATTCCACATCACCCGCGCAGTCAACCTGCAAAGACATTCCTTAGGAAGATGGCGACCGAAGTAATGCGACGATGTTCTGAAACGCAAATAACTCGCATGTGAAGGACGGGCGTTCAGGAAGAGGAATCAGCCCATCGCGCACGGTACGATACAGCCGATAGTTCGGAAGAATCGCATAGAAATCGCGCAAGAACGTTCTGCTTACGAGGTTCATCTCATTGAATTCGAACTGGATTGCGCTGATTCGACGATCTTCCAACAGACGCTTCGCTCCACTTAGAACGTTGAACTCATGTCCTTCAGTATCTATCTTCAACAGATCTATATGCTCGATTCCATTGCCGCTTGCAAAAGTATCCAAATCGATTATGTCGATGTCGTATGCGCAAGATTCCTTCTGGTGGAGCTCTTCAATAACTCCCTTGTAAAGCGACGCATGTTGCGATCCAGCCCCCGCATAGTCGTACAAAACCATTTTACTGGGAGCGCTTCCGCATGCGACATTTGCCAACTGGGCTCCACGCCCCGCCAATCGCTCTGATAATCCTTTGAACGTGCCGGGATGAGGTTCAAAAGCAAAAAGACGTGCGTTGGGGTTTATGGACAGGACGGTAGCCGAATAGTCCCCCGCGTTGGCGCCGACATCGAACACAACGGGATTGGAAACACCGCTAAGTGTCTGCCGAACGAAGTGGTCTTCTCCGCTTGCCACTTCATCCTTATAGTTCAGGATACCCAGTCCTCGAATTGATAAGGAGAACAAGGCCTTGTTCATCCGGTAAAACTTTTTTCTGGCAAACAGGTATGCGTATCCGTCGAAAATCCAGTCACTTTTGCTCATGGTCTCGATATTATAGGATTCAACGGTCAGTATGGAATACAGGGCACATCAACTATTGAATCGCCGCGATGCCACGCCCTCCGCATATACCCGTGAAAGGCCTTCACGCAGAGAAATACCTCTCTGCCAACCAAGTTCCTTCATGCGCGAAACATCGAGCAGCTTTCTTGGAGTTCCATCAGGCTTAGATGCGTCGAATGTCAGCTGCCCTTTGAATCCCACCACATCGCGAATAAGCTCGGCAAGGTCACGCACGGTCATATCCTCTCCGCAACCGATGTTGAGCAAAGGCGCATGTACTTCTGATTCTGTGATCGTCTCATAGGTATCGTCGGGCAGGTTCATCAGAAAAATGCACGCATCGGCCATATCGTCGCTGTGTATGAACTCCCGTCGCACGGTACCTGTTCCCCAGACAGAGACCTCCGCCGCGCCGGACTCCTTCGCCTCGTGCATCTTACGCAACAAAGCTGGGAGCACATGCGAACCCGTGAGATCGTAGTTGTCATTCGGGCCATACATATTGGTCGGCATGGCAGCGATATATTGGGTCCCGTACTGCCTGTTGAATGCCCAACACATCTCGATACCCGCGATCTTCGCAACCGCATAGGGACGGTTCGTTGGTTCAAGTGGCCCCGTAAGCATGTACTCCTCGCGAATAGGTTGAGGACAGTCGCGCGGATAGATGCAACTTGAGCCCAGAAATAGCAGTCGCTTCACCTCGAATTTTCGAGCAGCATCAATCACGTTCATCTGGATCGCCAGGTTCTCGTGAATAAATTCCGCAGGACGCGTGTTGTTGGCCAGGATGCCACCCACCTTTGCCGCGGCGAGAAATACATATTCTGGACGCTCTTCCTCAAAGAAACGGATTACGGCCGCTTGATCCTTCAGGTCCAATTCTGCATGGCTTCGGGTTGCTATCCTTGCACAACCCTCGCGCTCAAGCCGTCTCATGATGGCCGAACCGGCCAACCCACCGTGCCCTGCAACATAGACTCTAGAGCCAGTGAGACGAGAATTATTCGTGATATTCATAAGCCCCGTATCCGTGCTTCTTGACCAATTGGTCTCTTTCAGCTGCCAATAGGTCGGACTCAACCATTTCCTTTACGAGTTCTTCGAAGCTCACCGTAGGCTTCCACCCGAGACGTTCATGTGCATGGCTGGGGTCGCCCAGCAGGGTCTCCACCTCTGAAGGACGAAAATACTTTGGATCAACCGCAACCACGGTCGCACCAGTTTCATCCACCGCACTTTCTTCTATCCCATCACCTTTCCACTGGAGCTTCATGCCAAGCACCTCAGCGGCAACTGTCACAAAGTCCCTCACGCTATGCTGCACTCCGGTTGCAATCACAAAATCTTCAGCATGATCCTGTTGTAACATCCGCCATTGCATTTCCACATAGTCGCGCGCATGACCCCAGTCTCTGAGGGCACTCAGGTTCCCCAAAAATAGTTTGTCCTGCAGCCCCAGCTTAATGCGCGCCAACGCACGTGTAATTTTCCGCGTTACGAACGTCTCACCCCGCACCGGCGACTCGTGATTGAAAAGGATTCCATTGCAGGCGTACATCCCATAAGCCTCACGGTAATTTACCGTGATCCAGTAGGCATACAGTTTAGCCACCGCATAAGGAGACCTGGGATAGAACGGGGTCTTCTCCGACTGCGGAACCTGCTGGACCAACCCATATAGCTCTGAAGTCGAAGCCTGATAGAACCGCGTTTTCTTTTCCATTCCGAGTATTCGAATGGCCTCCAGCAATCTCAAGGCTCCTAGCCCATCGACGTTCGCCGTATATTCAGGCTGCTCGAACGACACTGCAACATGGCTCTGCGCGCCTAGATTGTATATTTCGTCCGGCTGAACCTTTTGCATAATGTGCAGGAGGCTGCAAGCATCAGACAGGTCTCCATAGTGCAGAACAAAGTTTCTATTCCCCAGGTGCGGGTCTTGATAGAGATGGTCGATGCGATCCGTATTAAAGAGCGAACTACGTCGCTTGATGCCATGAACCTGATACCCCTTATGCAGAAGAAGCTCCGCCAGATAGGCCCCGTCTTGTCCGGTCACACCGGTAATTAATGCAACTTTCTCCATTAAATCCCCATTTTTTCGATACACACTAACGATTAAATTATATTCGCAGGCTATCTGCTCACGCTGCTAGTTAGACTTCATATTAACTTATACAAATTCTGGTGAGCAAAGTGATCATTCGCTGTCCAGGTCAATTCAGCTCACTTTGGTGGATCTTCAGCCCGGATCAAATCTAGAACCGACGATCTAAATTTTTTTATAGGGTTTGCGTCGTCCGCAATATCCCAGAGCGTACGTGCGATCACCCATACGAAACCTGCAAAGCAAGCAAACAAAGCGCCAAGAATTGCAAACAGGCTCCGATGTGGAGAGGACTTTTTCTCTGGCAACTCCGGATGATCAAGAATTTTGATGGTTGGTATTTCTTTGGCTTCTTCAACCTTGGCAAGCTCGTATTGTTTGGTTAGCGTTTCATAGATGCTCTCCTGGGTAACTACCTGCCTATAGAGATCGGAATAGGTAGCTCCCAGGATGGGTAGTTCGCGGATAGAAGGATATAGCTGGTTGGCTTTGAGATCAGCGCCATCTTGTTTTTCTCCTATTCCGCCCATTTTACGCAATTGACTTTGCAGCTCGTCGATACGTGCCTGGACTGAACGTACACGAACATTGTCATCGCTATATTGCGCTTTCAGTCCGTATAATTCGCTTTGAGCCGTTATCAATTCGCCCTGCAATTTTCCTGCAGCATCCATCAGCGCCACGCCTTGAGCTTGTGGGTTTAGAGTGGCATTGCGGCTCGAAAATTGACTCAATTTACTAGAGGCGGCATCGAGATTATTCTTAAGAGAGTCTAGCCTTTGCTCTAGAAATATTCGTTCCAGATGGGCAGAAGAGGTGTTCTCTGCGTTGAGGAGTTTATTAAGTTCCTCAACATAAGCTTCAGCGATGTCACGTGCTCGATATCGATCAGGGTCAGACACCGAAATACTGACAATCCCGGTTTTCTTATCCTCATCCATAACGGTTCTTCCCACTAATATCGCACGGGCATCGACATAAAACTTGCGACGATAGATGCGCCTCAGCTCAAAGCGATCGATAATATCGTTTTGAGCAGTGTGGCTCGCGAGTATTCCAATAGCAATCTGCCCAGGGGTTTTCGAGTTCAACAACCCGCCGGCACCACCAGGTAAAGCAATTCCTCCCGTCAGAACGTTGAGCATGGATGTGCCTGCAACTGACTGCTGGTCAGGCGGCATTATTTGGGCCGTAGACGTGTATTTATTCGGAATTAAGAACGCTATGCCAATGGCGGCCAACATACCTATCCCAGTTATCGCGACTAACCAGCGACGGCGCTGCCAGATCGCAGCCGCTAGCTCGACAACCGGAATTTCTATCGAACCCGACTCATCGTCGGCTGGCTCTTCATGTTGTTCTGTTGTATTCAATATTCCGTCTCCGGTGCTTCGTACAAACCAGCCACACAATAAGCGGGCTAATCCGGGTATCGCCTATCATCCTTGCGAATATCAGAGCGACCCCGCAACCACCGCCGTCAACGCGATGGAAGATGCGATTTGCGCTATCGCAATAATGTTTTTCCAAACATCTGAACCGCCAATAATCTTCTCTGGAACAATGATCGTGTCCCCAGGTCTCATGTGTACATCCATAACGCTGGAACTGGACCACCCGCTTCCGTGAGCAACGACCGACCCATCCGCGCGCAAAACGAAAATCCTCTTCTTATCACCGGAAGTTGTCGATCCCCCGCCCTTTTGCAGATACCATTTAGCATCTTTTCCAGGAACGAAACTGATTGCCGTTGGGTTATATACTTCTCCGCTGATAATGACGAAATTCGGCCGCTTTGGAATCGAAAGAACATCTCCCGCGCGTAACTCAATATCTGCCGGAGTGTTCTCCCATTGGCTAATATCAGACGAAATATTAATCACAAGCCGACCGCTCGCAGGCTGATTGCGCAACTGCGCCACTATCTGGTCTCGTTGCGATTGCATCGACTGCATTGTCGATTGTTGGCTTTGCTCGTTATCGGTTCCCGGTTTAACCGTAATCGGTGTGGACTCGATCCGCCGTATCAGCGCTTGCCGAGCCTGCTCCCCGAGTTGCTGCACCTGAACCCGTTCCAGTCTCGCTGCCTGAGGATAGGCATACTCACGCAAGCCCCCAGTCCGTTTCAGCAGCGAGCTAAGCCGTTCCCCTTGCTCAATTCCATAAGCACCCGGATGCTCCACCTCGCCGTTTACTTGCACCGACGAACCAATATCGGTCCAGCCGGCCAGTTGGCGAATGCTGACAACATCGCCCGGCTTTAGCAGCACGTCAGCCTGCTTATCGCCAGCAAGCGCCTTCTGTATATCAACCTGGCTGTGGTTGACCAGAACCTTCTGCCCATCCTCAATTACATAGCTCGAAAGGCCGGCAGCATCCCGGAACGCGCTTCGGTTGAAGCCCCCCGCCATCCGCACCAACCCTGCAACCGTCATGCCTTCAGACATCGGGTAAGTTCCCGGCCGCAGAACCTCTCCATCAATAGCGACCGACGGCGAATCAATGCCATACCGGCCGAAGAGGCGAATAACATCAAACGGCTGCAACTTGATCGGATTGTTTCCGAGCAGCACATCGGGCAGATTGAACCCAATCGTCTCGGGCCGATAGTCTGGCGCCTGTAAACGAATAATCTCCGCGTGGTCCGCCGGCTCGGGAAGCACATCCTGGTAAGAACGCAACAGATCCGTAATCGTCATCCCATCGTGATACGGATATCTCCCAGGCCGAAACACATGCCCCTCAAGATAGACGGCCTGCTGGTTATACGGCAGTATCTGCGAGATCACGACATCATCGCCGCCCTGCACATTAAACCCGGCCAGCGCGCTCTTCACTCCGTCCGGGCTGTTCGGCAGTTCGAGGCTGAGCATGGTCCGGCGCTCATGCGCCTCTACCCGCGCCACGTTGATCTGCTTCAAACTAGCGGTAGACAGCACGCCTCCAGCGAGATCCAGCACCTGATTCAGGGTCTTCTCCCCGTTCAGTTCATAGATAGCGGGATGATGCACCATTCCCTCTACCGTCACCTCAGCCCCAGCTGCCGGCACCATGATCGTGTCGCCCGGAAGCAATCGCTCGACGGTCGCGCGAACCCCCTTCAACAGAAAGTCATACAGGTCGATCTGTGCTATCAGCTTTGTGCCGCGGTACTGCTTCAGAATTCGCAACGAACCCCGGCTCGTCGGTCCACCGGCCGCATACAGCACGCTCAGCGGCGTAGATAGCGAACTCACATCGTAAGCGCCCGGACGTTGTACATCGCCTACAACATACACACGCACCGTCCGCAGACGTCCCAACGAAATCTCAACATGCTCGTCCTGAAACTGCGTACCCAACGACTTCTGAATCGCCGCCTGCGCTTGCGCGATCGTAAGTCCATCAACCGTGATCGTTCCCGACTCGGGCAATGCGATCTGGCCCTGACGATCAATCGTGACGCTCAAGTGCTCCGAGTGTCCACCCCACATATTTACAACTACGTTATCGCCTGGCCCCAGAACATAGTCCGGACCAACAGGAAGATCGGACGGCAGCTCATTTGCATTCCCCGTCCCTAAAAGAAAGGCTTCGCTGCCAAATCGTCGCAGCGTCCCACCCGAGGATGGTATCTGCGTATAGAGGTCTTGCAACGACGGCAGGCCCGGATAAGGAATCGGTTGCCGTATCTGCTGTGGACCGTCGTGTTCTACTTCGATCACAGGGGGGGTAGTCTTCCCAGCGGTACGCGCGTTGCCGTTCGTCGCAGACGACTGTGTCGCAGTATGGCTCTGGGTTGTGGTCGCGGTGTGCGAGCCGTTGCTCTCCGCGGCAGTCGACTGCGTGCTGCCATCGCTGGGAGCCTGAGTTGTGCTGCTGGAAGGCGCCTGATTGTTATTGGAGGGCGCTTGGGTGTTGTCGCTCGGCGCCTGGGTGCCGTTATCGGCAGGTGCCTGACCTGCACCGTTGGCTCCGTTGGAAGTTGCCTGTCCGTCGCTACTCGCACTACCGGCTGAGGAGTTTCCGCCCCCGGCTGCTGATTGACCTTGATAGCCAGGCTCTGCCCGTAGTGATCCGCACAATAGCGCTGCCACTACCGCCATCAATAGCCAGCCGCCAAAACCGCCCCTGCGCAACCTGAAAAATCCGTTGCGGCCACCACGAATCGCTTGCTTACCCATTTACCTGACTCTTCAGTAATCTACGTATTGAGATTTCGACACTGCCGACTCTCAATTTGCTATGGATTCCTCATCGAATTCAAGGAATCGGTCTGAGTCTTATGAATGGGACCGGCGTGGGGAAAAGCCCGCAAGAGGTTCGATCGAAACGTCATCCCAGGCAACTCCGTCTTCCGGTCCAAATATAGTTCGTGAACGCGAGCAGAACACCTCAGACTTGGCCCTGGCTTGTTGACGTAGCCCTGAAACTACGCGCTAAGTCCTTCAACCACTCGATCTTAAGCCCCATGCACTCTGAGCTGTTGTTCCAGCTAGGGTAAGCGATTGCCTCCCCTTTAGCAAGGCCCGGACAGAGTATCCCGACCCTAAGGATCGTCTCCGGAACGAGAACCACCACCTCATTCTCCGGTTGACCAGCAAACCCGCCCGACACCGCTTAGATGCCCAAAATGGCACATCTGTCAGCCTCTTTTGTCGCCCTCAACCACCCTTCAGTTATGCTGGTTGCCATGCCGAAGAGCCCGCCGAGCACTCCCACAATCAGAGAAGTCGCCAAGCTCGCTCACGTCGGACTCATGACCGTCTCCCGCGTCATCAACAACCATCCCTCCGTCCGCCCCTCCACCCGCAAGAAAGTAGAAGCCGCCATCCTCCAGCTCGGCTACCGCCAGAACGAGGCCGCACGTCTCCTCAAGGGCCAGCGCGCCAAACTCATAGGCCTCATCGTCCCCGACCTATCCGACACCTTCTTCGCCACCTGCGCCCACACCGTCCAGCAGATCGCCCGCCAGCACGGCTACATGACCCTTGTCGTCTCCTCCGAGCGCGACGCAGACCTCGAATTTCAGGAAGCCGAGCTCATGGCCAGCCGTAAGGTCTCCGGCCTCCTCATCGTCACCTCCACCAAACCCGGCGACGAGCGCCTCCGCCAGCTACAGAGCACCGGCCTCGCCATCGTCGCCTTCGACCGCCCGCTTCCCGGCGCCGACACCGATTGCGTCCTCGTGGAAAACCGCGCCGGCGCTGAAGAAGCCACCCTCCATCTCATCGAGCACGGCCACCGTCGAATCGCCTGCATCGGCTATGACGAAGACGCCTATACCGTTCATGAGCGCGTCCAGGGCTACAAGCACCAGATGATCGTCTCCGGCCTCAAGCCGCAGTTCGCCACCAATCTCTCGTCCCTCGACGCCGTACGTCACTGGCTCGCCGACGCACTCTCCGCCAAAACCCCTCCCACCGCGATCTTTTCGCTCAACCACCGCACCTCGGCCTTCATCCTTCAATCCCTCTCCGAGAGAAAAATACGCATTCCGGAAGACATGGCGCTCATCGGCTTTGACGAATTCGACCTCGCCGCCATCGTCAGCCCACCTCTCACCACTGTTGCTCAGTCGCCGGTCGAGCTCACCCGCCGCTCCATGACGCTCCTGTTCGAAGGCATCCAGAAGACTCACGACGGCGTCGTCTCTTCCCCGGCAAAGGTCCTTCTCCCGGTGAAATTGATGGTTCGCGGCTCCTGCGGCCCGCATCACCCGCCAGTGGTACACTGACTATTAGATTGACGTGCAACAGGAATCGCATTCCTTCTCCGCACCCATCTACAAATTCCAGCCGCTCAGCGGCTCTTTGAAGGCGCCCAAGACAGCTCCATGCTCATTCTCCTCTTGATCCTGCACGTTATCGTCTGCCTCTTCCTCATCGGTGTCGTCCTCCTTCAGCAGGGCAAATCCTCCGATCTCGCTGGCGCCTTTGGTGGTCAGGGTTCGCAGACCGCCTTTGGTCCCCGTGGAGCCACCAACCTTCTCTCCAAGCTCACCACCTGGTCCGCCATCCTCTTCATGGTCACCTCCATCGCCTTGACCATCGTCATGTCGCACACCAACAAGACCAACCGTTCGGTGCTCTCTGACACCCCTTCGAGCCAGTCCACGCCGGCCAAGAAGTAAGTCTCTTCTAAACTCAAAAGCGCAGGCCATCAGCCTGCGCTTTTGCTTTGTCTTCAACCCAGGAGGCCGCCACATGATCCGCGAAACCTTCCCCGTCGGCCTCCTCCAATGCAACTGCACCATCCTCGGCGACGAAACCTCCCGTCAGGCCATCGTCGTCGACCCCGGCTACGACATCCCCCGCATCCTCGCCCTCCTCAACAAGCATCAGCTCACCGTCCGCCAGATCTTCGTAACCCACGCCCACATCGACCACATCGCCAGCGCGATCACCCTCAAGCAGATCACCGGCGCGCCCATCCTCTACAGCAAGCACGACATCCCGTTAGTCGATCTCATGGCCACCCAGGCCGCCTGGTTCGACCTCGAAGTCCCCACCGTCCATCCCCCGGACCACTCCCCCGCCGACAACGAAATCCTAAGCATCCCCGGCATCGACGCCACCGTCCTCCACACCCCCGGACACTCTCAGGGCAGCCTCTGCCTGCACATTCCCGCCGAAAATCTCCTCATCGCCGGCGACACCCTATTCGCCGGCTCCGTCGGCCGCACAGACCTACCCGGCGGAAACTCCAGCCAGATCATCGCCAGCATTCAGGACCGCCTGCTTCCCTTACCCGGCGAAACCCTCGTCGTCCCCGGCCACGGCCCCACCACCACCATCGCCCACGAGCGCGCCACCAATCCCTTCCTCCGCTAAACCACCATCCCCATAAACGGATCGCTAAAGCTCGGCGCCCCCGTCTCCACGCGCCCCGCACTCCGCACCGCCCCACTCTCCGACTGCACCGTAAAGTCATACCACCCATGGCTCTTACCCAGCGGCAGCACCACAGTCGCCTCCTGCCCCGCCGCAACCTTCTTACTCACGACCTCAGCCTTATAAGCATTGTCGCGAACCGCAACCGTCACCGCCTTATCCCCCGGATTGCGAACCACCACCTCGACATTCCCGCTCAGCCGCGATCCCTTCTTCTCATAAGCAGTCTTCACCTGCACGCTGTTCCCCTGCGCATCACCCGAAAATGACCGATAGAACCCATTCGGCCCATGCACATCGAGCTCATACTTCCCGCCCGTAAACATCGCCACCGGAAACGCCTCCGAAAGCGTATCCCCCGGCTTCACCGTATACGTCGCCACAGCCATCCCCGCCCCGCCAACATTCCTCAAATAAACATTGAACGGCGCCCCAATCGACTGCGTCCCATGCACCTCGGTCCCCGCCGTCATACGCAGTTCAAACCGCGTCCGATCGGCACTCAACCCACCCTCCGCATACAGCTCATAAGGCAACGCACACGAAGGCCGAACCCCCGTCTCCTGGTGCGACATAAACTTCGACCCCTGTAGGTTGTTCGTCACATCCGCAATCTGCGCCGCATTCAGGTTCACATAATTCGAAGGCACCTCTTTATCCTTCGCCTCCCGAATCCCAATCACAAACTTGTCGCGATCCAGATAATTCAGCGTCGCTTCCTTCGCATCATGCGCTCGGAAACACGAAGTCAAATTCCCCGAAATCGCCCGCCGCCACGGACTGATATTCGTCTCCCTGATCGTCTTCCCCGTCTTCTTCTGCACAAAATCTTCCAGGAACATCAGCGTAGACGTGTGATCGAACAACTGCGAGTTCACCCACCCGCCGCGGCTCCACGGCGAAACCACTATCGTCGGCACCCGATACCCCATCCCAATCGGCCCCGTCCTTGCCTCCTCCGGCAAAACACCCATCCGGGTCTCATCCGCGGCATACGTGTACTCCAGCCCCGTATCGACTCCCACCGAAGCCTTACCTGTCTCCGGCCGCTTCGGATCCGCCGCCACAAACGACGGCGCATGGTCAAAGTACCCATCGTTCTCGTCATAGGTCAGTATGAAAATCGTCTTCTTCCAAACCTCAGGATTCTTCGTCAAAATATCCATCACCTCGGACACATACCACGCCCCGTACCAGGGTGACGTCGGATGGTCCGAAAAATGCTCCGGGCTGCTCAGCCACGACACCGTCGGCAGCTTGCCGTTATTCACATCCTCGCGGAACTGGTGCAGCACATCGCCCTTCGGCACATTCATCGTTCCGCCTTCAAACGTCAGCGGCTCCAGCGACCGGTAGTGCGGATCATTCAGATTCGTCACAAACGCCGCATCATGCAGTGCCCGCTCCGCCGGCGTCATCTTCGCGTAAAGCTCTTTCCCCTGGCCCTTCGCCAGTTGCTTCTTCAAAGCCTCGCGGTCACTCTCATCATTCGCAATCCGCAGCTTCAACTTCGCCACCACCGCCGGATCATGCTCCTTCGCCAGCGCCGCCTGCGTCTTTGCGATGTCCCTCCCCAGCTTCTCCACCTCCGCCTGCATCCCCGCCGGAGCATACGGATACGCCATCACGTTATACGCATCGAACGACTCAAAAATGTTGGTCCCAAAGTTCGAAAGCCACGACTCCTCCTCACCCGTCAGCCCCGAGGTCCGCGTCAAATCATTCTGGTAGTACTTCCAATTCACGCCCGCCTCTTGCAGCCGCTCCGGAAACGTCTTCCACGTCTGCCCACCAATCATGATCTCGTCATTGCGCATAAACACCTTCGACTGCGTGTTCTGCTCATCCCTCACCGTCCCCGTATAAAAGAAGCACCGGTTCGGAGTCGTGCTCGTCATCGCCGAGCAGTAACTCTGATCGCAGATCGTAAACGCATCCGCCAGCGCGTAATAAAACGGCAGGTCCTCCCGGGTGTAATGCCCCATCGTCAGCGGCACCTGCTTATAGTCCTTGTTGTACGACCGTTTCGAATCAATCCACTTGTCATGGTGCCCCTCGTTCCACGCATCCACCTGGCTATGCCGCGTATGCGGAACCGATCCCATCCACGTAATCTTCGTGTCCTTTATGTCCAGCCGCCACGGCGCATAGTTGTTCCCCGCCGCATCCGTCTGCACAAACACCGAGTTCCCATTCGCCAACCGAATCGCCCGCGGATCATTAAACCCACGAACCCCCTGCAACGTCCCCAGCGCATGATCGAACGACCGATTCTCCTGCATCAGGATCACCACATGCTCCGCATCCATATACGTCGAACCCACCGCCGGCTCAATCGCAAACGCCCGTCTCACCGAATCCGGGACGAACCCAGAAACCCCTGCTGCACCCGAAAGCATTGCCGCTACTTTAAGAAAATCCCGTCTTGACGTCGCCATGCGAACAATTCTCCCACAGCGAACGTTACCATGGCATGAAGCAGCAGTTTATTCCACCGGTAGCAGCTCCACACCCTTCGCCCAAACCTCCACCGGAGTCAGCAAACTCAACACAATACGCCCCTCCGCCAACCCATAGAACTCCCCCGGCTGCACAACCACTCCCCGCTCCATCGCCGCCTCCACAAACCCACCCCGCCGCGGAACCCGCACCACCGCTGCCCACCCCGCATCCATCGCCAACCGGCTCCCCTGCGTCCCCACCAGCCGCGTATCCAGCACCGCCAGATTCCTCCTAACCCGCTCTCGAATCTCCCGCTGCATCGCCTCACGTCCGGCCAGCCACGACGGCAAAGCAAACTGCATCGGCGCATTCATCGACAGAAACGTATCCGCAATCACCTCAAGCCGCTCCATCGCCTCACCCACCCCCGGCCCACGCGCCACAATCCACGACACCTTCATCTGCGGCAGCCCACAAACCTTGCTCAACCCGCTCAACACAAACGTCAGCGCCGCGCAATCCTCCGCCGCAAAACTCCGAGCCTCCACACCCTCCAGCGCATAATCCAGAAAAACCTCATCCACAATCAGCGCCAACCCCCGCCGCGCACAAAACTCCTGCAACGCCGCCCGCTCTTTCTCCGAAGCAAAGTTCCCCGTCGGATTATTCGGATGTACCACCACCACAGCCTTCGTCTTCGCCGTCACCGCCGCTTCCAGCGCATAGAAATCCACATGCCACCCCGCGTCATACAGCAGCGGATACTCCACCAGCCTCACATCATCCAACTCCGCCAGAAACTCAAACAGCGGATAGCTCGGCCGCGCAATCAATACCTCATCCCCCGGATCGCAAAGCAACCGAAACAAAAAGCTATAAGCCTCACTCGTACTCGTCGTCAGACAAACGCGCTCAACCCCAACCTCCGCCCCATGGTCGCGATAGTACCCGCCCACCGCCTCCCGAGCCCT
>Ga0302312_10001366_pt1 | contig 14884 bp, 14 predicted proteins | sample III_Palsa_N2_1_FD_200529 | JGI IMG/M metagenome (GOLD analysis project Ga0302312, IMG submission 200529) | Peat permafrost microbial communities from Stordalen Mire near Abisko, Sweden - III_Palsa_N2_1 | ecosystem: Environmental > Terrestrial > Soil > Palsa > Peat permafrost | place: Sweden... | reverse complement strand
CAGCCACGCTGCCGACGAAGAACAATCCAACTCCAAAATGGTTTGCGCGTGCCAAAGCGAACTCCTTTCTCGTTCAAGCCGATAACCAAGGATGCCACGCTCGGTCAGGCGATGTCCGTGAACATGGCTCAGCCCAGAGGCTGCTGGCAGACCGCAAATGCCGTTGCAACATGGCAAAAGCAGGCAACAAAAAACCCGCTCGACGGCGGGTTTTCAGGGCTGCTTGCAGCCACAACACTGGAGGCCTAGGTCGGAATCGAACCGGCGTACGCGGCTTTGCAGGCCGCCTCCTATGCCGTGCTTTCAACAAGTTAGGCTATTTGACACCCGTTTTGCCACTCGAAGCAGTGCCTGCTTTCGTCGGAAGCACACATTACGCCAAGCGATGCTTCAAAACGCCGTCAACGGTCACCGCTTCAATCCGGTTGAGTTTTCACCGAGTTCAACGGCAATCCCCCACATTAGCGAACTCCAAAAGTGGAGCCAGGCTACGTGCGCTAGTTTCTGCATCGAGGTGATGCCGCTGACCGACGAGACGCAGGTCGAGGATCTGAAAAAAGCTCAGTGCCTTTCCCTGATCCATCAGCTTTTGGGGCATCACGCTGGCGAATCACCGCATTGCATGCCCTATTAACTACTCCTACTCTTCTGTTCGCATAGTTCTTTCAGTGAAGAAATCAATCTACTATCGATACTACCTTCAGGCAAATTGGCGAGAAAATCACACTCGTAGGCAGAATCCGGGGTATTTGGTGGGTTTTTGAAGGCAATTAAATCGGCTATTGAATTTGCTAATAGATCATAATCTTCAAGCTTTCTAGCTATTCTGCATTGCGTATTCAGAGCATGGACCACAAAAGATCCTTTTTTTCTGGCTGTCTCCACACCCTTAGATGAAGCATTCAGCGCTTTTTTATTATCCTGCCTGACATACAGATAGTGATTTGCAATCTCTATCCATGCAAGTGGCTCATCTGAACACTCATGCGTGATCTTTAAGATCACATCCTCAGCCTCTATAAACCGGCGATGATCAGCGTGCTCTCCTAGCAACATAAGAAAAACTAAATATCGTTCATTGTCCTCGACACGCCTAAGGCTATCTTCTAAGAAATGAACTAACTCGGCGGCAATTTTAGGATCTTTGCGTCCCCTCAGGGATTGCTGTCGCAGAGCATTTTCAGCTAGTTCGATGGGTGAAGGCATTTCATCTACCCCTAAAATCGTGAATCGTCGGCCAACCTTCCCAGTCGCGATCGGCCCATGGTGGAGGCGCATCTGGCGGCATAGATCCTTTATGACTTTTGCATATTTCCCACCTAGTTCTCGCCCTTGCTAGACACGCTTGAATTATGGGTCGGCCCGAGCTACCGAAATCACCGTATCGATCATAGCAATCGGCCACCTCTTCTTCGCGCATCAAGTCGCATTCGTCATCTCCGTCATCTCCTCCCTTTGGACAAGTATTGGGGGTCGTACGACTGCTTGGGAATGGAAGCGCGTCAGGTGAATCACGCCCCGGCACAGTCTCGTCCTGCGGGCCACCGGCGTCGGTGGGGAATATCGTCATCCCAATCCCGCAAGCAATTGCAGCAATTGGACTAGACGCGCATAGCTCTATAGGACCTCCAAGTGGTTCAAGTGATTCCGGCTCAAAGACGGGGTCATTGGCGGGTGAACCATAGTCGGGCACAGGACCAGTATTGGGTGCAGGCGCTGTTGGACCGGATGGTGAAGTGGGTGCAGGACTCGGTGATACCGCCAAGCCCCACGGGTCTACTGCATTCAGAGGACTGCTGCCGACATAGGCATACGTGCTGATACCGCCGTTGAACCCCGTCGGATCAGTCTGCGCATAGCGCCCCAAGTAAGACTCGAAGGTTCGGTAGCCGTTGTCCGCCGTTCCCGTTTCGGCGTCATACCACTGCCCGGGATAGCGCAGGTTGAGCACATAGCCGCTACTGGTCGCCTGCTGCTCGCCAAAGGGATTCCCTGCATAGGCCCACGACCAGATGACGGTACCCGCGCTGTTGGTCACGGCTCTAGGCGTAGCGAGTTGATCAGCCACCACATAGTTGATCGTGCTGGACGTGACGCTTTGGTGACCAGTTTTCGATTACTAACCTGCGAGACCACTAACCGTATTCCTTCCAAAAATCCCCATTTACTTTATAAAATCGAAAACCCTTTTGCATCTTCCCCTGAATATAAACACCATCCTCTTTTGGAAGGCCACTCTGCCACCACGACTTGAATGGACCATGATATTCGTCGTTTTCCAAGTGCGCGGATAAAACTAATAGCCCCTCCGGCGACCATTGTTGGAGAAGCCCGTTGATCAAGCCATCATGGTATTCGGCCTCCGCAAAGAGCTGGCCGTTCTCAAACCACAACCGCCGCCAACCCTCAAGCTTCTCATTTTTTTCAGACCACTCTGCCTTGAGTTGGCCGGAAGGAAAATATTCACGGTGGATTTGCAGTTCTATGTTTTCCATCAAAAACTCCGTTCAAGTTCTAAGTCAGGGCCTCATATCTCTCATGGTCCAAGGGCTAGGTTGATCATCTATCCCTCTGAGGCATAGGTCTCGACGTATTGCTGCCCTTTCTTGACAAGCCTGAGACCAACGATTGGGGTTATCGGAGGGACCATAGCCCTCATATTGCTTGCACTCATTAATCTCTTCTTCATAACGCTCATGGCAATCGTCTCCGTCGCCATTTTTAGGACAAGTATTGGGGTTCGTACGACTGCTCGGGAATGGAAGCGCATCAGGTGAATCACGCCCCGGCACAGTCTCGTCCTGCGGGCCACCGGCGTCGGTGGGGAATATCGTCATCCCAATCCCGCAAGCAATTGCAGCAATTGGACTAGACGCGCATAGCTCTATAGGGCCTCCAAGTGGGCCAAGTGGTTCTGGCTCAAAGACAGGGTCATTGGCGGGTGGACCATAGTCGGGCACAGGACCAGTATTGGGTGCAGGCGCTGTTGGACCCGATGGTGAAGTGGGTGCAGGACTCGGTGATACGGCCAAGCCCCACGGGTCTACTGCATTCAGAGGACTGCTGCCGACATAGGCATACGTGCTGATACCGCCGTTGAACCCCGTCGGATCAGTCTGCGCATAGCGCCCCAAGTAAGACTCGAAGGTCCGATAGCCGTTGTCCGCCGTTCCCGTTTCGGCGTCATACCACTGCCCGGGATAGCGCAGGTTGAGCACGTAGCCCGACGATGTTGGCTGTTGCTCCCCAAACGGATTGCCCTGATAGGTCCACGACCAGACGACAGTGCCTGCACTGTTGGTAACCACTCTCGGGGTAGCGAGTTGATCAGCCGTGACGTAGTTGACCGTGCTGGACGTGACGCTACCGCTACCCGTGGTGTCCACCGTGGCGACCGGCAGATCATCCAGCCAGATGTAGTCGCGACTACTCGCACCATAGTTGGCGAGGACGTGACCGGCCTGGTCGTAGTCGAAGCGCAGGCTGGCGGCCGACGTGTATACCCGCTGCCCGAGGGCGTTGTAGAGGTAGGTGCCGACCGTGGCCCCATTGGCTTGGGCTAGTGCAATGCGTTGACGTGAGTCGTAAGCAAAACCGTAGGTCTGGCCGCCTATCACGCTGCCGGTGGTGTTGCCGTTGGCGTCGTTGGCGCGGGGGGCGCTGCCGATGCTGGCGAGTTGATGCGTGCCACTGGTATAGCTGTACGTGCCGGTCGCCAGACCCGAGGCGGTCTTGCTCAATCGGTCGCCGGTGGGATTGTAGGTATAGCTCTCCAGTACGCCGCTGCTGTTGGTGACAGTGGTGAGGTGATACAGCGGATCGTACTGATAGCTCTCGGTGGCGGGATTGGCGCCCGGGGCGTTGCCCAGGGCTGTGATATCGCCCATCGCATCCAGGCCAAAATGCAGCGCCAAGGCGGGACTCGTCAGGTCCGTCAGTCGGTAGTTGGTATCGTAGGTGCGCGTGACCGTCTGGCCGTTGCCCAGCGTGTAGCTGCTGATTGGCCCAAACGGCAGATAGTTGACGTTGCTGACCACGGTGGGCGACGCGGACGTGCTGCCGCTCGGGGTGACCTGAACACCGCTGATGCGACCATTGCTGTTGAAGGCGTAGCTGATCACTGTGCCATCGGGTGTGGTCTCGCCACTGAGCCGATCCGCCGCGGTGTAACCGTACGAGGTGCTGTCGGTTGTCCCCGAGACCACCTGCGTCTTCTGGATGACATTGCCGCGCGCGTCGTAGCAGTAGGTGGTACTGACAACGTTCTCCACGATCCGTGTCAACCGACCGATGGAGGCAGAGGCCGTACAGCCCGTGACGCTGTTGGCTTCGTCGTAGGTGTAGGTAACGTTGGCCCTGGTGTCCGTGTAACTGGTGCTAGTTTTGCGATCGAGCGCGTCGTAGGTGGATGTCGCCACGATGCCCTTGGCATCCGTATGGGTCAGCACATTGCCCGCTGCGTCGAACGTCGAGGCACTGGCGCCGCTGTCGGGGCTTTGCAGCGCGGTGAGATTGCTGAGTCCGTCATGGGTGTAGGTGGTGACCAGACTCGAGGGATCGGTGATGCTGGTGATGCGGTCCAGTGCGTCCTGGTTCGTGGTCGTCGTGGTGTTTGCCGTTGCCGTGTCGGTGCCGTTGTAATTGTCGATGGTGCTTTTCAGGCGATTGAGCGCGTCGTAACTTTGCTGGCGCTGGATGCTTAGGCCATCGGCGCTGTGCGTCAGGTTGCCGTTGGCGTCGTAGCTGTCGCTGTAGCCCGCGTTGAAGACGGTCTGGCTCAGGCCATCGATCACCGCGGTGATCTGGCCCAGCGCGTTGTAGCTGCGCGACAGGCTGTGCACGACGGTGCCGGAGGCGGTGCTGATCTGCTCCGCGGTTTTGTTGCCGGCCGCATCCAAGGTGTAGTGGAGGTCGTTGCCCTGGGCGTCGGTGATGTCGGTCAGACGGTGCGCGCTGTCATAACCGAATGTCGTCACTATCCCATTGGGATCGGTGAGGGTATTGACCTCACCATACGGCATATACGTGAATGCGGTGGCCGAGCCACCTACAGTGCGCGAGGCCAACCAGCCCCGCGGCGTGTAGGTCGTGTCCGTATTGACCCCGTTGGGATCGGTGATGCGCGTCACGCGCCCGGCTCTGTCGTAGGAGGCGTAGGTGGTGACGTGACCCAGCGCATCGGTGATCTGGTACAGATCGCCCGGCTGGTAACAGGCACCGCCCGGCGTACCGCAGTTCGTTGCACTGCTGGTCATGTAATAGCTGTAGGTGGTGGTCTGCGTTAGATCGGTGCGCGGACCGGTGGCGGTCAGCAATAGACCCACGATGGGGCACTGGGTGGTATCAACGGCAGTACAGTAGGTGTAGGTGGAGCGGCGTACGCCCGCAGGGACAGTACCGGTGGCGGCGCATGCATATCCCGATGCAGCGCTATTCGTCGGATCGATGTCGCAGCGCGCTAGGGCTTGACCGGTGGCGTTGTAGACCCATTGCGTATTGCTAACAACGGTAGCGCTGGCGTTACTCACCGTGCGCGTGAGTGGCAAGCGTAGGGTCGTGTTCCAGGTGGTCGTGGTGGTGCGTTGGCTGCTTGTCCCGGAAGCATCGACCTGCTGATCGAGTAGACCGTTGCTGTCGTAGGTGGTCGCGGTGACGTTGCCGTTGAAATCGGTGGCTATTGCTGGGTAACCGTTCGCATCGAGGGTCTGCGATTGATATTGCTGATCGCATTGCGTACCACAGCGGGCGCTCATGGCGCTGATGATGGCGGTGCCTTGCGGCGCCATGATCGTGGCTGTGGCTTGCTGACCCAAGGGATACGTCACCGTGGCCGCGCTAGGGTCGCTGGTGGAATAACTGGTCGTATAGCTGATGGTGTGCAGGTTTGCGCCATTGCCTTCCTGGGTGGAGATGGCGCGGCCGTCGGATTGATAACCAAACGTGGTGTAGCGCGTGTTGCTCTCGTCGAGGATGCCGGTGAGTTTGCTTTGATTGCTGCCTGCGGCACTGTAAGTGGACTCGTCATAGAGATATTGACGCTGTGAACCATCCGGATACGTGACACTTATCAGATTCCCTGAGCTGTTATAGCCGTACTTCAGCACACCGCCGTCTGGCTCCGTCACAGTCGTTATGTTCTGCGGATTGCCATACGTAAAGGACAGAGCGCGGCCATAAGCATCCGTAACCTGCCAAAGCAGACCCGTGGCCAGAGGGGCGCCGGTCGATGATGTTTGCGTGCCGTTGGTGTAGCTCAGTGTGAGTAAGGTATGTGTGCCGTCGCCGATCGACAGCAGCGACCCGGTCGATGAATAGGTCTCGTATTGCCGTGTGTCGGCAACAAATAACGTCCAGGACAACACGTAGCCATTGTTGTCATCCAACTCGGTCAATACGTCACCGACATCCGAGTCGCCCCGCCAGGTCCCATTAGCCTTGTTGAAGGTCAGTTCCTGTCCATCCTGGCGCTGTACATCCACCTGCGTTGGTGACTGGGGGTCACCATTGGCATTGGTTGAAGCCGAGGAAAAGAAAAGACTCCTGTCATACGTCGTCAGCCATGGCATTCCAACGTGGGAGCCACGCACATAGGGGTCGCTGTTGTAGTAGCGATTCAGCGAAAGATCACCCTGTACGAAATCGTCTTGTTCCGCATAGGTGTTTCCCGTGGTTACATTGATGGGCTCGCCAACTTTGGGTTGGTTGCCCGCTGTGCTGCAACCACAACCCAGATTCTTGGCCGGCGTGTAATTGACGCACGGATAACTTGAGGAGTGACTGGGATTCGAACAGCTGAGTGCATTTTGAGCGGGGGCAAAGTCGAAATACCAATGACTGGTATAGGCCGTCCCCGGTAAAGTGGGGTAGTACTCCCACAAGTAGCCCCGCAATCCGTTAAGAGGGTCGGTAGTGGACGTGCAAACATACGGGTAGGTATAACTCGGTGAGTTGGAATTGGCGCTTTCCAGGCATCCCTCTTGTGCCTGCGGCAGCGACGAGTAAACACCATGCTCATTTTCTTGAGCGATAGCCCACGACGGCAGCCATGCGATCAATAGCAAAAGTAATATCAATCGTCCCAAGTTGCTGCGAACCACATCCATTAATTTCCCCTGTGATACACGACAAACCGGCGCAACATGCCCGTCGACACGCTTAAAGGGACGGAGGTAGTTGAATCGATTATTCATATTTGTTGTGGATGATGTGCGTCAACCGGTCACGCACCAGAACTACACCGCTTAACTACTCCCGTCCCGATATCGCCTGGCAATTGTCATGATCGAGCTATGCCTGAGATGTCGGCTGATTTGGCCCAACGCGGGAGATGCTATCCGCGTAGTGGCCTTTACTACCTCCGCCCATTTGCACGCCCCAACACGGCTTAGACTTGGGAGCCAATCCAGTTGGATCGGATTCATTTAGCGGGTCATTTCCCCCATAGGCCTATATCCGATTTTCTTCCTTTTACTTCCCGAGACTTTTATCGCCTAGCGAACATCTTTTTTCTCGTTGAAAGTATTTCTCTATTATTTTGTAAACATCTTCATTTTTTTTCCTATCAGCTTCCGACACTCCTTCAAGGCCGCCCGGCCGTAGCATCTGCAAGTGGAGCTTTAGCGCACCTTCCGCATATTCGCAAATCCCTTGAATATTCCCTTTGTCGAAATATTGAATGATCTGCAGCATCTGAAGAGCCTCAAGCCTCAGCCTGATTCACTAAAAGTACCCAAGCTGTACCATCTAATATCGTATTTTGTTCCATACGTTTGATATATGCTCCACCAAGTATCGCCGGTAGTTTGCGTAACACCATTTAGAGCCGTTGTTGCTTCTAGAGCGGGGAGCTCATTGTTGGGCGAAATTGTTATCGTGCATGGAGCGTACGCATTGTTGAAAGAGGCTTGGGCTGCAGCAATGACGGCATCAAAAGATGCGTAGCGCGGACCGTAAATGAACTGCCAATTACCCGTTATCATAGGTAAGCAGCGTACCCCCGGACAGCTTGCCGGATCGGCGATAACCACCGAAGTTATCAACAGCGTCCCGATAAATATTAAAAAACGACGAATCTTGGGCGACGCCAAAAACGGAGCCAGGCTCATTTAGGGCTCCTGATACACAGCGCCAGCCACAGGCTTCGAACAAAATCCATTGGGTTCCCCATGTACCGCAAACTGGTTGGTTAGATTCGCGCGCACCGCATGCCGAGGGTGCGAGAGCGACATTTGCAAACGATTTTATGGCCGGTCGCGTGTGAGATCACGGCTCGCTCAACCCTCTGCGAGCCACGATCCCTCTGCGGTTACCCCGCCCCCTTCGTCAACTGTTGATAGTGCCACCGCGCGGCGACGAAGTCTGTAGGGTAATTCTTATAGCGCCTCCCTCCTTTAAACGAGTCAGCGTCTATCGCCATGCATCGTCGAGGTCATGCAAAAGCTGAGTGCCGCGGAGTGCCGACGCAAGAAACGCAAAGTAACCGTACAGGCCACAGTACCCAATCAACCTCATCTGCGACCTGATTTATCGCTGTTCGGTGGTGCCCGCGCAGTGGTGCTGCTGTCGGATGCCGCGCTGTCTTAAAGCACCGCGTTCAGTTGAGTCAAAACAGACCGCCAGTCACCACCGGCTCATAATTCGTGATCATCAGCTCGCGGCTCTCGGCTGGCGTGCCTTGTTTATTGGCCATGCTGTAGCGTATCCGCAGCGGCCTCATGTGCATGCCGTCGAACGCGGCTCGGATGTCTAGGTGGTCATTGATGCTCACCATCACCCTGCCCTTGCACGACCGCATGAACGCGGCCATGGCCAAGTATTGGTCATAGCCGAACGGCACGCCGTAGCCCTCGGTCTGCCAGTACGGCGGGTCCATGTAAAGGAAGCTGTGCGGACGGTCGTACCGCGTGGCGCAATCCAGCCAGGGCAATTGCTCGATCATCACGCCGGTCAGGCGCAGGTGCGCGGCGCTAAGGTTTTCCTCGATGCGCAGTAGGTTGATCGGTGGTGCAGTCGTCGCGGTGCCGAAAGTCTGGCCTGCGACCTTGCCGCTGAATGCGTGATGTTGCAGATAGAAGAACCGAGCGGCGCGTTGGATATCGGTCAGTGTGGGCGGCTTGGTTTCCTGCAGCCAGGCGAACACCTGCCGACTCGACAGCGCCCACTTGAACTGTCGCACGAATTCCTCAAGGTGATGCTGCACGACACGGTAGAGGTTCACCAACTCGCCATTTATGTCGTTGAGGATCTCAACGCGCGCCGGCTGGTCGCGCATGAAGAACAGGGCTGCACCGCCGCTGAAAACCTCCACATAGCACTCGTGCTCTGGAAAGTACGGCAGCAGCTTGTCGGCGAGGCGGCGTTTTCCGCCCATCCACGGAATAATGGGTGTCGTAGTCATTGCGAGCGATCCTGTCGGGCTGTATGGTCGCCGGGCTCCGCGCGGAGTGGAGGGCCTCGGCTGGCTCGCAGAGCAATTGCGGGTTGGCGGCTTGTCGTGGTGTTAGCGCACCGCGACAGGTCGCCCTTCTTACTGAATCACGCCCTTGCGGCGCAGGGCATCCCAGCAGGCATGCTCGCCGCTGCGGATGGTAACGACGGCCTCATACGCGCCGACCGCGATCGCCTTCCACTCGTCGTTGACGGGAATATCGGCAGCGCTATTCAGGGCTGGAACGTGGGGAAGCACTGCCGGCGCTGGCGTCCGGTCGCAGTTGACCACTGGCGGCGCTGTTGGCGCGATCGACGGCCGCATCGAGGCTTGTTTGCACGCTGGCAGGACGAGAGCAAGCAAGGTCAGCAGTAGGACGGTCGCGATAGACCGTGCGGATCGTTTCGATGGTGTCATTGGTCTGGGCCTGTATGGCCGGCAGCTGGGTGCCGAGGTTCTGGTTGAGCGCGGTGGTGGCCAGCGCGCTGTAGTGTTCGAGCGCATCGCGGTCGACTTGGAGCTTGTCTGCTGCGCGGGCGTCGCTGGCCAACACGTCGTTGCGGCCATCCTGAAAGCGCCCCTCGCCATAGCGATGCACGGCGGTCACTCCCAAAGTCATCAACGCGGCCGCAACCAGCCCCACACCGGCATAGAGGTAAATGCTTTTCATGGATTCTCCTTGTCGCCGGCGGTCGGCGGTGTTGCATTGATGAGGATGCTTGCAGCGCGGTCGCCCTCGTCCGATTGCACGCCGAGCCGAAACCTCACCAGGCGCTCAAGCATGCGGATGCTCACCGTTGCACCCAGCCAACCGCAGACCCCTACACAGACGCCGGTCCATTGCGGGGATAGATGAAGTTGCTGGCAGATCAGCATCACCAGGATGCCGACGAAGCCAGCAGCCATAGACTCCAACAGTGTGCGCCACATCGAGATATGCCCGCCGGCATCGAGCGTACGCAACACATGGCCAAGCGCACCGCCCACGCATGCAAACAAGGGGTACAGCACCAGCTGCCACCAGGTAAAATTGAGCGGCGGCTGATCCATGTCAGTGCGCGCTGTCTGCATGGCCGATCACGGCGCCGCCTCGACAAAGGGCGCCATGCGGTTCATCCAGCCTGCCGCGTTCAGCCCTTGGCCGATGTTGGGTGCCGTGCCGCGCTTGGCATCGGCGGTGATGATTTCGCCGTAATAGCACAGCCGCTTGGCCAGGTACCGGCGATAGATGCTGGCCGTGTTGCCGCCGTTGACCTTGCCTGCTGTCACGCTGCCGATGTTGCCATCCTGCACCACGCCGGCAATCGCCTGCAGCCACTGCACGGCTCGCGCTTGGCCATGCTGGATGGCGGCATCAAATACCAGCTCGCGCAAATCCGCGTCGGCGATGTAGCCGATACCCGGTGCGGCGAGGTAATTGGCCACATAGATGGCCGTTGCCGTCTGGCGCGTCATTGCCTGCACGTCGGCCACCGAGGCCGCACGGCCAAGCCACGCCGATAGCGTCGCCTGAGTGATTCCGCAATTGGTCGGGCCGCCCTTATCGGATGCGCGATTGCTGAAACCGCCCTCGCGGTCGAGCACGGCGTCGATCATGCGCTGATCAGCGGGTGCGAGCGTCATGGTGCCACGCTCGCGATGTTGGAATGACTTTGACGGTTTGGCATGCAGTCAGCATGCCGGGCCAGCTGTGCCAGCTTTACCGGACAGGTGGCACACGTACACCGCTTACGTCACGTTAGAGTCCGGCACATCGGGCCACTGGATCTCTGTAGGAAACCCGGGCTGATCGGGAATGCCCCGCAGCGCCTGCCGATAACTCAGCCATGCCGCACGCTCGGCATCAGTGAGCGGCGCATCGACAACCTGCGTCCAGTCGCATAGACGGAGCAGGTTGTCGCGTTGCAGACGTATATCCGCACAGGCAAGAGCCGCTAACAATTCGGCGGACAATTTATCAGCTGCCGACTCGCCGGATTGCAGATCATCGGCGGAGACGATGGACCGGTAGCTGGTTGTAGTTATGGCATACATGATCAGCGCTCCAGACGGTAGCCAAAAACATCAATGTAAGCACCGCCTGCAGTTGGCGCACCGTTAAATTTATAGCTCACTGTCTGGCTAGCATCCGTCGGAACCTCGGCATAGACAGCCTGCCCTTTATCGACTGAAAAAATGCCGTAGTTACTTCCTACGCGGTTAGGAATATCGATCTTGAACGTCTGATCAGTAGAGGTATTAGTCAGCCTCAGATAGGCCAGCTGGCAGATTGACGGAATCCATGCTGCAAGGCTCACATTGGTTGTTGCAATCGCCGTTCCCAAGGCAAGTGGGCGAAAACCATCAATGCCTATCGATTGCAGCCAACGCACATAGAGGCCATCGTGGAAAAAGTTCCACACATTGCCGCTGCCGTCAGTGAGCAAGCTGCCGAGATAGCGTCGGCTTGTGTCGCCCGTCTTGGCTCGCGCGGTGCCGCTATATGCTACAGCCGGCGTAGTCGTGACCACCTCGACAGCCGGCACGCTGCCATTGAGGAACAGATACACGTGGTACCACGTCGACGCTGCCAGCGTCATTCCGGTGATCGCGATATCTGCAGGAGAAAACAACACCCGGCCAAGGCCCTGAATAAAAGCAGCACCGCTCCTTACTGTTAGGGCATTGCCAGACGCGTAAACCATTTTCAGGCCGTCGATATGCCCCGGCGACAAGAGCGCACCGGCAAGGGCTTTGACGTTGACGCCGGCCTGCACTAGCTCCAGCAGTTCATCGCCTTTGATAGCTGCTGCGAGGCCGAGGTCTGAGATTTTCTTTGCCATGCTTAGGACTCCGTGATGCGTGTGTCGCCGGCTTCGGTGATGCGGGTATCACCGTCCTCGGTGAGGCGCGTTTGACCGCGCGTGTAGGTAAATGAAGCATTGAGCGGTTGCCAGCTGGCGAGGCCATCGCGTACGGCATCGATCTCCACGCGCACCGGGCCATCGGCGGTGACCAAGGGCGTGAGCGTGGTGGTGGTGACGCCGGTGGTGGTGCTGTTGAGTACGTTGTTGACATACACGCGCACCGTGTAGGTCGTTCCCAGTTCCGGACCGATATTTGTCTGCAACGTGTCCACCAGCTGATCGGCCTGCAGCAGGCGCGAGCGATGCGCCCATGCAAGCACCAGCGCACCCTCGACCGTGGCCGGATAGCGATTGCCCACCAGAGTGAGGTTGCCCGGCGGATACGGCCGCGCCTGTCGCTGTTTCATCGGTAGGCTAAGCGTGGCCGCCAGCGACTGATCGAGCATGCCGGCGCCGGAGACAGTCAGCAGCTTCGCGTTGATCGTTTCACCGACGACGTACTGCGCGCTGTCCGCGCCGGTGTAGTCCTGATAGAACCACAGACGCGCACCCAAGGCATGCGGGGCCGGCACCGTATCCGCGCAGCCACGGGCGAGCGTGACAGCGCCGGTGATAGTGTTGATGCCATCCACGCGCACGATCTCGGCATCGAGCAGCGCTGCACTGCCGATCTGCACGGCCGAGAGGTCATCGAATGCCGCCAGCGCGATCGCGGTATCGGTTGGCCCGATCGCCGTCGCGGGCGTGCCGGTGGTGATGAAGTCGCCGCCGCCACGATCAGCGAACGCGGCCGAGCCCAGCTGCGTGAACAGGTGATAGTTGTAATTGACGCCAGACGGGCGCACGGCCAATGACTCGAGATAGCCGACATCCGGCGTTAGCAACTGTAGGTTGGCCGGGTCCATCGAGCGCACCAGGTCGCGATACGGCATTTCCACCACCTGCGCCGTGGTGATCGCCTGCGGCGTGCGGTCGGGCTCCTGCCACAGCGTGCCGCCGGGTGCGAGGTAGGATGTGGACGGCAGTGCAAACTCATCCTGTGCCCAGTTGATCGTGATGCTGCGCGCGGTGCTATCGCCATAGTTGACCTTGAGCACGCGGATCGGCATCTGCACCACTTTCTCGCGCGACCAGCTGAGTAGCAGCACGTCGCCCACCTTGATTTTCCAGCGTGTGCTCTTGACCTTGCACTCACCCTTGGCCAGCAGCGAGCTGAGCGTATGGCAATCACGGGCGGCCATGCGGCTGGCCAGCGCGGCGTTCCACGCGCCCGGATAGGCGGTGGACTGGTCCACCACTTTGCCCTGCGCCTGAATGTTGGCCAGGTTCTGATACACCACCGCCGCATCGTCGTTCGTGTCGACGTCGCGATAGGTCACGGTGACCTGATTCACCGACTGATCAAGCACCGGCACCTGAAAGCTGGTCATCTCGATAATGTCGTTTTCATCGAGTACGGTGTCGGCATTGGCCGCCAGCGTGGTCACGTTGTAATCCGCGCGCAGCAACCGGATGCCGGCGCGGTTTGTGGTCGGGTCGATGTAGCGCAGCGCGCCGATATGGTTGATGACGATGTTGATGAAGTCGCCCACCGCGTCAGCGGATGACCACTTGAGGCAAAGCCCCATGCCCTCGTTGTAGAGCGTCTGCGCGGCGGTCAGAAAGCTGGAATCATCGAGCCCCTGCCCGGCATCTTCGGATGCGCTCCACACGGGATCGGTGAGCACCTGATAGATGATGTGCGCCGGGTTCATGCCACGGCCGACCTTGCACAGCTCCGGATGCCAGACTGGCGTATTCCAGCCCTGCAGGTGACGGCGCACGCGAAAGCGCCACGCCTTGACATAGGGACTCATCGCACCGATCAGGCCGGTGAATACCGCGGTGCAGATGTTGCGATACGCCGGGCGCACGGTCGACTCGATCTTGGCCAGCGCGGCGCTTGGCACCTGCGTCGCCTCGCCCATCAACACGGTGAGCGTGCCCTGCACGCCGCCCTCCTGCTTTTCGCCGCCATACAGGCTGCGGGCAGTGATCCGCACGGCGCTGCTGGCGTTGATGGTTTTCTGCCCCGCCAGCGGATACATGGTTTTATCGTCGCCGCGGATCTCCAGAATCTCGTCCAGCGGTCCATGGCTCAGGCCCATATGGAATGTGCCGCCGTACCAGTAACCGATGGTGGTGCCGCGGCTCTTACCGCCCATGGGCCACCTCGGCACGTGCGATCGCGCAAGCACGCAAGGCAAATGAATCGCCGGTGGCCTCTAGCGTTTCCAGTGGCAGGCCGTCGCGAAGGAACGCGCGATAGTCCAGATGGTGCTGAGCGAACCAGGCACGCACGCCTGGCGCGCACACCACCCCGACGCCAGGCAGCGAGGCGGCGCGCACATGTTGCATCGTCACCACGATGGGCGCGCTCACTTGCCGCCGCCGCTGGACTTGATCGCCACGGTGTAGAGGGCGCCGTAATTGCAGACGTTGTTGTCGTCGATCCAGACCTCGCCGAACACGACACACATGTCGCGGCCATCCGATGCCAGCGGCACACCGCTATCTGTCAGCTCCTGCGGCGCGTTGCTGGGCGGCTTGGGCATGCTGGCGTAGACCGCGA
>Ga0302312_10001362_pt1 | contig 14918 bp, 14 predicted proteins | sample III_Palsa_N2_1_FD_200529 | JGI IMG/M metagenome (GOLD analysis project Ga0302312, IMG submission 200529) | Peat permafrost microbial communities from Stordalen Mire near Abisko, Sweden - III_Palsa_N2_1 | ecosystem: Environmental > Terrestrial > Soil > Palsa > Peat permafrost | place: Sweden... | reverse complement strand
CTCAATTCCTCTTATAAAACCCTGTAAATTTTATATTCGATTTCTTTTTCAGCTGCCAGCCTGCCTTCTGCCACAAATAGATGCTGATTCAGCCAGCCGAATTTTTCATCACCGGTTTCAAACTGAGGGGACATACGCATATATTGCTGGCCGAAATCTGTGGCCAGACCCGTTTGGAGTGCATGCATAAAAACTTCTGAGGCCTTTATAATACCTACGTTATAATGTAAGAGGATCGTAGTACCCTCCGAAGTGCTAAGCGGGACGCGCAAGTCCGGACGTCGGATGCCATCCGGTCCCAGCCGCATCCAGTCGGAACCTGGCATTGCCAACTTTGCTTGAATGCGTGGTCCAATCAATGATGCATCGACGACTTTCCAGCAAATCCGTTCGCCAAGAGGGGATCCTTCCATTGTGTTTAAAGGACCTTCAATTCTTTCCCAATAGGTCATTTCATATTCAAAGCTGATCATGTTCCTGATTTATCTATTAAACTCCTTCATCAACTTTTCCCATAATCCCGTTTCCCGATCCCTAACTTCTCAATGACTTTTGGATGGAAGGACTTGTATTAAGGATAAACAATCGCCCCATCCATGGAAGGTTTCAATTCAGTACAAGTTTCATATTCCTAAATTTATATGTGTTACACAATTAAAGGAATATGTTACGTTATTCACATATTTCAATAATGAAGCTTTTTTAGGATGGGCAACCATCTCGAGACTGGCCGTTCCGTCAGATAGATTACATCTTTGTCCGGTATGGGGAGCATGGGAGTCAAGCGCTTGATGTTGAGCCTTGCGAACGCATCTTCGACAGTCCAATCAACGGGATGCAGCGACCATTTTGGGCTCGTAGCTGATCTTGTTATTCCAGTTGCAGTATGAATTGGACCAGGATGATGTTCCTAATCGGGACGACAGGACGAAATATTTTGCACCAGGTTGACGGCTAGCAGATCCTTATAGGTATAGTAAACGGATACCGTATCCGAATTCATGAAAATACCAGTCAGCGTACGATCGGCTTTATCGCTGGTCTCCAGTTCCATATACCTGGAGTTTGGGATGCATTTGACACTGTGCCGATATTCACCTGGAATTGATTCGACCGATAGACAAAAGCCTTATTTAAAGAACCCGTAAGCATCAAATAACGATACCCCCCCATATTTACCATGTAATAGGTATACTGCCCTGAGGGATCAACGATTACGCTGTCGGACAGATAATGTTCGCTGATACCTACCGTAACGCCTGCCCCATACCCAAACGTATTCTTGCTACGGTAGCTATCGTGTCTGAATTTCTCCGAAAGCTCGTATTTCCTGACAGGGGTTAAAAGAGGATTGCCTGATCTGATCAAATAGAAATTCGAACTATCTACCAGCGGCACCCTTTAATCGGGAGTGGGATAGTCATAAGCTACGTCTACATTCAAATCCAATATTTCATAAAAAACACCATATTGAAAATTTGTATATTCCATAGCTGCCGCCGGGATGAAATGGTGAAAGCTATTGCTGTATTCCTGGAAGCTATGCGAAGAGGGGTTCTTCTCCGTATAAACCTGTGATTGCAGATTCATCTTGACGGAAAGTGTTTTTTGATACCGGTTGGCAAATGTATTCGTGAATGTTCTGCCAATATTCAGATCGGGACTTTCTTTCAGCACCATATATTGATTTACCTAAAGTCAGCCGACGGCTACCCGGTGCTGATCAGCCTATCTGGGTTCACGGATATGGCTTTAGTTAACACGATAGTCCCCAAAACCTGCACGTTTCTGAGTTTCATGTAATATCAGAAATATTTATTCCTATTTTCAATTATATTTTAACCATTAAATAAAATTCAAATGAAAAAAGCGCACTAAAACTAGCTACCGCTGGTTTTATATTTACTTATAAGCTGTCTTAAAACAGATATCTCATTCTAAACTTTTAAACCATTTTATGCAACGTAAGTTATCCTTCACTACTCATTTTCATTGGCCTATATCTGCTGACAATGTAATATTTCAATAAGTACTGCTTAATTTTACCCCTTTCGATTTTACAAATCTATGGCCTATAAATTCACCACCCGCTTGAAGCAGGTTGCCTTTGAATACTTAAACGCGATGAAGGTAAATGTAACAAAATCTCCCCTTCATCAAACCTTGGAAGAACATCCATATTACGCAAGTCTATCCTATACATTTAAGCACGCAACAAATACAGATAAAAGAAAAAAGCTTTGAAAAATGGAACATAATAGAGGAAATACTTATCCTTTGGAACTATGGAGAAACGGGTATTCGATTTTAAGAAAATATGGTAACAAAATCAGTTCAAAATATGCGAAAGAATTCATGACGTCTCATCCGGATTACCCCTCGCTTGTTTCTTTGATTGATTTTTTTCACGCTGGAAATTTGAGATATGAAGCTTTCGAGGCAGACGAATCATATATACATGAGTTTAATTATCCCTTGCTTGCTCATATTAGGCATCCAGGACAAGAGTTTATGTATCAAATCAACCATCCTTCGGAGTGGAATAAAAAAGGGGATTTAACTCAATTTTGGTCTGGCATTGTTGTATTCCCTGAACTCGGTTCAAAATGGCATACTACCGAAAATGATAAATATAGAAAAGATGAAAGAATAAGTAAAAAAGCAGGATATTCTCTTCTTGTTGGAAGTCTTGCGGTATTACTTTCAACCTATTTTCGCTCGCCAGGACCCTTATATTTTTCCTTTGGATTGTTAACATTAGTCGGGCTAACGATAAGCATTCTTGCTCTTGGAACTGAGCTTGGGTTTCAAAACCAACTCGTAAAACAAGTGTGTGGAACAATAAGTTCTGGAGGATGCGAAGACGTTCTTAAAAGTGCATACGCAAAGGAATATCTAGGTGTTACTCCCGCAGATGCTTCATTGGTTTACTTTTCGTCGCAATTTATATATTACTTTCTTTGCTTGTTATATCCGAAATTCTTTACCGGCCAACTAATATTTATTCTAGTATCGTCTGTTATAACAGTTTGGAGTTTGTATACACAAGGCGTGAAAGTGAAAAAATGGTGCGCATTGTGTCTTATGATTGTAACGATACTTTTGCTAGAAAACGCCGTATTTATCAGCATGCCGATTATGAAAATACAATTAGAAGGCTTGGTATTGTTGGCAATAATATTTCTCATTCTTTTGCTGGCTTTACTCCCGATAAAGAGATTATTGAAACAGAATATAAGCAACGAAACAAAACTTGCTCAGCTGAGGAGTTGGAAAATGGACCCAACAATATTTACAAGCCTTTTGGATAAAGAAAGACAAATCGACACACAAATTTGGTCTAATGATTTAATCTTAGGCAATCCAAATGCACCAACTTTGGTAACTATAGCGTGCAATCCCTATTGCCCTCCTTGTTCAACTGCTCACAAGACTATTGATAAATTACTGCACAATAACTATAATAAAATAAAAATACAGTTAAGATTTCTGTTCGACAATACAGACAATTCAGATTCAAGGAAAATTGCTGTAAGAGCTATTCTAAGAAACGCACTTGAAAAAAATACAAATTCCGAAATTGAAGAAATGACTTCAGACTGGTTCAATTGGGTCGACTATGAGAGGTGGAGCACGAAATGGAAACCTAATAATAATTTAAACGTGGATTATTTTCTAGAAAAGCACACAGCTTGGGTCAAGGATAATGAAATTTCTTTCACACCCACTATTTTTATCAATGGGAAAAAGATGCCAGGTCGATATTTAATATCTGATCTAGAGGTACTAATACCCGAATTAACAGAATCTGAAATTCTAGATAGTGCTTTATAAAAAACAAAGATGGGAGTTCCTGTGACTTCTATAGTTACCTTTGATAATACATAAATCGACGAAGTTTGTAACTGCTTCGTAACATTTAAAACTAAGACAAATGTCTAACCAGAAAGTCAAGACAAGCGGCTCTAAAAGAATGCTAAGTCGACAAGAAATGAAGGCAATCACTGGTGGCGCGGCACCTCAAACAACTTGTCCATTAAACTGTGGTACCGGTTGTACGGAAGAGAATGCATGTGCTTGTAAAGGATCACCGAACACATACTGCGTAGCGGCAGGTAGTGGACACGGTCTATAGTCGATGCCTTTAGCAGCGCTGAATCAATTAAGAACGATTCTTTTTTAGGTTAGTGCCTCGGCACTAACCTTTTTAATACTTAAACAGATGCGTAATATTATATTTTCCTTAGGATTAAATCTCATTACCTTATTAAGCTTTAGCCAGGGAGCTCATTACCGATTTAGGCTTTCAGGATTTATAAATACACGCGATACAGGACAAATGGTCTTAATTACAGTTAACAACAACTCATATTACCCTTCCCAAGAATATCCTTTGACATCAAAAGTTCGGAATGGTAGATTTCTTTTTACTGGATATATATCCTATCCAACTGGATACGTTATAGGTTTCAGGATTAACAATTCTTGGGAATATTTATCAGGACTTTTTTTTATTGACTCTGGTGAACAAACAATACGCTGCGAGATGGGTAATAACAGAGTTTCTCCCAATATTATAAATGGACCAATGACCGAATTGCAATCTAATTATAACTTATCTTTTTTGCAGATAAACGAAGCATTTAAACAATACGATAAAGCTAGAGATAGCATTCAGGCAATTTACAAAGGCAAAATTCCTCCTGACATCCATAAAAGCTTTGTAGACAGGAAAGAGGAGTTGCATAAACAATCGGATTCTACACTACTAGTCTATGTAAAGGAGCATCCAAATTCCTATGTTGCGATGTGGAGTTTGATTGATGAATTCTCTTCCGGGTACATCGCAGTATTTGATTCCATATACTCTGTATTCTCTGAAAAATTAAGGAAATCAAATGTGGGAATTATTCTAAAGCAACAATTAGATTCAGCGAGCATTTCGTGCATCGGATGTACGTTTCCAAATGTTAAGCTTGTTAAACGATTTGGAAAATACAAACCTGAATATATCTTTAATGAATCTTGTAAATACATACTAGTTGACATTTGGTTCTCTCATTGTGGTCCTTGCATCGATCAATTTCCGAAATTCAAAGCAATTTATGCCCAGTATAAGCAATCCGGCTTCCAAATAATTGGAATCTCCACTGATTCAAAGGCAGAGGTTCAAAATTGGGAAAAAGTGATTTCGAAAAACAATTTGCCTTGGCCTCAATACATCGACATAGATGGCACCTTTTCAAAGCGGATATCAATAACGGAATGGCCCAGTAATTTCTTGCTTGACAATAGTGGAAAAGTGATTAAAAGAAATATTTCATCCGAAGACCTAAAATACTTCCTTAACCAAAATATCACAGCAAATCTGGATCAATAATTAGAGACTACTGCTCCAAACTAATTTTTACTCTTGAATAAAATACACTTCTACAAACAGTTGAATGCTATGGACTGCGGTCCTACATGCCTAAGGATGTTGACAGAATATTACGGTAAAGTCATTCCCATTAGTACTTTGCGAAGCATTTCAGTTTTCGGCAAACAAGGCATGACATTGCTTGACCTGGCGGATTCTGCGGAACGAATTGGGTTTAGGACACGAGGAGTTCAATTAAGCTTCGAACAAGTCATTGAAGACGCAGAACTACCTTGCATTCTGCATTGGCAACAATATCACTATGTTGTGTTGCTGCCACTATCAAACTATAGAAAAATTCGTTACATAACAATCGCTGATCCGGCAAAAGGTATTATAAAATATACAAAAGAGGAATTTAAGAGACTGTGGCTATCCTCGAGAGACGATGAAGGCATTCCAGTTGGTATTGCACTACTCTTAGACCCAATGCCGAAGTTTTATGAATTCGAGGACCAAAAAGAGAACAAACTGGGTTGGGGAGTTGTCTTACAGTACTTAGGAAAAACCCGGTGGCAAATAACAAATATCTTCATTTCGCTATTAATAGCCTCGTTACTGCAATTAATCTTTCCTTTTCTTACCAAAAGCATAGTAGATACTGGAATCAATACCCGAAATCTACATTACATTACAATAGTACTTATAGCGCAGTTAATGCTAATTCTAAGCAGGTCGATTGTAGATTTTATTAGATCAAGGCTACTTTTACGTGTTTCAACAATTGTAAATTTATCTATACTGTCTGACTTCTGGATTAAACTTACCAGTTTGCCGATTAACTACTTTACGAGCCATCATACTGGAGATACGTTGCAGAGAATAGCTGACAATCGCCAAATACAGAATTTCCTCACTAGTAACGCTCTTAACACATTGCTTTCGTTGGTAACTTTTGCTCTTTATTCTGTATTATTAGCATCATATAACATCGAATTATTCCTGATTTTCACAATTGGGAGTATATTATATTTTTGCTGGATCCTTCTGTTCCTTCGAATTCGAAGAAGGATAAATTACCAGACTTTCAATTTGTCCTCCAAAGAGAATACTTCAACCCTACAGCTGGTCCAAGGAATGCAGGAAATAAAGTTAAACAATGCAGAACAACAAAAGAGGTGGGAGTGGGAAGACATTCAAACTGGCATTTTCAAACTAAATTACAAAACGCTTACATACAGCCAATTCCAAGAAGCGGGTGCTCTATTTATCAACCAGGGAAAGGATGTGGTAATTACGTTTGTCGTTGCTGGACTTGTTATTGACGGAAGACTCACATTTGGAACCATGCTTGCCATTCAATATATCATCGGCCAACTGACAGGACCAATTGAGCAGTTCATTAGTTTTATACAAAGTGCCCAAGACGCTAGAATTAGTATGGAGAGATTAAATGAAATACATCAATTGAAAAATGAAGAATCAGCGCTAGACAACTATATTACTCAACTTCCATATAGCAAAGACATTAAGCTAAATAATGTTTCCTTTTCCTTTCCAGGAACAGGATCAAATCTAGTACTAGAGAATATAAATATTGAAATTCAGGAAGGAAAAGTTACTGCGATTGTTGGTGTAAGTGGAAGCGGAAAGACGACATTATTAAAACTGCTGTTAAAATTCTATGACCATTATATTGGAGAAATAAAGATCGGAGAGGCAAATTTTAAATTTATCAGTCCGTCATTTTGGAGAAAGCAGTGCGGGGCAGTACTTCAGGATGGCTATATATTTAACGACACTGTAGCAAGAAACATTTCGGTAGGAGATGAAACGATCAACTATAGTAGACTTGTTTGGTCATGCAAGACTGCGAATATTCTATCATTTATAGAATCATTGCCTAATGGCTTTAATACACAATTGGGTGCAGAAGGGGTTGGAATAAGTCAAGGGCAAAAGCAGCGCTTATTAATTGCGCGATCAATTTACAAAAGCCCTGAATATTTATTTTTCGATGAAGCTACAAACGCCTTAGATACAAAAAATGAAAAAACAATTGTTGAAAATCTGCAAGGCTTGTTTAATGGAAAAACTGTTGTTATTGTTGCACACCGCTTAAGCACGGTAAAAAACGCTGATAAGATATATGTCTTGCATGAGGGAAAAATTGCAGAAGAAGGTACTCACCAGCAACTTACTGCTTCCAAAGGGCGATATTATGACCTTGTCAAGGATCAGCTAGAGCTTACTGATTCATAATTTGCTATTGTCACTTACTTTTCCAAATAAATAAAATAATTGTGATTTCAGACATAAATAATAACGACTTAGTTACGGCCGAAGAAGATAGAATAGCTATTCGCGATCCGACACGTTCTGATGGATTGCAGAAAATCATTTCCCGGCAGCCAGGTTTTCTTGAGCGCTGGTCTTTAGCTATATTCCTCCTTATTATACTTTCAATATTGCTGTCTACATGGTTCGTTAGATACCCAGATATATTACAAGCAGCGGCTATGCTGACAGCAGCAAATGCACCAAAAGAAATAGTAAACAGGCAAGACGGAAAACTTGTGAAATTATTTGTCAAAAATGATGACGACGTAGCAAATGGACAAGCAATTGGATGGATTGAAAGCACATCAAATCACCCCGAAGCACTTTTATTATCTTCCATTTTAGATAGTGCAATGCAATTTCTTAAAGAAAATGAGACAGAAAAAATATCAGGGTTGTTCGCTGAAGAGTTCCAAAATCTTGGTGATTTGCAAATATTTTATCAACAGTTTGTTCTTTCTCTGGCGCAGTTCAATGATTACTTGGTGAACGGATACAATTACAAAAGAAAACAAGTTCTCTTTGAAGACTTGAATTACTTAAAAAGGATGGCTGGAACAATCGATAGCGAAAAAAATCTTACTCAGCAACAAATATCCTTATTACAGGAATCTTTTGATGCCGATGATTCATTGTTTAAGGAAAAGGTAATTTCAAAGCAAGATCTTAGAGATCAAAAAAGCAGGCTAGTTGACAAAAAATTAATTCTACCACAACTCGAATTATCTTCACTAACAAATGGAAACCAGCAAACTGCTAAACAAAAGGAGATAGACGAGCTAGAGCATGCTATCTCGCAACAAAAGTCTATTTTTCAACAGGCTCTACAGACGTTAAAAAGCTTGGTTGACGAATGGAAAAGGAAATACATCCTTACATCTCCTATTGCTGGACGAATTGTTTTTAGCGGCCCTTTGCAAGAAAATCAATTTATACAGGTAAATAAAATTATTGGATATGTGATTCCTAAGAATCCTCGCTATTATGCGCAAGTTATTTTACAACAAAACAGCTTTGGAAAAGTCTATTTGGGGCAAAAGGTGGAATTACGCTTTGATGCTTACCCATTTCAGGAATTTGGTTCAGTTCAAGGCAAAATAAATTATATTTCAAATATCCCATCAGATAGCGGGTTTCTTGGAACTGTAGAATTACCAAATGGACTTGTCACCAACTACAATAAGAAGATTCAATATCGCAATGGATTAAAATCACAAGCCTTAATTATTACTAGAGATCAGCGATTGCTTCAAAGATTTTATTACGCGGTATCCAACCAGATTGAACGATAAAAATGTTTAAATTTAGACTTCTGACTTTTTCGTAATATTTCCGTACTGAAGAAAATCATTTTTATTAATAAAATGTCAAGAAGGCTTGACTAATTTGGGTCTCAAAATTTCAAAGCTAGGAGTGCAATAACACCTATCGCTACCTTTGAATATATATAAAATCCTCGAAGTTTGTAGCTGCTTCGTAAAATCTAAAATTAAGCATAATGTCAAAACAAGATGGCAAGACAAGCGGGTCTAAAAGAATGTTAAGCCGCCAAGAAATGAAATTAGTCGTTGGTGGAGCTAAGCCTGAGACCAGTTGCCCTTTAAATTGCTCCGACCCCGGTTGTAGCTACGATGCATGCGTATGTACAGGATCACCGAACACATACTGCGCATTGAGAGGTAGTGGACACGGTCTATAGTCGATGCCTTTAGCACCGCTGAATCAATTAAGAATTTTTCTTTTTTAGGTTAGTGCCGAGGCACTAACCTTTTTAACTAAACAGATTCGTAATATTATATTTTCCTTAGGATTAAATCTCATTATCTTATTATGCAGGCGACAGGATAGATGCTAAATCGATAAGCTGTCCGAACTATGTCCGAACAGCTTATAATAGTTGAAAATCAACATAAAATGTCGCGAATAAAGGATTCGATTCGAACTCGTTAACTTAGATAACCCATCCTACTCCATATTAACTTCTCTATAGAGGTTGCAATATCTCCAAGTGAATTGAACTCCGATCTCACAAAAAGGCATTATTTCCAGTAATAATATATTGTTCATCGTGACCATGCCGGAGGCGGCTGAAGGTGGTCTGGTCGTGACGGATGCAGTGGGGCTCAAAAACAGGTGGTAAAATTGATCAGGGAATAGTATCTTGTCGTCATAAATGCCTGACGTATGCGTGCCAAATTTTTTTGCCTTATTTGCTTGCTGTCGGCAAGCGGGATGCTGACAGCCCAGGATGCAGGGCTACGGCCTGCGGAGATCCGCGCCTTAAAGGATAGCCTGCTGGCGCCGGCCACGGACAACAGCCTGTCGAAACTATATGATATGCAGCAGCGACTGGCCGATCAATCGCTGACGGAGGCCCCCCACCCTGTCGACACTATCCGGACCGAAGGGTTGCTGCAGGGAGATCGCCGTAAGACCGCCACCTGGGCTGCGCTGGGCGACATGGATAAAATATATGCTTTGGCATTGGTGTATGAGGTTAGCGGGGACCGGAAGTATCTTAGAGCGCTAACGCTGTATCTGGGGATGTGGGCTGCCACGAACCGGCCGCGGGGAGATCCTATCGACGATACCAACCTGGATCCCGTGATCGAAGCATACGATATGGTGAAGGAGGATCTATCGGTGGCAACGGCGACGTCCGTTCAAAAGTGGCTGAAGGCGACAGCGGAGGTGGAGCTAAGTGCACCCTTCAATCAGCCTACCCGGGCTACGTCTTCCAATAACTGGCATTCTCACCGACTGAAGATCATAGGGGAGATTGCCTTTGCGATCGGGGATACCGCGCTGCAGGGTTATACGATCCGGGGCATTCAGGAGCAGATCGGGAAAAATCTCAATCCTGATGGGTCGTGTAAAGATTTTGTCACCCGGGATGCCCTGCATTATCATGTGTATGATCTGGAACCGCTGCTGACCCTGGCGATTGTGCTGCACCGGGCGACGGGCGTCAATTACTATACCTATGTGTCGCCTGCCGGCACTTCGATCAAAAAATCCGTTGACTGGCTCCTACCCTATCTCAATGGGACCAAGACGCATGCGGAGTTTGTGCACAGTATGGTCGAGTTTGACCGGCAGCGGGGCCAGAATGGGGAAGCGGCGTATAAGACCGGCACGTTGTTCGATCCGAAGAATGGGGTGGAGGCGTTGATGCTGGCCAGTTATTTTGATACCGATCCGGCGTTGATGCCGCTGGCGCGAAAACTGAGCGGGGCGGAGGTGAGGTATCCGGCGTGGCAGGCGGTGGTGAATGGGTTGGAAAAAAGATGAATTACCAGGATTGGCGCAGACGTTGGGTTTGACGTAGTTTTTGGATTTCCTGCCGTTTAAGGTCCTGGATATGATCGTGCTGGTGTGACAGGCGGAGGAGGGTCTGCAGCTTTTCGGCTGGTTCAGGATCGGATTGCTGAAGCAGGGTCCGTTCTTTGGGGGTCAGGGTCAATTCCTGACTGGCTGCCAATCTTTGGATCGTCTGATCCAATCCGGCCCGTTGTAAGATGGCGTCGGCTGTATATTTCTGGCCAAGAACGGTATCGCGAAAAACGACGTTGAATGAAAAATCGACGTAAAAGAAACCATGACCATCATATGCGGCAGGGGTTAAAGACGATGAGGACGATAACTGCTGTCGCTTGCGTTGAGCAGGCACGACTGGCGTGACGACACGTAGCTTTTCCCTTATCAGTTGATTTTCCCATTCACCCAAACTGTCGGGAGTGTTTTTATAAAATGTCCAGTCGATCATGGTGCGCACCCTTTGCAGTTGTTCCTGCTGCAGCGATTGGTTGGCCACAAATCTCTGCTGAAGATAATCGAGTTTCCAATCCTGATCGAAAGCGCTGGCTTTGATGGGAGCACCAATTTTTCTACCATTATCATCCAGCACCCGATAATATAATCCCCTGCTACGATACATGAGACTTTCCTCACGGCCGCGGTCGGCACGGACACGGTATAGGCTCAATATGGCGTTCAACTCATCGAGTGAAGTATAGGCAAATGTATTCAGCACATGATCTAACACCTGGCTAATACTAGTTTTGGTTGGGGACTGGCCATATTGAACCCGCCCGACGATGGACTGTCTTTGCGTTGTGATTTTTCTGAACGCAGGAGTCAGGCGATGCCGATTTTCCAGTTCGGCGCATATTTCCATGAGGTGATGGGGTGAACGCAAGTCGTTTTTGATGCGGCTGCCGTCCGGGCGGATATTGATGGTGACCACGTGCATATGCGGGTGACCGGCATCGAGATGGCGGTAGACCAGGGCGGGTTGGTCGGCGAAGTCGATCTTCGGCATGAACTCCGAGGCGATCTGGCGCATATCTTTGTCGGTGAGTTGATCGTCGGGATGGAAGTTCAGAGAAAGATGAACCGTTTTGGCCTGGCTGCGTTCGTTCAGCACCATTTGTTGCTGCAGCCGGCGGAGCTTATCGTCGAAGGTCAACCGGTCATCGTCCTGCCAGTAATTGAAGGCCCCCAGGAACCGGGCCTGCCCCTGTTCAAGCTTTTGTTCGTTGTACAAGAGTGTCTTGTAGATTCTGGTCCATGTTGACCCACCGTTCTGTTTTATGTTGACCCACCATTCTGGGATGATGACCCACCCCTTGCCGGACGGATTTTCCGGGATGGGATGATGGGATTCTGGAATGTTGACCCACCTTAAGAAGTTTCCCTTTGTAGGTTTAATGATTGTCATTCTGGCATGTTGACCCACCTGTAGGCAATGGCTGGTAAGGGCTTTTTGCAGTCCTTTGCTCCCCTAAAAAATCAAGGAGCAATGGCACAAAAGCCTATAGTCATGGAACAATTAAAACAGCTGCTGCAGCTTAAGAGCGACGGTACTGGTATCCGGGAGATGGCCCGGCGATTAGGTATCAGCCGCAACAGCGTTCGCAAATATCTTTCCCTATTATCCGATGCAGAGGGTGAGCGGCTAACGGCAGCAGAATTGGCCGGGAAGGCCTATACCAATGATGCGATGGCCCATGATGCTCAGCGGAGGCAGCAGTTGATCGCCCATTTTCAATATGCTGAATCCGAACTTGGTAGGACCGGCGTCACCCGGCAGTTGCTGTGGCAGGAGTATATCGGGGTGCATCCGGATGGGTATGCCTACAGCCATTACTGCCATCATTTAAGCGAGTTCCTGAAGAATAGGGATCTGTCCATGCACCTGGAATATCGGGTTGCCGATATGATCATGGTCGACTTTGCCGGTAAAAAGCAGCACTATACGGACCAGGCCACCGGTGAGCGGATCGATTGTGAGGTCTTCGTCGCCATCCTGCCCTTTAGTGGCCTGATCTTCTGCCTGGCGGTGGCTTCCCAGCGGACGGCTGATTTTATCACCTGTATTAATGCCATGTTGAGGTATTACGCCGGTGTAGTAGCGACGATCCTTTGCGACAACCTGAAGACAGCGGTCATCCGGCCGGATAAATATGAGCCGTTGTTCACCGACATCTGCTACCAGCTCAGCGAACACTATGGGACTACTTTTAGCGCCACCCGGCCCTATAGTCCCCGGGATAAAGCTATGGTGGAACGGGCGGTCAACATCGTGTACTCCCATGTCTATGCGCCTCTCCGGCATCGCGAGTTTGGTAGCCTGGAAGCCCTCAATGCCGCCATGCAGGAACAATTAACCCTGCTCAATAACAAGCCTTACAAAAACACCCCTTACAGCCGGTGGTATTATTATGAGCAGCAGGAGCATCCGCTCCTCAAACCCCTTCCCACGGCACCCTTTGCTCCTAAAAAGGTGGTGATCCTGACCGTCCAACGCAATTACCATGTCCAACTGTCCGAAGACCATCGGTATTACAGTGTCCCGTACCAATACGTGGGCAAGAAGGTCAAAGTCCTCTATGATCAACGGGTGGTAGAGGTCTACCTGGAGGGCGAACGGATCGCTCTGCATGTCCGCAAGTCGCATCATAGCGCCTATACCACTTTTTCTGAGCACATGCCGCCTCACCACCAGAAGATGCAGCAGATCAAAGGCTTTAACCGGGAGGACCTGCTGGCACAGGCTGCCCGAATTGGAACGGCCACCGTTCAGGCGGCTACCTTAATGCTGAGCAACAGCATTTATGTCGAGCAAAACTACAAGGCCTGCTTTGGCATGCTGATGCTGCAAAAGAAGTATGGCCGGGACCGATTGGAGGCGGCTTGCTGCCGCGCCCTGCAGGGTAGCCGGATCAACTATACCCTGATCAAAAATATCCTGGAACATGGACTGGACAAACAACTCCCGCTGCTGAACGAACAACCTCTTCCCTCCCACGACAACATCCGGGGGAAGGATCATTACCAATAATGCTTCATCAAAAATCAACATCATGAATACAACACAAACACTCCAACAAATGCAACAGCTCCGGCTCCAGGGTATGTATCAGGCTTACAGGTCTCAGCTGGAACTGCCTATGGACCAACAATTAGAAGGCCATGATCTATTAGCCCATCTGCTTGGCTCCGAACAACTTGCCCGGATCAATGAGAAGACAGCCTATTACCTCAAGCTGGCTAAGATGAGGCTGCCGGCTACCATCGAGCAGATCGAGTGCTCCGCCTCCCGGAACCTGACCAAACAGCAATTGGCTACTCTCGTCGAAGGCCGCTACCTTCAACAAGGCGAAAACATCCTGATCACCGGTGCGACAGGATGTGGTAAAAGCTACCTCGCCTGTGCCTTGGGCCACCAGGCCTGCCTGCAGGGTTACAAGACCACCTACCTGAACATGAACCGGCTGATTGAAAAAGTAACCCTATCCAAACTGGACGGCTCCTACATTAAACTTCTCAACCACCTGGAACGCCAGACCCTCATCATCCTGGACGACTTTGGCCTGCAAAACCTCGGTCAGGAAGTGCGGCTTACTCTCCTGCAACTCCTCGAAGACCGCTACGGGAAAAAAAGTATCATCGTCACCTCTCAGTTACCTGTCAACAAATGGTATGAGTATATAAACGATCCTACCTTGGCCGACGCCATCCTTGACAGAATGACAGCCAATGCTCACCGGATCGAACTGAAAGGAGAATCTTTAAGAAGAAAAAAAGGGAAGAGCAATCAATAACCTTCGTATTTTTAACCTGCATCAAGCTCTTACTTTTATTGCCTGCTTCGCAGGTGGGGCAACATCCCAGAAGGCTGGGTCAACATGACCAGAATTTACAGGTAAGCTCATAT
>Ga0302312_10001360_pt1 | contig 14924 bp, 6 predicted proteins | sample III_Palsa_N2_1_FD_200529 | JGI IMG/M metagenome (GOLD analysis project Ga0302312, IMG submission 200529) | Peat permafrost microbial communities from Stordalen Mire near Abisko, Sweden - III_Palsa_N2_1 | ecosystem: Environmental > Terrestrial > Soil > Palsa > Peat permafrost | place: Sweden... | reverse complement strand
CCACGAAATTTTTCTGATCCCGGATTTCGGTTACCATTACGGTAACATCATTCGCAGGGTCGCATTTAAGTACCAGCCTATCGCCGGCTTTTAAGTTTTCCGGTTTGGCCACGGTAATTAAATAAGTACTATCGGTTTGCTTACCTACCGCTATAGCATGCTGAAAAACATCGGGCAGGGTTCTGAATGTGGTGCTTACAGCCAGCGGATACACCTTTTGCACCTGCTGGGCTATTACTTTTTTGTACGCTTTATCATCGGCAATGGTATCTATCATCTTATAGTTTACTATCGCTATTTTCTTTAGCGTAGCCAGGTCCTCTGCCGATGAGCTTGGCCTTATATCCTTTTTTAGCCTGATATCTGAGAATTGTTTTGACTGAGTTGAAACGAATACATTATTCGTGACTATATCTCCATCGGCATGTATGCTGCAGCTGGCGTAGGTCCGGGTTTCGTCAATACCAGTTGACCCATGCCAGCCGATACAATAGGCAGCATTGCCCCCTGTGTTATATTGCTGCCCATTGCCGCGTGCACCTCGCACGTCTAACGGCATTTGCGGATCATCGGTACCTATGCCAACCAATTTGTTTTTGATGCGGAGTGTAGCTGTCTGATCCTTGAAATTACTTAGAAAACGGAAGCCGCCGTCAAAATTGCCATCGTCCTTATCCGAGTTGGTAAATTGTATATAATAATCGCCGCTCTGCGAGCCTGCCGGATGTACTTGTTTAATATTTCTTCCGGGCCAGCCCCAATCTATCTGGCCGCCTAAGCGCAGCCCGCCGCCTATATTCAAGCTGTCAGCAATGTTCACTTTACCTTCGCTATTTATATAAAACCGCTCTTTGCCCCTGGCTTTAAAGGTAAAATTACCAAAACGGGTTACTTCAAAATTCATACTCTCATCGGGGGCCGTAGTATAAATGGAGTCTTTGGTGAAACCCAAGCCGTAATTGCCATTATTTTCCCTAAACTCCACACCCTGCCCGCGTTTATCCATATTGCCGGTTACATACAGGGCCAGGTTGGAAATTGGATGATTCTCGAGGTTTGTTCGTGGCGCTGCCATAATATCAACTATATGATCATCACCCCGCTGGCCAACAGTCATTACCGGAAAAAAACCTACGCGCGTATCGCCTAATCGTACGCCCGAGTAGCCGCCTATATCCAGTTTATCATTTCCCGACGACCAGTTAATAAAATCGCACTGATCATGAGGGCCCAACCGAAAGAAAATAGAATGGCCATCCATGTGCATATTGCCGCCAAGCTGTAATTTGTTTACAGGGTCTGCTGTGCCTATTCCCACATTGCCATCCGATTTAATAAATAATGCAGTGCTATCTGCAGCAGATGCCGCCCTAAGTGTTTGCTGCGCGATGCATACCGTGGTTTGCCCCACAAGCAATCCTATAATTGCAAACCATTTACTGTTTTGCGTTAACAGCCGGAATCCAGGCTTAAATAGGGAGATATTCATAAGGTTGGAAATTAAAAAAAACAGGTTAATATTATTTTTGCACCGATGCAAGAACCGCCTGCCCGCCGGTTTTTTCCTGCTCCAGTTTCGATAAGCGGGCAAGCATGGCACTAATAACCAACGACTGATCGGCGTTTTGCTTTTTTAAAGCTTCTATTTGCTGTTGCTTTTCATCATCGGCATTTTGCTTTTTAAGCTGGTCTATCTCTTTTTGCTGCTCATCAATTATTTTGGCCAGTTGCTGCGTTGCCGATACGTTGAGCATGCTTATGGCATCATAATCAACCGCGAATACATCATCAGCCGGGTGGCCATAAACAAAAACACTCTTTTGATCGCCCAGGGCTGTTGTAGATTGTACCTCGAAACTCTTCTGATCCTGAATTTTGATTACCATTACGTTAACATCATTCGCAGGGTCGCATTTAAGTACCAGCCTATCGCCGGCCTTTAAGTTTTCCGGTTTGGCCACGGTAATTAAATAAGTACTATCGGTTTGCTTACCTACCGCTATAGCATGCTGAAAAACATCGGGCAGGGTTCTGAATGTGGTGCTTACAGCCAGCGGATACACCCTTTGCACCTGCTGGGCTATTACTTTTTTGTACGCTTTATCGTCGGCAACAGTATCTATCATTTTATAGTTTACAATAGTTATTTTCTTCAGCGTAGCAAGGTCCTCTGCCGATGAGCTTGGCCTTATATCCTTTTTCAGCCTGATATCTGAGAATTGTTTTGACTGAGTTGAAACGAGTACATTATTGGTAACTATATCTCCGTCGGCATGTATGCTGCAGCTACCGTAAGTTCTGGTTGCGTCAATTTCAGTTGACCCATGCCAGCCTATACAATGGGCAGCATTGCCACCTGCGTTATATTGCTGCCCACTGCCGCGTGTACCTCGCACATCTAAGGGCATTTCAGGGGCCTCCGTGCCTATGCCTACAAAGCCTGTTTCATTTACAGCTAATCCCGTCTGGTATCCATTCTGCACCTTCCCTATATCAACCCCGTTCCAGCCAGCTATTTGCATTCTATCTTTCAATTTACTTTGGTTTTCGCTGGGTATCCATTTAACAAAATCGTGGAAATCTGTTTGATCGGCCTGAAAATAAATGGCATGCCCGGTCATATCCAGGCTGCCGCCAAGTACTAACTGATGTTGGGGGTTATTATTAAATCCCATAGCAACGTTGCCATCTGCATTAATTAACATTCTCTTTGTATCCTTGGTTTTAAAAATCAAATTGCCTGGTCCTACAACCTCCAGATTCAGATCCTGAGCGGCAAACGATCCGGCTGTATATATGGCGTTCATAGTAAACCCTATGCCCTGGTAACCACTGGTTTGCCTAAATTGAATACCCGTTTGGCGAGTGAGCATGTCGCCGGTAACGTACATTGTAAAAGGCGTTGTGGGCTCGTTTCCGGGTTCCCTTGGTGCAGCTTGTATATCCACAGCAACTGTCGGAACAAAACCTGTACTGGTAGGCTTGTAATGGCCGATAGTCATTATTGGAAAAAAAACCGCGTGCGTATCGCCTAATCGTACGCCGTAGTAGCCGCCCATATCCATTTTATCATTTTCCGGCGACCACTTGATAAAATCGTTCTGATCATTAGGGTCTAAACGAAAGAAAATGGCATGGCCATCCATGTGCATATTGCCGCCAAGCTGCAATTTGTTTACAGGGTTGGCTGTACCTATACCAACATTGCCATTTGGTTTAATAAATAATGCAGTAGTATCTGCAGCGGATGCCGCCTTAAGAGCCTGTTGTTGCGCTAAGGTTACCGTGGTTTGCGCCACAAATAATAAAATAAGCGTTAAAAGTTTATTAGCGTTGGCCGGTAACAAGTGCTGTAAGAATTTTTTCATGAAAAATTTAGTTTTAAACATCAGGTAATAAATATATTGTACCGGGGCAACCTTTTGCACACCGGTTAATTTAAGCTATTATTTACCAGGGTGAGCAGGGGCTAATAACCTGTTTTAACTGTTAGCGAAGCCCCCTGCTGTACCCTGAACCCATTATTAAACACAGCACCGCTGCCACTTTTGCCAAGTTTAAGCAACACATTAGCTTTATTGGTTAAGGTAACGTCAGGTTCAAATGTTAAAGTTTCCGGGGCTATCAGTATTTTATTGTTCGAAAAAGTGAAACTATCATTAACATCCTTAACAATTATCTTTTGCGCCCTTATGGTAATATTGTCAGCATTGGAGTCGTCATTATCGGTTGTATAAGTACCATTCTTAAACCTGGTTGGCTTAATGGCTATCACATTCTCCCCTGCCGAGGTATATAGCGTTCCATCGGCACCAAGCACCATGCTTTTATCTGGCTTTGCCGGCAGGGTAAGTGAAATGTTATCCCCTGTTAGGGGCTTATACATAAATTTATCCCCCGAAATAATATACATGTTATTCCCCTCGTCGGTAAGTAACGATTGTACTTCTGCTACATCAACAGTACTTAATGATTTAGTAGTATCATCTATTCCCGAATACCTGTATATGGTGCCCGCATTTAAAAAGGTAGTTTCCTGAATGTTACGGTTTCTATCGGCAAAACCCGCCGCCATTGAAATATTTTCACCAATTATCCTGGTTTTAACCGGGCTTAGGTTTTGTTTAAAAATGTATAATTGCGTAGGCTTGGTTAATTTGTTGGTTATGTAAACATAGCCCAGATTATCTACTACCGGTGTAGGCAAATTAACGTTACTACTGCTATCATCCAATTTTATAACCGCGTTAGCTATCCAGGTGCCATTATTCGCGTCGAGGGCGGTGAGCAATCCCTCCGTTTTGCTGCCGCGATTGTACGATAAAAAATAAGCCCTGGTGCCATCCTTGCTCAATGCCACTGAACTTTTTTTACCCCCAAGTTCATATTCCCATACCAATTGATTTTGCGGAAATGGCGAATAAGCGGCTATATTGTCATCAGTTGGCACATACAAACTTCCATCGGCTCCAATGGTCATTGCGTTAGCCGCTTTAGCCCTCAGTGTAATTTCACCATTACCCCGTTTATAGTTATTGGCCAGTTCAATAACACCTATTTTATTGCTCCATGAATAATAAAACCTGCCGTAGGCATCAACTACCGGGGCGCTTTGGTCGCTGGCATCAAGCGTGTTCACCATCGGGGTTGCTACAAGCGATGCCGGATCAACAGCATACAAACTTATAGTACCCTCGTTAGGGCTTAATACATATAGGCGATCCTGGTAGATCACCATATTTTGCCTTGCAGCTTTTATATTCTTTACACTGAAAACTCCAAAACTTTCAACATCAAAGCCCCCGAATTTCATGGGCGATTGCGCTGTATGCCTTGAATTTGCCTGCATTGATGCCCATTCGGTTACCGGCGTGGCTGCGCTATAACTTATTATCAGCTGCGGGCTATACCCCAGTTTTGGCGATGGATTAACGGTAGACGGGTAAAATTTGATGCTTACAGGATCCACCGATTTTATTATCGCTTTTAAGGTTAAAATACCATTTTCAAGCGGTAAGTTGCTTATATCTATTTTGAGCTTTAGTATGGTTGTATCGCGGCAGGTATCTTTAAGCTGTGTTTGAAAGAGCGGCGCGTTACTTGCAGATAATATCCTCAGGCCCACGGCCCCGGTTATATTTTGCCCGCAAACCATTTGAAGCGTACACGAATTGATAACATACCCTTTGGGCAGCGTACCCAAATTAAATCTAATATCCGTTGCCGTATTGGTAACGTTAAGGCTGCTGAGGCCTATGGCAGGAATAACCGTTTTTATTTGCGCGCCGGCTATATGGGCCGCGAATAAAAGAATAAGAATACTGGTGATTGTCTTTTTCATTTTTTTATCCGTTAAATAAAAAATAACCAAGATTTTCGCTCACTAAAGTCCCTTCATCGCTAACAACACTAAACCAAACCGCATTTTTAAAGGTTATTGCCTGTACCGATTTACAATAATATTTGAAAGGGATAAAATGAACATCGTATATACCCAGGTTTATATTGTCAGTTTTCCGTATCTGAGCTGAAAAATGGTGAAATTCCGCATTAAGCCGGTAAACCCCGAATATAAATTCGGTATTATTATATATGGCAGCTGCACAGGTCATGAAATTCCACTTATAGCTTTCGAAATTGGGATCTGATGCCTCCCAGCGCTTTTGCCAACTTTTGTTTAAAACATCGTAGCGGCTAAAATCGGTAAGCTTTTGGTCGGGTACTCCCGGGTCGTCCAAAAAACCACCATACATATTAATGTATTTTCCGTCGTAAATTGCATTTTGCATGCAAAGGCCACTTAACAGCATGGTGGTTTCTTTTCTCCAGCCACCACCTTCGTTATATATGTACATGTCCTTACACGTTTCGGCCACGCCAAGCCCGCCCAACAAGTAAATTTCGCCATCCGGATTATCTTTATTTGATACAACAACCACCGCATGCCCCATTCTGGGTGTAAATATGCTTCCTCCGGCTTTATCCTCTTTCCACCCTTGCTCAGGTATTTTTAAATCATAATAATAAACGCTGTTGCTGCGTATGTTAACATCATACCTGCTGCCGCCTATTAAATAAATTTTTCCTTTATAAAATACGCTGCTGCTACCTGCAAACTCAAGCGGCACCTTCTTTTTGAATGATGCACCCGTGTTTTTCCAGTTAGCACCATCAATAGTTGTCCATAGCCAAACATCTTTGTCCTTCAAAACTAAAGCATACATCACTTTGTCGCCATCGTTTATCAAATTCAGTAACTTTCCGTCCAGCTTGCCATCAGCTTCCTTTTCCGATGCCGGAATTTGCCCTACACTTATATTATCGCCACCATATACGGTAACAATTGCTTCAACAGCAATTGGGCGAGCGGCGTTTGTTGCAGCAAGCGTATAGGTGCTTACCGATTTTCTGAGCGTATACTCTTCATTATTAAGCGCATCAACGGGCAAGGGAGCAGCTTCATCAATTTTTAAGGTTATATTAACCGCGTTACTTACCTTCCAGGCCAGCTTAAATTTATTACTGGTAATAACAGCGCCGTACGATGTAGTAAAATATTCAATATTAGGCGGGTTTAACAACCCGCCTACATTAACTGTAAACTCCTCGGCCCCCTGTGGTACCAATTTGTCGGCAATTAAATTAAAATAGCTTACCTGGCATACCGCTGTTGATCCTTTATCTATTTTAATGGTATTAATATACAGCTCTGTTTTTAAAATGCCTTTAAAAGATTTCAGGCTAATGGTGAATTTACCGTCGGAGGTTTTAAAAGGTTCCGCAGCTTTCTTTGAGTCGGGCTCCACCAATTTCATTATGGTTGCTTTTTTTTCCCAGGTATCTTTATCTGTTATAGCTTTATTAGCTACAACATCATCATTTCCCAACACCGGGAAGGTAAACTGCACCTGGTCGTAACCATCGGAGTTCAGCTGAAAGTACAGGTATATCTTTTTATTAGAAACCACATCTACAGATGTACCCCACTCCTCCTGATCTGTCGAGACTTTTATATTAGTTTCGGGCATTTGTATCCGGTTTATTAGGTAATTTATTTATCTTCGGGTTTACTGGTGGTAATTCTTAACCAGCCTTCTGCGGCTTGCACACCATCAAAGGCTATCTGGCTTGTACCAAGGCTCGCATTAAGGCTAACGGTTCCTGTTTTAGGGTTTATAAAATCCCAGCTTATATCATTAGCCTGTAGTAAAGGCACCTTGATTTTATTTTTTGGCGTTATAAATGGCGCGGCCAAAATACGCAGATTAATGTTTTTAAGCGCCCTGGTTACCTGCCGTTGCGGCAATTCATAATTGCCCATGGGCAGTATGCCAGATGATATGCTTACCGTGGTGCGCGGGTCCATTATAAGCGTAAGGTGCTCTAAAGTACCGGTTACAAATTTTATCTTGGGCGTTTTGGTAAATACTGTTATCGCCTGCTCCTCGCCGGAGGGTAAAATAAAATCATTATAATTATTTTTGATGAAATATCCGGTTAAGCCATCGGTTTTGTTTGCCGAGTTCCCAATGCTAAGCGAGAAGTTGATCGGATCTAACTTTTTATCGGCCGCCCCACCCCTCCATGATTGATCAGAAGCCCTTAATTCCTTTAACTCTACCAAAAACTGGGCGGCAACTACCGCCATCGGGAACCCGGTAGGTAACGACATGGTTATCTCCTGCCTTGATTGCTTAGCCTGTATCTTTTTTATTACTGCCGCTATCTGATTTTTTATACTGTTAAAATTTTGTTCGCTTTTTATAATAAATTTTACAACATTATTCAATATCTCATTATTGATGGTAAGGCTATCACCACCCGGCGGCAGTATATAATTTATTTTTTTGGTGCCTGTATCCTCTATTATAATCCCTATTTCCTTACCCGCCGTATCAAAAACAGAGATATTTTTATCCAGTTGATTGTATAGCAGCCAGCCGCAAACGGGATTGGTTGCCGGGTCGGAATCAGTTACCCGGTTAGCATGATTGGCACTTTTCCAATTGAAAAGCAACCTTGCAGGCTGCACTATGCGTGGCGATAAGGCAAAGGTATAATCATCATTAACAGCGTGTAAGGCCGCCGAGCTTGCAAATAAAGGTGCTTTTACGCCTGCCTCTGCTTTAAAGCTACGGTCATTTATTGGCTGCTCCAGCACTTGCCCAAATGCATCTATCATCCGCAGCTTATCTATTTTTAGTTTACCCATGCGTAAGGGGTAAAATGGTTTGCCAACAACCATCGGGCTCCATGTATTTTGGTCGCCTATTAATTTATAATCGTCATCAATAACCAGTTGATCATTTACCTGGTTTAAAATAGGCAGTTGAACGGTGTGCCCGCGTTGAATAAGCTGGGTGCTAAAACCACCCAGGGTTTGTGTCATGGGTATAAAACCCTCAAAGAGCTTGGTATTGAAATGGGTTATTATTTTTTCATTAAGCTCCTGTACCTTATTTGCGCTTTGCAGCGAAAGCAAGGTACGCCCCGAGTATTGTATACGTTCATTAGCCTTACCCATTAAGGCTACATCATAAGTATAATCAACAGCGCTATCCTTACCGCCAAATTTCCAGGCCGATAAAACATTGGGGTTAAGGCTATCGTACGAACTTTCCCAGGTTGCCAACCACTCCAGGTACAGGGGGTTCCATGGTTGTTCCCAATTGCTAACGGCAAAATCGGCAGGCAGATATGCCGGGCCTGTTTTATCAAACCGGGTAAAATTTACAGCGTTTTTTCTAAAAAAATTTATAACATCTTTTACATCATTTATATCTTTAATATCGTATTGCATAGCGCTGCATATCTCATCTGCCATCAATATATTAAGCAAAATTGCTTCGGTAAATACTTCTGCCACTCCGCCGGGTGCCTTATCGGTCAAATCATCAATAAAATCATCTATATCAACCAACGATGCTACCTTCATTGCAGTTGTAGTTGAATCTTTAACTCTTATCTGGTCTGCGGTTTGGTTGTTTACCCTGCATTTGAGGCTCGTATCATCAGCATCGCCTAAATATGACTTTAAAGTACTTACACCTTTTTTATAATATTTTTGAGGAGGATTTAACCCCGATATTGCAACAGATGGATCGGACGGTTCAAAATACTTTGGCATAGGCACATCAACCGCTACAACATAATCCTTCATTTTGCCTGCATTCATCAGTTTTAGCAGCTCATTGTATTTATCAACAATAAGGCCCCTATAATCCTGGGGCCATTTAGCAGGTTTAGGGGTTACTTCGTTTCCTGTAGCATTTAATTCGGGTTTTATTTCTTTTCTGGCAGCATCCAGCTCTGTTATAAGTGCTTTTATGCGGCCTCTTGCAGCTATGGTATCAGCATCTATTTTAGCCTGTATATTGTTTAACTCATCCTCCGGGATGCCTCCGGTTCCGCGTTCGGCAGAAAGGCTAAAGGCCTTTTTAAACTTTAAGGCATACAAGGCCGCCTGCAACGATGTTAGCTCATTAAATTTATCGTCGTACTCCCGCTGCATAATATTAAGCGCTATCAGGCAATCGGATACTTGCACAGGAAATGGCAAATTGGTGGTATCCTTATCGGTTTGTATTTTATCCCCATTTTTTTCTTTGGGCAGTATATCAAAGTAAGTACCGCCATCAACGGGCGAAAAGCTGCGCGCATGCATCTGCTTTTTAAGCAGGTCAAGGCCGTTACCTTCCAATCCTTTATCCTGTAATGATTTAAATTGATAGGCTGCCAATAATTTATTGGGGATGGTACTTTCACTGGTAACTACTTTTTTACGTAACAGGGCGGCCAGCGCCTCTGAAGTACTATTGCCAATGCCAATATCAATATTGCCTGGCGAGGGTACCCGGCTGGCCGGTTCGGCCTGCCAAACCACGCTTTGCACTATGGCATGAAATATGATATTTCCGGGCACCTCCGTAAGCTTATCCGCATCCTTTAAGGCCCAGCCCAGTTCCGTAAGTTTAGCGGGCAGGTCGCCAATTGTTTTTACATCATCAAGCAGGGTTTTGCTGCTATCCGCGTACCAGCCATAAACCTGGTACGTTAACAGCGTTCCGGCTTTAATATCGCGGCCGGCATCAGTCTTCATATCATCATAAAAACCAAAAACATTACGGCAGTTCATGTATGATGCGGCAAACTCGGGGTTTCCGGGGGCTATAACCGTTAAATTTATTTCGCCTTCGCCGGGTTCGTCCCAATCTGCAAAAGGCACAACGTTGCCAATAGCTATTGCCTCGAGCGTTGTAGTTTTAGTACCGTTCTTTTCTTGCGTAATATCTTTTATCCAGTTGAGCTTAGCCTCTTCGGCAGTATTCAAATGGTCGCTTTCCACTATCCACGATCTCACTTCATAATCCTGCCCTATCCTTACAACCAGCCACCTGTTAGGTGCCGGCGGAAACAGAATGGTGCTTTTGTCATTTTTTAGTTTACCTTTTCTCAATGCATCGGGTAATATCCAATGCAGGTGTACACCGGTTTGCATTATATCGTCATCATCATCGTCGTCTGATCCATCACTGGGTTTATCGGTTGCCTTTTTTTCGAGGTAATAGCCCAGGCCACGGCAATAAGTATATTTATTATTATCAAGGTTACTTAGCTTCATCGACGTATCCTTCCACAGCGGATTAACGTTTTTATTCACCACCAATGCATCCAGATGGATGGGCACAAGCAAGCTTACTGGATTTTCAACTTTTGCCATTTTATAATTGTTCATTACGGTTAATTGTAAGTTTGGATCTTAGGGGCAGCGAAAGTAGTTTTTTGGCAAATTCTGCCGAGGATGGAACATCATTTGATTGTGTTACCTGTGCTTTAACTATCTTAGCTATATCTAACACGCCCGCGGTTGATCTCATTGGCGGGTTATTTCCTAACTGCTTTTTATCAAAATGGATGGTTTCTGGTGGCTGTACAATCTCCACATCGGTAATATTGCCTTCACATATACAAAAAAGTGTATCAGCCGCTACTTTTTCCACTTTCACCACACGGCGCGGAACAGGTGCTTGCGCATCATAAGTGCCCTTGGCTATAACTTCGACCCCCTTCCAGGTTGATATAATGGACGACCGTATAAAAAAACCGGTATACAACCAGTTACTTTGTGCCGGTGTAGGATCAGGCTTACCATAAACCAGGTTGTTTTCAAAAAGCCTGTCACTTAGCTGTTTCTCAAATTGCTCGGGCGAATACAGGCCCGTTATCTGCCTTTTTATTTTTTCTTTTGTTTCGTTATAATGCACCTGGGCGGCATATACACCATCCATTGCCCTTGAAAGCAGCAATTCATTGGTATCGTTTGCATCAGTGGTATCAGCGGCAATGCTTAACGCCCCGTTCAGCAAACACTCCACCCATTCCGGGTCGATGTAAAAAAGCCTTAACGCGCCTTTCTCTATTTTTTGAGGCATATTATTTACAAGTACAAGCTTACCATGTTCGTCTTCTAAATTTATGTCTTCTTTGGGCAGGTATTTATCGGTAGTTATAATATTATGTATGGGTACACCATCCAGCATGCTTAATTTCCCTAAAAAGTTCACCACTTCTTCGGGTATGGGTGGTGTGTGCTCCCTTGCATATTTAGGATCTACCAATTTGTCACTAACCAAATTAAATAAGTTAAATTTTTTGTCGCCTTTTTTATCCTGGTCTTTGTTCAGCATCTTTTTATTTATTTAGGTTTAACTTAGGCTCTCGCTCCACAGCTCAATCAGGTAATCGGTAAGTATCTCGTCCGATTCTATATCGCTGATAAGCGATGTAAGTCCGTCCATATCTATTTTCATACCCACCAATATTTCTTTTGCTATTTCTAAGGGCGTATCCCGCTTATAGGCATTTTTCCAGTTACTCATGGTAGTAGCAAAGCCTGCATCCTGCAGGGCCAGCAGGCGCCCTAATTGCCATGCCACCGCGTATGAAATATCAAACATGTTGTTTGTTGTATCAAACCTAAGTGCTGCATCGGCGTTATTGAAGGTATATATGGGCGGTTTATCAACTTTAACCGGTACTAAGGGCCCCCGATACCATGATAACGACTGGCTGCCATTCCTCCGGGTATGATTGAGCGGTGCATAACCATAGTTTATAGCCTTTGCAAGCGTTGGCGCTACTGTTACGCCCGTTTTAAATTGCATAGTAAGCGGGGCGGCATCCTTGTTTAACTCGTCAACTAATTTATCAAAAGTTGGCCCTTTGGCCGTAAACTGCCATTGGTGTAAAACAACCAGCCTAACTATGCTATTATCGGACGGCTGCATGCCGTCCCCGTCTATCAAGTCGCTGTAGCCATCCAGCGATACCAAAAAAACACTATTGTTTTTGTTGACCGTAGGCAACCGGTTGCCTACAATTACTGAATACCAGCCCCTGCCATTATCGTCATTAATATTAGTACCCGGTTTTTTAGTTGTATCTGCCTGCCTGGTATGGGTCAAATAATCCAGCTCGCTGCTACTGTTTTTAAAATCGTTGCCCCGTGGTGCAACATTTTTAAATAACGATGCCTTTATTTCGAGCACATTTATCTCATCGGTAATATTAGCCACATCTTCAGGCAATAGCTTAGGCGGCAGCATATCCGGAGCTGCATTAAGCAAATTCTTTACCTGTATTTTTTTAAGCGGTTCAATGGCTATTTCGTCCTCGGTTAGCAACAGCAGGCAAAGCCAGGGCCTTGCATCCTGCGATCTAGTGGTAATAGCCCGTTCCCAGGGTAGGGTTTTGCGCGTAAATACTATATGGGGCATTGAATCCTGGTAAGCCGCTGTTGACCCCGGCAAGGGATAAACGCTGTGAATAAGCGAGCTATCCAGGCTAAAGCGCGGCGCTTTTATGCTAAACAAAAGTTCAGTGCCCGAAAATTTTTCCGGTATGTTCGCATCGCCGGTACTTACCACCTGCAATTCTGAATGTAAGCTGTAATTACCGGCGGGTAATGGCGGGCGCGAAAAGCTCTGTAGCTTTAATTCTCCCGGTTCTATTATATCATTTGCACTTAACATAATTATAACATTGGTTTTGATGGTAATCGTTCGCCTATTGGAATAAAAAATTGGGGAGTAGTATTCAGTATCTTGTCGTACGATACGGGCTCCGGTTTAATCAGATCGGGGAACCCAAGGGATTTTAAATCATTAAACAGCTTATCGCTTAGCGGAGCGTTCAACGCCGTCGAAATTTTACCCGCAACACCATCCCTGCATCCCGGCTCAGCTGCTCTTGTTTTCCCTAAGGTAAGCACAACGGTTTTTAACTTTTCCAAACGCCCCAGCCTAAAGGGTTCCGTTTTTTCGGCTATCGTTTCAATGGTATGCATTTGTATTCCGGATAATGCATTTTTAATTATCGAAGGCTCACCATCAGCACCTAAATCAGGCTTGCCCCATAAGGCGCTGTTTACACCTTTTGCATTAGCTATAATGGCTATATTATCCACCCTTGGTACATTGTCTTTCATTAGCCAGGCATGCAATTTTACGTTAAGCAAATCAACCTTCATTGGTTTAACACCAAATTCCTTAGCTCTATCGTCAATGGTCTTTGGTATATCTTCTCCGGCAATTTCCATTAAGGTAGTTGCGGGTAATTGCTTTTCGCCACTTGCCGAAAGTGATCCATCCGCAAGTTTAACCGTATCGCAGGTATAAATTTCCTGTAGCGGGAAGAAGGAATCAAGGGCAATAACCAGGTTATAGGAGTTTATAAAGGTAATTTCCTCCGCATTACTGTTGGCGGCTTTCTTATCCTCGGCGGGTGCTTCGTTCGCCACGCCTTTTACAATACGGGCATCCAATACCATTTCTTTACCGCCTTTAAGGGGTACGAATGATTCTTTAAACCCATCCGGCTGGGTTTCGTTGCTGGTCGATGGCAGCTTCTCCCATTTTAAAGCAGGCAGTACCTTCTTTTCGCCGGCACCAAACGGAATGGTGAACGAGAAGATGGTCCAGTCTACATAAATTTCTCCGGCAAAATCAGGCCCCCAAATGTGTACAACGCAGGCCAGTTGCAATTTAAAGTGAATATGTATAAACGCTATCTTAATATTTGCCTCGATGCGGACGATGATACCGGCTATAATATCGTACTGAAACGGTGCCCATTTAATAAACATATCTGCCCAAATGGTTACACGGGCCGATAGGAATGACAAGTTATAGGCAATTTCCCATTTACCGCCCGCCATAAGGTAGTTTGGCGTAAGGGCAAAGTACATTTCGCCGCTCAGCGAAAGCTCGTCGCTAAACTTCCAGTTAAGGGCAAGCCTGTCTACAGCGGGATAATGATCCGGTTTTTTAAACAGCGGGTGATAGCCGCCCAGGCTGATCACAAAATCGCCCTCATGCTCGCCCGATACCCAGCTATAAAACGCGAAGCCGCCTGTTAGCTTGCAATTTTTATTAAATATGTACGAGTTTGGCGTAAGCATACCTGTAATAGCAATAACATCGCTATCGGGCCCAAACCTGGCTAATACGGCCAGCTCTATGTATACTATGGCCGGGCCGTTGTTAGGCCATTTTAGCAGCGAGAGGCCAATTACCGCAAACTCCAGTTTACCGCCAAAATTCACCGTTACCAGTACAAATGATTCAACAATATTGAACGAGGTGAATTTTATTCCCAGCGCCAGCCAGTAATCGCCCGCCGAAGTGGGTATCCAGTTATATTTTATAAGGTCGCTTAATATTTCGGTTATGCTTTTATTTTCCGCGCTTAGGGCCATGGCCACCAGCGGAAAATCCTTTACTTCTTCCAACTTGGGTATGCGCACCGTTCTGTTATAACCAAAACCCGCCGCAATACCTGTTACAAAGAAGAATGAAGGGCCACCGATTGGGCCGTTGTACAATCCGTATACGAATAATGAATCGCCCGCGCTCCTGGTTTTGGCA
>Ga0302312_10001356_pt1 | contig 14930 bp, 10 predicted proteins | sample III_Palsa_N2_1_FD_200529 | JGI IMG/M metagenome (GOLD analysis project Ga0302312, IMG submission 200529) | Peat permafrost microbial communities from Stordalen Mire near Abisko, Sweden - III_Palsa_N2_1 | ecosystem: Environmental > Terrestrial > Soil > Palsa > Peat permafrost | place: Sweden... | reverse complement strand
ATGGTGTCGTGCGTTCTTTCGACCTCGTCGAAATGAGCGATGCGTTCATGCCTCTTGAGGACATGGCCTTCTATCCGCTGCAATGCCAAAGGAGAAATTTGATGAGCACACAGACACAGGAGTTTGTTCGGGTGGCGAGCCCGGAGACGCATGCGCGCTTCGGACCGAAGTTTGTTGGAGCGGTGCCGGGACCGAAAGCGAAAAAGATTGTCGCCGAAGACGATCTCTATCTTTCGCCGAGCTATACGCGGGGATATCCGCTGGTGGTGAAGCGCGGGTACGGCTGTCGCATTGAAGATCCGGATGGAAATGAGTTTCTGGATTTCACGGCGGGGATTGCGGTGACGTCGACAGGTCATTGCCATCCTGAGGTCGTGAAGGCGATACAGGATCAGGCGGCGCAGTTGATTCATATGTCGGGCACGGACTTTTATTATGACCTGATGCCAAAGGTGGCAGCGAAGCTTTCTGCGATTGCGCCGATGCCTGGGCCGCACCGCATCTATTACGGGAACTCTGGTGCCGAGGCTGTAGAGTGCGCGATGAAGCTGGCGCGGTATCACACGGGGCGGCCGAACATTATCTCTTTCGTGGGGAGCTTTCATGGGCGCACGATGGGGGCGCTGTCGCTCACTGCGTCGAAGGTGCAACAAAAGCGGCGGTTTGCACCGTTTGTGCCGGGTGTGACGCATGTGCCCTACCCGTATGCGTACCGCGGATGCAGCGGAGGGCCGCAGGAGCAGGAGGCGTTTGCGCTGGGATGCGCGCGGTACATCGAGGAAAAGCTGTTCAAGACGTTGCTGGCGCCGGAAGAGGTTGCCGCGATTTTTGTCGAGCCGATTCAGGGTGAGGGCGGGTATGTGGTGGCGCCGGATGTTTTCCTACAGGAGATTCGGAGGATCTGCGATCGTCACGGAATTCTGATGGTGGTGGACGAGATTCAATCGGGCGCGGGACGTACGGGTAAGTGGTGGGCGATTGAGCACTCGGGCGTGCAGCCGGATATTGTTTGCATGGCGAAGGGGATTGCGTCGGGGATGCCGCTGGGCGTTTGTCTGTCGAAGGCTGAAGTAATGGATTGGGTGCCGGGTTCGCACGCGAGTACGTTTGGCGGAAACCCGTTGTGCCTGGCGGCGGCGCTGGCGACGATCGAGATCATTGAGCGCGAGGCTATGACCAACGCGGCGACGGTTGGTGGCGCGGCGCTCGAGCGACTGGGTACGTGGGTTCAGAAGCATGAGATTATCGGCGAGGTGCGTGGGCGCGGCTTGATGATCGGCGTGGAGATCGTGGAGAACAAAAAGACACGCGCTATGGCCGGCGAGCTTCGGGATCGGATCGTCGACCTGGCATTTGAGAAGGGACTGCTGCTGTTGGGGTGCGGAGCGAATACGGTTCGTCTCTGCCCGCCGCTTGTGGTGAGTCAGGATGAAACGGATGTTGCGCTTGATCTGCTGGAAGAGTGCATCATCCAGGTGATGCAGTAAGGCGAAGAGCGCTGGTGCGCGGAGAACGCTGAAGGAGAGTTTGTATGACGACGGATACGGTCGCGTTGGAGCAGGAAGTTCACGAGTTGCTGTCGCGCCTAGGCGTGCCTGAGCGTAGGTATTCCCAAGGTGAGCTCATTGTGCGCACGCCAATTACGGGGCAGGTCATTGCGCGCGTGGTAACAACGACGGAGGCGGCTGCACGTGAGGCGATTGCAGCCGCGCACGGAGCGTTTCTGAAGTGGCGCAATGTTCCGGCTCCGCGGCGTGGCGAGTTGGTGCGGGTGCTTGGCGAGGAGTTACGCGCGGAGATTGAGACGCTCGGCCGACTGGTGACGATTGAGACGGGGAAGCTGCTGTCCGAGGGGTTCGGCGAAGTGCAGGAGATGATCGATATCTGCGGCTTCGCTGCGGGGTTATCTCGACAGCTTGCGGGACTTACGATCGCGTCGGAGCGCGCGAATCATCGGATGATGGAGACGTGGCATCCACTGGGTGTGGTGGGCGTGATCTCTGCGTTTAATTTTCCGGTTGCAGTGTGGTCGTGGAACGCGGCGCTGGCGTTGGTGTGTGGCAATGCTGTGGTGTGGAAGCCTTCGGAGAAGACTCCACTGACGGCGCTGGCGACGCATGCGTTGTTTGAGCGAGCGGCGGCGAAGGTGGGGAATGTGCCGGCGGGGCTTTCGGCGCTGCTGGTCGGGGACGCACGGCTGGGAGAGATGTTGGTGGACGACGCGCGGATTCCGCTGGTGTCCGCGACGGGCTCGACTGCCATGGGGAGGGCGGTTGCGCCACGATTGGCGAAACGGTTTGCGCGAGCAATTCTGGAGCTGGGCGGAAATAACGCGGCCATTGTTTGTCCGAGCGCGGACCTTGATCTTGCTTTGCGGGGGATTGCGTTCTCTGCGATGGGAACGGCGGGCCAGCGGTGCACGTCGCTGAGGCGTTTGATTGTGCACGAGACAATTTACGACGATCTGGTTGCGCGGTTGAAGAAGGTATATCTGTCTGTTGGGGTGGGAGATCCGCGGGCCGATGGAACACTAGTGGGGCCCCTGATTGATGGCCGTTCGTTTGAGGGGATGCGGGCTGCTCTCGACGAGGCAAGAAGCAGCGGGGCGATCATTACGGGAGGCGAACAAGTCGCGGTGGAGGGGACCGAAGATGCTTTCTATGTTCGGCCTGCGTTAGTGGAGGTCGCGCAACAATCAGATGTGGTGAAGCGCGAGACATTCGCGCCGATTCTGTATGTGCTGAAGTATGGCGAACTCGAAGAGGCCATTCGACTGCAGAATGATGTGCCTCAAGGATTGTCGTCCTCAATCTTTACGTTGAACGTGCGCGAGGCTGAGCGGTTTGTGTCCGATGCCGGATCCGATTGTGGGATTGCGAACGTGAATATCGGCACATCGGGTGCAGAGATCGGTGGAGCGTTTGGCGGCGAGAAGGAGACGGGAGGTGGCCGCGAGTCCGGCTCGGATGCGTGGAAGCAGTACATGCGGCGCGCGACCAACACCATCAACTACGGGACGGATTTGCCGCTTGCTCAAGGAGTGAGTTTCGATATCACGGCGTAACGTTATAGCAAATGAACTTTAAGGTCGCGAGCGATTTAGTGACTGATTTCTGCTGGGCAATTCTCCGTATTATTGCTTGAGTTTCCCAGTGCAATTCACGCGCAAATCCAGCGTATATCTATACAACAAGTTATGAATAATCATTCCTGTTGACGGCTCATAGTTAGCCTGCGATGCTCCAAGCTATGCAGACGTCCAACAATATCAATGCAAATGTGCGTGTACCACCAAAGCCTGTCTTGGCTAGCCCTCATAGTTTTGGTAGACCGGCACTCCTGATGTGCGCCCCGAAATTGTACGAGGTGAGTTACGTTATTAATCCCTGGATGAAGGGCAATCTGGGGAGTTCGTCGCGGCGGCGAGCTTTGCAGCAGTGGGAGGACTTATACGCCGTTCTTTCAGGGTTGGCAGATATTCATTTGGTGGAACCGATGGCGGGATCTCCAGATATGGTCTTCACGGCGAATGCTGGACTGGCGCGCGATGGGGTGGTGGCCATCAGCAGTTTCTATCATCCGGAGCGTCAGGGCGAGGAACCGCACTTTCGTGAGTGGTTTCAAAAGGCTGGCTACGCGGTGGTCGATCTGCCGCGCGACACGCCGTTTGAGGGTGAAGGGGACGCGCTGTTCTCGGTGGACGGAACGATTTTGTGGGCGGGTCACGGCACGCGGACGCTCGAGGCAAGTCATGGCGCGTTGCAGAGGTTATGGGATGTTGATGTGGTCAGCTTGCGGCTGATTGATCCACGCTTCTACCACCTGGATACGTGCTTCGCTCCGCTTGAGGATGGGTCGCTTCTTTACTATCCGCCGGCCTTCGATGACGAGTCGCTGAAGAGGATTGAGGCAGCATATCCGACCGAAAGGCGGATCGCGGTTCGTGAAGAAGATGCTTTGGCCTTCGCCTGTAACGCGGTGAATCTGGGCAAGACGATTGTACTGAATTGCATCAGTACGGAGCTGGAACGCGAGCTTCGAGGCCGCGGATTCGAAGTGATCCAGGTGCGCCTCGATGAGTTTCTAAAGGCAGGGGGAGCGGCAAAGTGTTTGGTGATGAAGCTGACTCCGGAAATCCATGCGAAGAGTGAAGCGTGCGATGTGGCGGAGCCAATAGGCGGTGCGGAGACGAAGCTGATTGCGATGGAAGAGGAGTACGGGGCGCACAACTATCATCCGCTGGATGTTGTGATTTATCGGGCGCAGGGAGCGTGGGTGACTGATGTGAATGGAAGGCGGTACCTGGATTTTTTGGCGGCATATTCCGCGGTGAACCAGGGGCATTGCCACCCGGCTATTTTAGCTGCGATGGTGGAGCAGGCGCAGAAAGTTACGTTGACTTCGCGTGCGTTTCGCAATGATCAGCTGCCCTTGTTGCTGAAGGATTTGCATGAGCTGACGGGCTTCGAGACGGCGCTGCCGATGAACTCGGGCGCCGAGGCGGTTGAAACGGCGCTAAAGGCGGCGAGGAAATGGGGCGAGACGGTTAAGGGAATCGAGGCGAATCGCACGGAGATTATTGTCTGCGCAAATAACTTTCACGGGCGAACGATTTCGATTGTTGGGTTCTCTACCGATGAGCAGTATCGTTCGGGTTTCGGACCATTCCCGGCGGGATTCAAGCAGGTTCCATTTGGCGATGCCGAGGCGCTTCGGCGGGCGATTACACCGCAGACAGCGGCGTTCCTGGTGGAGCCGATCCAGGGAGAAGCTGGGGTAGTTGTTCCTCCTGAGGGATACCTGCGGGAGGTGGCGGAAATTTGCAAAGAGAATAACGTTTTGTTGATCGCGGACGAAATTCAGTCGGGACTTGGACGCACTGGGAAACTGTTCGCGTATATGCATGACGGGATCACTCCCGACGTGTTGATTGCGGGCAAGGCGCTTTCGGGCGGATTCTATCCGGTGTCGGCTGTGATGAGCTCTCGAGAGGTGCTGGGGGTGTTTCGGCCAGGAGATCATGGCAGCACGTTCGGCGGGAATCCGCTGGCGTGTGCTGTGGCGCGCGCAGCGCTTCGGGTGATTGTGGATGAGAGGCTTGCGGAACGGTCGGCGGAGTTGGGAGCGTATGCGTTGGCGAGACTGCAAAGGATGAGTAGCGGGACGGTGCGCGAGGTTCGCGGACGAGGATTGTGGATTGCGATTGAGTTGAACGTGCCGGCACGACCGATTTGTGAGGCGTTGCGCGATCGCGGGGTGCTGTGCAAGGAGACGCATGAGACGGTGATCCGGATTGCGCCACCGCTGGTGATTCGCCGCGAAGATCTGGATTGGGGGCTGGAGCAGATCGAGCTTGTACTGGCAGGTGATTCGGAAAAACGACCTGACGAGCGATCGCTTAGAAGCGAAGAGGACGCTTTCTCTCAAGTGGCGTAGAGAGAACCATGCTGGTTGTGGGGCTGCCGTAGGGTAGAAGCTTCTCGATGAGGTCTTCGAGTTCTGTCATTGAGGCGAGGACGACCTTGAGCAAGAAAGCATCGTTGCCAGTGAGGTGGTGGCACTCCTGCACGGCGTCGAGCGTGGGCAGGAACTTGAGAAACGGTTTGTAGCGCGTGCCTTCGCAGGTGAGTCGCACGAAGGCTGTGATATTGAAGCCGAGGGCCTGCAGGTTGATTTCCGCGTGGTAGCCGCGAATGAACTCGAGGCTTTCGAGACGGCGCAGGCGCTCGGCGGTGGCGGAGGGGGAGAGGCCGATGCGTCGGCCCAACTCCGCCACGGTGAGACGCGCGTCGGTGGTAAGCTCCTTCAGAATTTTACGGTCGATTTGGTCGATTCCAGTGTGGAGAAGCATGCGGCGCTCCTTGGGTTCGTTCGATCGAGTGAACGCGAGTAGTGCGTAACAGCGCTCAGCCGTTGATTGTGGCTATATAAACGACATTCGCCCTTGAATCAACGGTGTACTTGCCATATTACCGCGGCAGGGCGGTTCCCTCCATCACGGGCGACTCCATAGGATTACAGCATGATTACTTTGGATGGAGCGTCGCTGACGATCGAAGATGTTGTTGCTGTCGCTGAAGATCGAGAGCGGGTTAGGATTGCTGTCGAAGCGTTGGATCAAATGCAGCGGTCGCGGGATCGTGTCGAGAGCGCGATGCGTGGTACGAAGCCTGTCTATGCGCTGAACACTGGCGTTGGGTTGTTGGCGAATATCCGGCTGGAGGATCACGAGATTGAGGTGATGCAGGTAAACCTCATCCGGTCCCACTGTTGCGGGATTGGTGCGCCGTTGCCAGTAAAGGTGGTACGAGGCATGATGCTGATCCGCGCAAATGTGCTGGCGAAAGGGTTGTCGGGGATTCGTGCGGTGGTGGCGAAGCGCATTTGTGATTTGTTGAATTGCGGGGTTACGCCGGTGGTTCCATCGCGCGGGAGTGTTGGCGCTAGTGGCGACCTGGCGCCGTTGGCGCATATGGCGCTGGCGCTCATTGGCGAGGGCAAAGCGGAGTATCAGGGTGAGGTGCTGGATGCTGCGGTGTGTATGGAACGTGCCGGACTGGAGCCGCTGAAGCTGGAGGGTAAAGAGGGCATTTCGCTGTTGAATGGGACTCAGGCGATGCTATCGATTGGATGTTTGCGGCTGAAGGAGCTGGAGGGCCTTTTCTATGCGGCGCAAACGACGGCCGCTCTCAGTATCGAGGCATTGCGGGGGACGGCGGCTGCGTTTGATGCGCGGCTGCATGCAGCGCGGCCGCACGCGGGGCAAGTGTTGAGCGCGCATCACCTGTTGGAGTTGCTGGAGGGGAGTGCGATTCCCCGGACGCATGGTGAAGGCAGCCGGATTCAGGATGCGTACTGCCTGCGTTGTATTCCACAGGTGCATGGTGCCGCGTGGGATACGCTGCAATTTGCGCGCGGGGTTTTCGAAATTGAGCTGAACAGTGCTACGGATAATCCGCTGGTATTTGAAGATGCGATTGTTTCGGGCGGCAACTTTCATGGGGCGCCGTTGGCGCTGGCGTTGGACTACCTGGCAATCGCGGTGTGCCAGCTTGCAGGAATCTCAGAGCGCCGGACGGAGCGGCTGATGAATCCGAGCTTGAATGAGGGGCTGCCGGCGTTTCTTGCGTCGCAACCGGGGATTGAGTCCGGGATGATGATGGCACAGGTGACGGCGGCGGCGTTGGTGGCGGAGATGCGCGTGCTTGCTTCGCCGGCATCGACGGGGTCGATACCGACGAGTGGCAACCAGGAAGATTTTGTAAGTATGGGTATGACGTCGGGGCTGAAGCTGGAGCAATCGGCGGACCTGGCGCGGATGGTCATCGCGATTGAGTTGCTGGCGGCGGCGCGGGCGTTGGATCTTCGTGGAGATACGAGCACACCAGTGCTGGAAGAGGCGCGGAGCCGCTTTCGCATGCGGGTTCCGGCGTGGCGGGAGGATTGCGTACTTTCTGTGTGGATGGAAGAGGCTGCGCGGTTTTTAGCGGATGATGGATGGAGAGATCAGGAAGCTGGACGGGTTGCGGTTGAGGAGGCGGTTCGATGAGTGAGAGATATTCTCCGGTTCGTGCAGCGCGGGGTAGCACCAGGACAGCGAAGGGCTGGATTCAAGAGGCAGCCAAGCGGATGCTGATGAATAACCTCGATCCTGAAGTGGCAGAGAAGCCCGAAGAGCTGATCGTGTATGGCGGGCGAGGGAAGGCGGCGCGCAACTGGGAGTGCTTTCACACGATCGTCGAGACGTTGGACAGGTTGGAGAATGATCAGACGCTGCTGGTGCAGTCTGGGAAGGCCGTGGCAGTGTTGAATACGCATCGGCTCGCGCCGCGGGTGTTGATCGCGAATTCGAATTTGGTGCCGCATTGGGCGACTTGGGAAGAGTTCGACAAGCTGGATGCTGCGGGGCTGATGATGTATGGGCAGATGACGGCGGGGTCGTGGATTTATATCGGCACGCAGGGGATTTTGCAGGGAACGTATGAGACGTTTCGCGGCGCGGCTAAGCTGCACTTCAACGACACGCTGGCAGGAACGATCACGGTGACCGCGGGGCTCGGTGGCATGGGAGGGGCGCAGCCGCTGGCTGTGAAGCTTGCTGGCGGCGTGAGTATCTGCGTTGAAGTGGATGCGAAACGGATTGAGCGGCGGCTGGAGACGCGCTACCTGGACAAGGCTACTCGGTCGCTGGAAGAGGCGATTCAGTGGGCGCAGACGGCGAAGCGGGAGCGGGAGGCGGTGTCCATCGGGCTGCTGGGGAATGCGGCTGAGGTGCTGCCGAAGATGGTGGAGCTGGGATTCATTCCTGACTTGGTCACGGATCAGACGAGCTCGCATGATCCGCTGTGGGGATATCTGCCGCCGGCGAAGGCGGATGAAGATTTGAATGCACTGCGGTCGATGCAACCGAAGGAGTATGTGGCGCGAGTGCAGACGGCGATTGCGCAACATGTGCGGGCGATCCTCGAGATGCAGCGACGCGGTGCGGTGGCGTTTGATTATGGAAACAACTTGCGCACGCAGGCGAAGATTGCGGGGGTGACGGATGCATTTTCGTATCCGGGCTTTGTGCCGGCGTTTATTCGCGATTCGTTTTGCGAGGGACGCGGGCCGTTTCGGTGGGTGGCGCTGTCGGGTGATCCGGCCGATATATACGCTACTGATCGGGCGCTGCTGGAGTTGTTTCCAGAAGATAAGCGGCTGACGGAGTGGCTTACTTTTGCGTCGAAGCAGATTGCGTTTCAGGGTTTACCCGCGAGGATATGCTGGTTGGGATACAAGGAACGCGATCGCGCTGGCTTGTTGTTCAACCAGATGGTGCGGGATGGGCGGTTGAGCGCACCGATCGTGATCGGTCGCGATCACCTGGATGCTGGATCGGTGGCTAGCCCTTATCGTGAGACGGAAGGGATGCTGGACGGATCGGATGCAGTTTCTGATTGGGCGCTGTTGAACTTTGCGACGGGCGTTGCTAGCGGAGCTGGATGGATGAGCTTTCATCATGGAGGCGGCGTGGGGATGGGGTACAGTCAGCACGCAGGCCTCGTCGCTGTTGCGGATGGCAGCGATGAGGCAGACGAGCGGCTGAGGATGTGCCTGACGAATGATCCGGCGATGGGTGTGATTCGCCATGCGGATGCGGGCTATGAATTGGCAAAAGAAACGGCTGCGAAGCGAGGGCTTGATCTGCCGAGTGTGCGATGAAGACAGAGTTGCTCATCACGGGGATCTCACAGCTCGCTACCGCTGAGGGTGCGTCGGCAAAACACGGCCGGAGTATGAGTGAACTCAAGGTGGTGAAGGATGCTGCGTTGGCGATCTCTGGGGAGTCGATAGTTTGGGTTGGCGCGAGGGGCGATTGGACGGGCGAGGCTGTGGCGACGCTTGATCTGGGTGGCGCCGCTGTATTGCCCGGGTTGATCGATCCGCACACCCATTCGGTGTGGGCTGGCGATCGGCTGGGGGACTTCGAAGCGCGGGTTGCGGGTTCGACGTATGAGGAGATTCTGCTGGCGGGCGGCGGGATTCGCAGCACGGTGCGAGCGACGGCTGCGGCGTCGATGGAGGAGTTGGTCGCGCTGGCAAAGCCCAGGGTGGAGACGCTGCTTCGCTCCGGCGCGACGACGATCGAGGTGAAGTCGGGATACGGGTTTGCGATCTTCGCTGAGATTGCGATGTTGGATGCGATTGCAAGGCTGGCGGCCGAGTCGCAGGCACGGATTCTTGCGACGCTCCTGATTCATCTTCCGCCGGTGGAGTCCGCTGAGCGGTCGCGGTACGTTGAGAAAGTCTGCGCAGAGCTGATTCCAGAGGTTGCGCGACGAAGGCTTGCTAGTGCTGTGGATGTGTTTGTTGAGCGAGAGGCCTGGCACGTCGCGGAAGCGGAGCAGATGTTCGTTTGCGCGAAGAATCATGGGATGGCGGTGAAGCTGCATAGCGACCAGTTCCACAGCATTGGAGGCGTTGAGCTGGGTGTGCGGATGGGCGCGCTAAGTGTTGATCATCTGGAGGCCGCAGGCGAGGTGCAGATCGAGGCTATTGCAGCTAGCGCAACGGTGGCGACGATTCTTCCGGGAGTGTCGCTGCATCTAGGAATTCCTGCGGCTCCGGGACGGCGGCTGATCGATGCGGGCGCGGCAGTGGCTGTCGGTACAGACCTCAATCCTGGTTCGAGCCCGCTGTATTCGCATGCGGCCGCGTTGGGGCTTGCGGTTCGGATGAATGGGCTGACACTGCAGGAGGCGATCGCCGCGGGAACGGTGAATGCGGCTTGTGCGCTGGGTGTGAGCGATCGAGGACGGCTGGAGGCCGGATGTGTCGCGGACTTCGTGGTGTTGCATAGCAAAGATTGGCGCGAGCTGGTGTATGTGATCGGCGCGAATCCTGTTCGTGAGGTGTGGGTGGGCGGAAGGCGGGTGGTGGGATGAATACTCTCTATCGACCAGAGTTGCTGTATGTCGAAGGCAAATTTGTTTCCGGCGGCGAACTGCTGGTCAGCCCCGAAGGGTTTGTTTTGAAGTGTGACGACGATCTGGATCGCTCCTCGGTAACGATTGTCGAGATGCCGGGCAAGGCTTTGATGCCGGGATTTGTGAATACACATTCTCACTCGTTTCAACGCTTGATTCGCGGAAAGGCGGAGTCGCGCGTTGTGAGTGGGCGAGATTTCTGGTCGTGGCGCGGAACGATGTATTACGCCGCGAGCCAACTCGATCCGCAGCGGGTATATGACGTTGCGCGCATGGCGTTCCTGGAGATGGTGCTGGCGGGCACGACGACGGTGGGCGAGTTCCATTATCTGCACAATGCTCCGGATGGAAAACCTTACGATGATCCGAACCTGCTGGGCAAGCAGGTGATTGCGGCGGCGGAGTCAGTGGGCATTCGGATCGTGTTGCTGCGAACCGCGTATCTTCGTGCGGGATTTGAATTGCCGCCAGAGCTGGGGCAGAGTCGCTTTTACGAATCGGCGAAAGCGTTTCTTGAGAATATGACGGCGCTTGTGAAGGAGGTTTCGGCAGAGAGGCCGAGTGCTCACCTTGGGGTTGCTCCGCATAGTATTCGGGCAGTGCCGCTGGGTGAACTCCGCGAGATCACTGCGTGGGCCAGGGCGAACCGGCTTCCGGTGCACATGCATGTTGCGGAGCAGGTGGCAGAGAATGCGGCTTGTGTTCGTGAGTATGGGTCGACGCCGGTCGACTTGCTTGCCGGAGAGAAAATTCTTGGGCCAGACTTTACCGCGGTTCATGGCGTGCATGTGACGGCGGAGGAGATAGCAATCCTGGCGCGCACAGAGACTACGATCTGCTCGTGTCCGACGACCGAGCGTAATCTCGGAGATGGATTTGTGCGAGCGGACGAGATGCTTGCAGCGGAGATTCGTTTTGCGCTGGGGTCGGACAGCCAGGCGCAGATTGATCCGCTTGAGGATGCGCGGGAGTTGGAGTATCACCTGCGGCTGTTGCAGCAGAAGCGAGCAATTCTGGACCAGGTTGGCGGGAAGACGTTGGCGGCGCATCTTTTTGATTCCGCTACAGCAAATGGGGCGCGCGCGTTAGCGGTGCCAGCGGGGACGCTTGAGCCGGGCAGGCTTGCGGATTTCATTACGATCGATCTCGATGACAGCTCGATTGCAGGGAACTCGGCGGGGGATTTACTGTCGACGCTGGTGTTTTCGATGAGCCGGTCTGCGGTCCGGGACGTCGTTGTTGGGGGGCGATTCATACTTCGGGATCAGCGGCATGCGCGTCACGAAGAGATCATCTCGCGATATAAAGAGGTGCATGAAGCAGTCTGGTCTGAAGCGTGTCAACGTGGCTAGTGTCTGTTCGGAGCGCTAAGCGGTTGCAATTTTCCTTGGGGCCTTCGACCTGATTTCGGGTTAGACTAGCTCATCTACCTCATGTCCCAGTGTGTGAAGGCTACCCCATTGCCAGTCGGCATGGAGTTCTTGAATAACTGTTTGAAGACCAAGTAAGAAAGCAAATTGGTGTTGCTTTAGCGGCTTGACCACAGGGGCTCCTGCTGCTTGTTGGGGATCCCTACATCTGGACTAGCTACTCATTCTTCTGAACTGTCAGCAGATTCAATTTCGCGGAGGGTTTCATGGCGGACGTACCTGCAGTCGAGATGAAAAAGACGCTTGGGCTTACAGGGCTAACTAGCAATGCGATGGCGCTGATCGCGCCAGGAGCCTTTCTCTGGCTGACGTTCTTCATCCAGGCGGGGACCGGCGTTACTGGACCTTCGATGTGGATGGGGGTCATTGGTGCGCTGCTGCTTTGTCTCTCCACTGCCGTCTGTTATGCGGAGATGGCAAAGCTTTATCCAGGAACGGGGAGCTCCTATTACTTTGCGGAGCAGGCGTTTTTGAACCGGGAGCGTGCCTGGAAATATGCGCGTATCTCGAAGTTCATCGTGGGGTGGGCGTCGCATCTTTACTATTGGATTTATCCAGGAGTGATGGTCGGGACGATGGGTATCGTGTGCGGATACCTGGTAGGAACGCTGTACCCGAACTTCATGAGCGCGTCGAATCCCGGGATGCTGTTCATGATGAGCGTGGCGGTGGTTTTCTCCTTTGCCGTGGCATACATTGCGTATCGCGGGGCGAATGCTTCGACGGCAATCAATCTGGGCATCAACGTTATTCAGATTACGGCGTTGATGATCTTCAGTGTGCTGGCTTTGGGATACCGGGTAAATCATCCACCGGGGTCCGTCGCCTTCCAATTTGATTCGACGAGCGGTGAAGCGTACACGTACGAGTTCAAGACAACCACTGCGATCGTGGGCGGGGTCTCAACGGACACGATTGTGCGCGACGCGAATGGAGTGCCACTGCCGCAGTTGGATGCCAATGGCAAGCCGATCCCGTATCGCGTCAGTTATCCAGAGCATGACGCGGCGGGGAATTTCCTCACGCACGGCAATGCGAAGTCGGTGGTGAGTCCACACCGATGGAGTTGGGTATTCATCCAGGCGACGGTTGCGATTCTGATCCTGGTGGGATTTGAGTCGGTGACGTCGATGGGAGGGGAAGCAAAGAATGCGAAACGAGATGTGCCCATCGCGGTAATCACGTCTTTGCTGGTGCAGGGCGTGGTCTTTTACTGCTTTGAATACTTTGCCACGAATTATTTTTTGAATAGTGGATATACGATGCAGAGCGCTACGGGATCGGCGGCGCCGGTTGGCGACATGATGGTGATTGTCGGGGACGCGCTGTTCGGGCAAGGGCATGGACGCACGTTCATGCTGGCGGAGGCGGCGACGGTGGTACTGGCGTTGATTGGGACAACGCTCTCGTGTATGAACACGGGTGCGCGCGTGACCTATGCGATGGGCAAAGACCAAGAGGTTTCTAATCGCTTTGGCCTATTGCACAAGAACAATCTGACGCCACATCGGGCGGTATGGACGCTGGCTGCGATCTCCGCTGTGATCGGCTGCATTGCGGTAGCGATTGTTTTTGGCGACAGCGGGGCACCGACGGCCACGGCGATTGCGGCGATTCCGCACGGGATCTTTTCGAGCTTCGGCTATACGACCCACGACAAGATGGCCGCTCTGCCGAACAGCCTATTGACGGTGACCTTGGCCTCGAATTTCGGCACGTTTCTTCTGTATGCGCTCAGTTGCACGCTCTGCATGGTTGCGTATCACAAGCATCCGAAATTCAACGTTTTGCGGCATCTGGCGATTCCGCTGTTCGGGCTGTGCGCCAATCTTGCTTGCATGGGCTTTTATCTTGTGGGGCCGTTCATGGGCTATGGCACGAAGATGGAGCCGCTGCTGGCGCTCGGCATCGCGGCAGTATGGGGGATTTATGGCAGCTTTCATTTTCTGAAGATCGGTAAAGCGTCAGGGAAATCGGCACTGATCGAATCGCGGCCGACTTCGGCGTAGACTGATGGCGCGGGGCAAGGTTTCCTGATTCTGGCCAGCGCCCAGACCTTCTTATGCTCGATCTTGAGTTCGCAGAACGAACCGACCCGGGAAGGGTTCGGTCGAACAATGAAGATGCGATTGGACATGTGCTGCCCATGGGGCCGGCACAGGTGCAGTCGCAGGGTTGGTTTTTCGCGACGGCCGATGGGATGGGCGGCCATGAGCAAGGCGAGGTTGCTTCAGCTCTTGCGGTAATGACGGCACTCGAGGGTTTTCGCAAGATTCCCAAGGGCGTAATGCATGTATCGCTACTGCCGCGATTGGTGCAGGAGGCGAATGCGGCGGTGTATGACGCAGGGTTGGCGACCGCGTTGAGGGGCGCGCGCATGGGAACGACGTTTGTTGCGTGCGCGCTGCGGTTCGATTCAGCCGTTGTCTCGCATGTAGGGGATTCGCGCTGCTATTTATTTCGCAATGGCAATGGAACGCAGTTAACGCGTGATCATACGATGGCGGCTGAGCAGGTGAGGCTGGGGATTCTCACCAAGGAAGAGGCTGCCGCGCACGACGGACGGCATGTGCTGACGCGGTCTTTGGGTAATGAGTTGTTTGTGGCCGCGGACACCCTCACGGTAAATATTCTTCCGGGCGATGTGTTGTTGCTTTGTACGGATGGGTTGTATGGATACGTGCCGGACACGGCGATCCTACAGATCATCCTGAGCAACAGCGATCTGGAGAAGGCTGCGGACGCGCTGGTTGCGGCGGCGAATGAGGCGGGTGGCCACGATAATGTCAGCGTGCAGTTGATTCGTGTAAAGGCGATAGAACGGATGGGGCTTTATCGTGGACGGCCGTACAGGTTGCTATAGATGATCGCGCCGAATCTTACACTTCGTCCGGGCGACAAGCTCGATGGCTATGAGCTGGAGGATGTTGTTGCGACCAGTGGCATGGCGACAGTATTTCGCGCGCGTGACCTGAAGAGTGGGCTGCAGGTTGCGATTAAGGTGCCGCATCCGGAGGTGGAAAGCGATCCT
>Ga0302312_10001354_pt1 | contig 14936 bp, 14 predicted proteins | sample III_Palsa_N2_1_FD_200529 | JGI IMG/M metagenome (GOLD analysis project Ga0302312, IMG submission 200529) | Peat permafrost microbial communities from Stordalen Mire near Abisko, Sweden - III_Palsa_N2_1 | ecosystem: Environmental > Terrestrial > Soil > Palsa > Peat permafrost | place: Sweden... | reverse complement strand
CGAAACGACCGCAGACATTCTCTCCATCGGGCACCTCACGCCACATATTGCTTCGAGAGTGAAGCCTTCGCCCATGTCCGTCCAATACTTCTTACCTATCGCTCCCAAGGTTTCACTTATGCCACCGTCGCATCGGAGAGCGGTTACCGCGACGTGCCCGGTGGCTCGGCGGCCCCTTATTGACACTTCCGATTGAACTTTCAAACATGGTTATAGACAGCTTTTCCACGGGCCTCGCTTCAGCGGTGCAGTGGAATTGACAACCGCCAGCGGAGCCACTTGGGTATGTCCGATTCCGTAGAGTTTCGTCATCTCGAATACCTCATCGCCATCTATGAAGAGGGGAACTTCACGAAGGCAGCAGAACGTGTGCGCCGTTCGCAGCCTGCGATAAGCCACCAGATTGGCGTCGTGGAAAAGGATGTTGAGTTTCCTTTTTTCGTGCGTGGCGGTTCCCGAGACGGGGTCTACCCCACAGCCGGCGGCGAGTTTGTCTACAGTTGGGCGTGCGACGTCCTGGGGCAACGACGCGAGATTTTCCGCATCGGTCGAGCCATCGACAAGGGAGAAATCCCGCCGTTGCGCGTGGGCTTTTCGGCGTTTGTGAATTCACATCTTTTGCATCTCTTCCGCACGTCTTACGAAGAGCATTTCTCTGGATGCGAAGTGCAGCTATCGGGCAGCGATCCAATACACACATTGCAGCAACTCGACTGTGGAACCTTGGACTGCGCGATTCTTCCCATGCCCATCAATCGAGACCTCTGGAATGTCTTTCAGATCGCGGAGTCTCCGCTCGTTATTTGTATGCGTGCAGACGATCCGCTGGCCTTGCAGACGCAAGTAGATATTCATGACGTAGGCCCACGCATCAAGATATTTCACAATCCGGAGTTGCACCCATCGGCTCATTCCCGCCTGATCGAGATGTTTGCGGAGGTGCATAGTCCGCTGCATCTGGCCAGCTCCGCCGCCACACCCGCTGACATTCAGTGGATGGTGAGAGAGGGCTATGGCCTTGCTCTCATCGACCAGCTCTGTCCACTCGAATCGGGCCTGGTAACAAGGCCGATTGCAGGAGTTCACTGGACAGCGGACACGGCGTTCGTCTGCCGTAGAGACGGAGGCCACATAGCACTGCCATTCATCGAGCAATTCTTGAAGAAAGGCGGTCTCCATCCCAACAAGAAGCCGCCGCAATCCGAACGGAATGCAACACCGAAGCACAAGCTAAAGGTGCGCCATAAGCAAAACCTTGGGAACCATAAAAAAGAAGTCTTGGACTCGCGCAAACGATTCGCCTAAGTTTCCTGACATGGCAGGCACAACGCCATCAGGAGAATGTCATGACACATCGTCCACGCTTCCATCTGCACTTCAGTCAACTCAATCGCAAGCTGGCCCACGCGGCGCGTGTGCTGGCACCCACCCTACTTGCTCTTAGCTTCGCCGGCGTTGCCCATGCCCAGGGGACGATGGACTTCTCCGGTGCTCAAACTTTAATGACAACCTTCAAAACTTTCGCGATTTATGCAGGCGCGATTATCTGCTTCGGCGGCCTCATCTTCGCTGGAATCCGCATGATGAGTGGTCGTTTCCAAGATGCTATACCAGGCCTCTTCGGCGCGCTATTTGGCGCCGGAGTGCTCGGTTGGGGAGCCGGTTGGATAGGGTCCCTAACTGGGCAGTCGATGTAGGAGGTGCATCGACATGACCAAGCGGGGAGAACCGTTACCGATCAATCAGGCCATGAATAGGCCCCGAGCCAAGCTAGGGCTCGACCTCTCGACATGGATGGCCATTGTGTTTGTGAACGTGACGGTTTTCCTCGTTGGGTTCCGCTTGCTGGCAATGATTAGTTTCCCGACGATGGCTGTCGGCGCATGGCTCATCATTCGCAAACACCCAAAGATGTTCCAACTGTGGGGCCTCAGCCTCAGCCAGAAGAGCTACTATGACCCGCGCAAACACTGAGCAAATCAAACATACGCCGTGGTTCGCCAAGGCCGGGGCGGCGTGCAGCATCGTTCCGATTGCGCGCTTTGTCAGCCCCAATGTCTTCGCATTGAAGGGCGGCGGCTATGGTTGCTTATTCTCACTGACCGGCATCGACGAAGAGGGCGTCACCGATTTGGAGTTGGACTCACGGATGCGCTCGATTGAAGGTGCTTTGCGTGGACTGCCGGAAGGTTCCTGCCTCTATCAATACGCCCGCGTAATGTCCGGCTTCGATCTTCCACGCCAACCGAAGTATCCGAACCCGATCACGGAAGTATTCGCATCCGACCGTCTGGATTTTCTCAACAAGACGGCGCTATTCCGCCGCATCGACCTCCATTGGTGCCTCACGTTGGAGCCGTCGAAGGCCAAAGCGTTCGAGCGCAAGCCGCAGGAGAACGCCATCGACACGTCGCGGATGCTGGCCGACCTGGAAAAGACCGCGACCATCCTTGAATCCCATCTCGGCAGCTCGCTCGGATTGCGGCTGCTTGGCAAAGACGAAGCCTTCCAATTTTTCAGCTATCTCTTCAACCTTGAGGAATGGGCCGAGCGCGACCAACTCCGCAGCGATACCGGCGTGGACCGCCAGATCGTCAACAGTCCGGTGGCATGGCATAGCGACCACATACAAGTCGGCAAACGGTGCGTACAGATGTTCTCGCTGAAGACGACGCCGGAGGCATCGCGGCCCTGCCTTTTCTCCGGCCTGCTGACGCTCGATTGCGATAGCGTGCTGTGCTCGACATGGCGGGTGAAATCCACCGCAGCGGCCCGGAGCGAGATCGACGCGCAGGAAAAGTTCATCTCATTTTTCAAAGTCGGTGTCTTGACCCGCGTGATGAGCGGGCGCGATACGGCGTCACTCGACACCGGCGCGGGCGCGAAGGCCGCGAACATCAACGTCGATGACCTCAGCGAAGTTATCCGTGCGCTCGATAAAAAGGCCCAGGGTGAATTCTCTCTGCGATTGCTACTGGCGGCGCGTAGTCCCGAACAACTCCGCGATGTGGTGCCCGCCGTCCATCGCATCTTCGTGGATGCCCGCGCTCAGGTGATGGAAGAGACGCTTGGAAACCTGTCAGCGTTCTATGCCATGTTCCCCGGCAATCATAAGTTCAATGTCTTCCCGTTGTGGCTTGCGGAGGACCATCACGCCCGCTTGTCCTCCGTCTTCGCCCCGAACATCGGGCATCCGCACTCGGACGATTTAGACGCGGAATACCTCAACATCTTCGAGACCCGCACCCGGACACCATTCTTTCAGGATGTGTATGTGGATGGCGTGAGGGTCATGCTCATCATCGGTCCAACCGGCAGCGGTAAGTCGGTCCACGGTAATGCGGCGATTGCACTGGAGCAGAAATACGGCGGTTTTACCTACATTTTCGACATCGGCGGCAGCTACGAGAGCGTGGTCGAGCTGTATGGTGGCCGTGTCGATCGCGTCGGCAAGGACGGCCCGCGTGTCAACCCATTTTCTCTGGAACCCACCGAGAGCAACATCAAGTTTTTGTATAGCTTCATTAAGCTCCTGCTGACCAACAGCGGCGCGGAACTGGAGCCGGAAGACGACGATGTGATCCACAAGGCCGTGCAGGATATGTACCTGCTTGACCGCGAGAACCGCCGCCTCTCCAATCTCTTTCTGCCTAAGAAGCTCGACCGCTATCTCTCGAAGTGGGTTGGCAAGGGTATCTATAACGCCGTCTTCGACAACATCGAAGACAGCCTCTCGCTCTCGCGCCTCCAGTGCTTCGACTTTCAAGGAGTCAACAACGAACAGTACGCCGATCTCATAGAACCGTTGATGGTGTGGTTGCTACGACGTATCAATGACGTTCTCTACAACCCCGCCAATCTCGGCGTTCCGAAGCACATTTTAATTGAAGAGATTTTCTCTTCGATGAAGAACAAACAATTACTCGACGGTGCGTTGGCTTCCATTAAGACGGTTCGCAAGAATCTTGGCGGCGTGACCATGATTGGTCAATCAGCCGACGACCTAGGCGCGAACGCCGACAGCATCGTGAACTCCTGCACGTCGTTCCTGTTTCTCAAAGACGCGACGTTCAATCGGAAGCGGTATGCCGAGTTGTTCAAGCTGAACGAACAACAGCTTGCTCTCTTCGAGAGCTTGCAGGACCGCGAAGGTCTGTATATCCGGCGCGATGGAGTGACGAAGGTTGTCACGTTGCGGCTCGACAACCGCAGCTACGCCACGTTCTCTACCAAACCGAAGGATCGTGTACGCCGCACCAAGCTCATTGAAAAGTACGGACTCGCCGAGGGCATCAGCCGCTTTGCCCAGGGCGAGACTGTGTAACCACTTCACCTCCACCGAAAGGATCACCTGTGAAACCGCCCATTATCATCGTCATCTCCTGTGGACTTGCCCTTGCCGCCACCGCAAATGCGGCGACGGACCAACCCCGCCGCCTTGAGCCCGCTGCTCCGCGCACGGTGACTGTCTCGGAGGCGGACGCCCCACCCGCCATCCGCGCCGGGTTGCTGCAATCGACGCTCATCATGCTCCCCGCAGAGGAGAAGGTCGCCAACGTCTTCGCCGGCGATACGGTCGATTGGGTGTTCGATGGCGGCCACGTCGCCAGCCGCTTTATCAGCGTGAAGCCGAAGGTGGCGAACACCACGACGGACATTCATATCGTCTCCGATCACGGCAACGAGTACACGCTTCAGCTTCGCGAAGTGTCGAGCGACGCAGATCCCCACTTCGATTCCAAAGTGTTCGTCGTCCCCGGTGACAAAGCCGCAAAGGACCGATTGACGGAGCTACCCGTCTTTGTCCCCGCAACAGAGCTGGAGAAGGCGAAGCAGGAGGCCGTCGCGGCAAAGACCGCGCAGGCCGCTGAACTGAAAGCGGAAGACACGAAGGCTGAAACCTATCGAAGCCAGTACCCCGGCAGCCTTCACTTCGATTACACATGGGATGCCAAAAAGGGCAACGCGCTTGGCCTGGAACAGATATGGCACGACGGCAAGTTCACCTACCTGCGCGGCCATTTTCAGGAAACGCCCGCGCTCTACGAGGTGAAAGACAAGAAGCCGTCGCTTATCAACTTCGATTTCAACAACGGTCTTTACACCGTGCCGAAGGAGCTGGACAACGGCTACCTCGCCATCGGCAAGAAGAAGGTCGAGTTTCACCGTGCGGAAGGAAAGGAGTAGCCATGACTGACCAGGATCAGAACGTACCCGCCACCGTGCCCGAACAGCCCGAAGCGAAACCACCGGTCAGGAAAGGTCTACCGCTTGTCGTCGCGTTGGTTGTCATCATCGCGGTTATCGGCATTGCGAATCTTTCCAGTCTCATCAGCGGCAACAAAAAGGCTGCGCCGCAGAGCGCATTGCCCATGCGACCCGCGACTGCAAACCCGCAGCAAGTTTCGAGCTTCGAGACCCAGCAGGCGGCGCAAGCTCGGCAGGACACTGACATTGCCCAGCGCCAACAACAACTCGCAGCCGCCATGCAGCAATTACAAGCGACGCAGGAGACACCTGGCCCGGAGGCCGCTGGTGCGCCCTCGATGACCGCCGCGCAACGGGACGCCATGTATGGCAATAGTTCCAGCGCCCCCGCGCGCACCTCCAATGTGTCCGAGGCCCAGGCCGAAGCCAAGCAAAAGCAACTTGCTCGGGAAAAGCAGCAACAGGACGCCATCAACAGCGATACGGTAGCGATCGACTTCCAGCACTCCGTCGGCGCGGCAGCTAATTCCACGCCGACGACTACCGCCGTGCTCGGTGAGCATGAGGAGGTGTCGCCCAAAGCGACGGGCGAGACGATAACTCCCGCACCCGATGCAGTCGCTAAGAAGCCCGCCGCAACCGAGACTGCTACAGAACAAAAGCCAAACCCGAAATCCGATCCTCTCGGTCCCTATGACTTCGACACGTATGACGGTCGCTTGTATCGCATCTTCGAGGGAACAGTGCTGGAGGGTGTCGTCACCAATCATATCGACGGCGGTTTCAGCGGCCCGATCATCCTCAGCCTGACGACCGACCTTTACTCGCACGACCACCAGCAGCTCCTCTTGCCGCAGGGGACACGGCTGCTCGGGACTGTTCAAAGCGTCGGCAGCGAACAGCAGCGCAAGATGTTCGTGACCTTCCATCGCGCTATCTGTCCGGATGGATTCTCGCTGGAGTTTGCCAAGTTTATTGGTCTTGACCAGATCGGTACGACCGGCCTCGCTACCAAAGTGAATCACGGCTATCTGGAAGCGTTCGCCGCTGCTGCCGCGATTGGCGGATTGGGCGGTCTCGCGCAGATCGGCAACAACGGCAGCATCTTTTCGCCATCGACCGAGATACGAAACGGCATCTCGGAACAGTCTGCGCAAGAGGGGGAACAGGTGCTCAACCACTTCCTCAACCGCTTGCCGATTATCACCCTCAAGGAAGGTTCGCGCGCGCGTGTGTACATCGGCACCGATTTACTTATCCCGTCCTACGCAGAGCATCGCGTCAATCCCACCCTCTAACCACGCTGCACTTAGGAGGCAGTATGAAACTGAATCTCACCAACCGTCACAAATGGCTACTCGGCGCAGGCGCCGCAGTGCTCTTGACGGCGACGCCCGCCTTCGCGCTGTTCGGTGTCGGAGACATCGTCTTCGACCCCACCAGCTACGCCAGTCTTGTCTCCCAGCTCACCACGCTGGAGAGCCAGTACAACACAATCAAAAACAACATCACGCACTTCAACGCAAAACAAGAATGGCAGACCGTCCTCCATTCGCTCGAAAACGTGAACGTCGCCAATATGTTCGGCGAAACTGCCGGCATCAAAATCGCCCTGAACACCAACAACCCGAGCGCATCGTTGACAGGTTGGCAGACAGCAACCGTTCCGATGAACAGCAATGCCAGCACCTACCTTGCCGGACAGTCTCTCGGCACGTCGCGTATGTCCCAGCTTGCGATGATCGAAACCTCTGATGGCGTTTCGCCCGACTGCCTTACAGCAATGGGCCAGTACCGCTCGGGTAGAACCACTAACTCCACGGCGAACAGCTCGCTGATGTCGAACCAGTTCGACAACACCGATAGCACCAACAGCGAAGTGCAACAGCTCAACCTCCTCAACGCCGCTGAAGGCCAGAAGATGGCCGAGATGCAGTCCCAGGGCAGCTTGCAAGTCTGCCTTGCGGGGCAGATGACGGTCGCCAATATGGAGCGCCGCAACGCCGCCGTGGAAGACATAAATACTGCGGCTTTCGTTCAGCAGCAGCGTTCCACCAACGACGTGAGCGCCGCCAACGAGAGCAGCACTTGGCAGACGTACCTTCCTTAACCTTCAATCCTACTCAGAGAGAACACCGTTATGGCTTCCATTGTGATGTTGGCACAGGCCCTCCCCAGCACGAGTTCGGGAGTTGATTGGCTCTATCAGTTTACGAACAACTTGACCAACCTCACCACGCAGAACGGTGGTGCGCTGACGCAGCTTGGCTTAACCGAGTTGAGCTGCATCGCGCTCTTCACCCTCGTCAGCATGTCGGTGAATTGGAGCACCACCGGCATGACCTTCCGGCTGCATCACGATCATTTGCACGTCGGCGACCTTACTAACTTTCTGTTGCGGCTGATTATCTGCTGCTTGCTCGAAAACTACTGGGTGAATCCGCTCCCCGGCGCGAGCTTCGGCGTAAACCATTTTTTCAGCTACATCGCCCAGGCGATGGTCGCGGCCTTCGATCAAAGTTCGCTCAACAACCTGCTCCAGCTCTTGAAAACAGCCGGCGACAGTACGGCGATGCCATCTTTCACTGCGCCGCTCCAGATCCTTTGCTACGTGGTGGTGCAGATCATGCTCGGCTTGGCCTCCGCGATTCTGTTCGTCATCAACTGTAGCTCCTTCATCCTCTATGGCGTCACCGCTCTTTTTGGCCCAGTCTTTATTCCGCTGCTGATGACGAAGACTTTCCGCGCCAAGTTCTTTCACTTCCTCGATGTACTTATCAGTTTCGCCATGATTCGCGCGGTTGCCGCCGCGTTCATCTTCGTGTGGTCAGGCTTTATGAACGCCTTTATTCAGCAGACATTCAACGGCAACTATTCGATGGAGATGTGGATGGCGAACCTCATTCCATGCCTGATGGTGTTCGTCGCTTTCATCATCAACATGCTCTTCATTCCCAGCATGACCCAGGCCATCTTCGGCGGGGCAGCAGGGCTCGCCGAGAGCGTCGTGAAGGTGGGCGGAACGGTCGCGTCTATCGCCAAAGTTGCGGGAGTTGCATAGCCGCTATGTTGCGATTCATCCTGGACGTTTTGTTACTCCGCCGACTCATCGAATCCCGACCTATCCGGCGTGTTCTTTTGATTGCGTTCGCGTTGCTATTCGTCGTTGTCTTCCTCTACACGGTCAATCTCTTCCTCACGCTTCCAGAAAGGGTTCATGCACCCATGTCCTCCACCCACACTCTGTCCGTTGAAACGCCGCTCACGCCGAAGCAGGCCGTCCTTGCCGACGAGATCGGCAATGAAGTCTATGCGTCCCACTACTCCGAACGGAAGACGGCTCGCTTCATCATCAGCAGTTTAAGTTTCCTACTTCTCTGGTCGATGGGCGTTAACCTTTCGTTAGCGCGTCGCCCCATCGCCAACCGCTACATTCGGATTGACGAGATGGGCCGCGCCCAGGCCATCCAGTACAGCGATTTGAACTACAGTCCCCGCGAGGGTGAGGTGCGGACGTATCTCACCGATTGGGCGAATTATCGCTACACGATCAGCCGGGACACCATCGCCAAGAAGTATCCGCTCAACTACTACTTCCTGTCGCAAGCTCTGTCCTCACAACTGATGACCGAAGACAATGCGAATCACCTTGTCTCACAGGTCATCGGCGGCCAGATCGAACAGAGCGATGTGGAGGTGAAGAACGTCACCATCACGTCTATGTCGGTGGAAACGGTGCAGGGTGCGGTGATGGCGCGTGGTACGGCCCTTGTAGCCATCGACAAGCTGTACTCACCGCGCACCTCTCACGAGCCTCGCATAGAACATTGGGGTATCAGTGTGACGTACTACCTGAATCCCAAACAGGTGAGCGACCAAGCCCGCATCTTCCCGCAGTTTGAGACGATCAATCCGCTGGGGTTGACCATCACCGAGTTCCATGAAAACCGGCTGTCGGTAGACCCGATTGCGCCGGGGGCTGCAACCGCGTCTCCGGCGACGCCAGCCGCAGGAGCATCGCGGTGAGTTACAAGCTGATTCTTCCGTTCTTTCCCGAGGAGCTACGCGAGCTTCTGCTAGACCCGTCCATCTCTGACCTGATGATTAATGGAACCACGGGAGTCTACGCAGATCGTGGAGGGGTTGTGCAGCATATACCGCTCACAACCCCTTACACGAATGACCGCTTACAGGCTGCGATAGAGCGCGTCGCCCGCATCCTGGGCCAAGACCTTACCAGCCAAAATCCCATCCTGAATACGCGCCTGCCGGACGGCTCCCGCGTCGCCGTCGTCGGCGCTCCGTCTTCGATCCACGGGCCGACACTGACCATCCGCAAATTCAATCGCTGGTACACCAGCGATGAGCTGATTGCCTCCGGCAGTTTGCCGGAGCACGTTCGGGATACGGTTGTCGGCTTTGTCAACGCGAAAAAGAACGGGATTATCAGCGGTGGAACTGGCAGTGGGAAGACAACTTTGATGAAATCGCTGCTTGACCATGTTCCCCACAACGAGCGGCTGATTGTCATTGAACAACCTGCCGAGCTGAAGATCGCACACCCCAATGCCGTTCGCTGGGAGGCTGTCGAAGCGATTCCCGGCCAGGTTGCCGTGACTCCCAGCCAGTTATTGGCCGCTGCTTTGCGGCACCGTCCCGACCGCATCATCATGGGCGAAATACGCGATGAGTGCGGCTACGACCTGTTGCAAGCCATGAATACAGGGCACGGCGGAACGCTCTCGACCATCCACGCAAAATCGGCGTGGGACGCTTTGAATCGGCTGTCCGATTTGGCCCTGAGTGCGAGGCCAAATCTCAATCACGCCTTCGTGCGTTCCGAGACGGCAGAGGCCATCGACTTCGTTCTGTACTGCGAGCGCGATGCTGCGGGCCGACGCCGTGTGCGCGAGTTGATTGCCGTCACGGGCTATGCTCATGCCGATCAGTCCTTCCAGACTGAAGAAATCTACCGTGCTCCCGCCGAGGCGGCCTAGCGCCCGGCCTATGAGGTGAAGGATGGAAACCGGATTCGTTGTAGCCCATCGTCTTACCGGGCATCGAATGTCGAGACCTTCGCTGGAATGGTGCGCTCTTGAGCGTGAAGATTGCGGCAGGAATCGCAGTGCCATCGGTGATGCTTTGCCGCTCTTCTTTCGTGCGGATCAGGCGGGGAGATGGAGCTTGCTTTGCCGGGTCATGGCATCGTCGGGAAACCCATCGAGAGCTTTGCCCTTGAGGCGTGTCTCTCCACATCAATTCCTCGTCATGCTCGGTCACTGCTTCGGGGCCAAACCGGCGCCCTGCGGCTCGGCGTCGTTCTGCTTCGCTTGCAGCGCCCCTGCGGGGTCTCGGTTCCTCCCAAAACAAGTTTGTAAACGCGGCCAGGAACGCCGCACAAACTTCTTCCGGGCCCCACCAAGAAAGCACTCCTTGGCGCTTGGGAGCCGGGCCCACTCGCTGGCTTTGCCAAGTGTGACCCGAGCAAGAACGGGAATTCAAAACGGAGACACGACCATGTACAAGAACAAAGCAGAACTCATGGGCTTCCTCGGCAACGATGCCGAAGTCCGCACCGGCAAGAACGACAACAAGTTCACCACCATCTCCCTCGCCACCTCGATCCGCTACAAGGACAAAGAGAGCGGCGAGTACAAGCAGTTCACCGAGTGGCACCGCTGCATCGTCTTCGGCAAGCTCGGCGAGTTTGCCGCCACGCTCAAGAAGGGCGCGCACCTGTACATCGAAGGCGAGATTCGCCACTCCGAGTACACGCCCAAGAAGGCGAAGAAGCCAGTCCGCACCGACAGCATCCGGGTCTCCTCCATCCTCAAACTCGACCGGGCCGAGAAGGCGGCCCCGGAAGACCTGGAGAGCGGTCCAGACCAGTCCGATGACATTCCCTTCTAGGGCATGTCTTCGCTACCAGGCGAGCCCGGCGAAAGCCGGGCTTTGCGCACGCTAAAGGCCGCAGCATCGCATCGCTTCCGAGGTGGTTCCCCATGAGCCAAACCGCCACAGACTTTCTTACCCGTTGCTTCGCTCCGGGGGAGACCATTGCTTTCCTGCTACGCAGCGAAAGCGCCGAACGTCCCGCCCAGCGGATCGTTCGGCTGGAACAGGCGATTGTGCCCGCTTATCTGCGGTGGCTGGCCCACGAGAACCACTCCGGCGCGAACATCTACGTGGCTGCCAATCCGCTCCGCTCCGGCAGCCGTCGTCGCACCAAAGAGAGCATCGCATCGGTGCGCCATCTATATATAGACATCGACAGTGATGGGGATTCCCGCATCGCCGCGCTATGCGCTTCCGATGCCGTGCCCGTCCCGTCCGCAATCCTGTCCACCTCGCCGGGCAAGTATCAGGCGCTTTGGCGAGTCGATGGCTTCGACTTCGATTGTCAGGAAACCATGCTCAAGCTGCTCGCCATTGCCTTCGGCGGCGATCCCGCTTGCACCGATTGCAACCGCGTCCTCCGCCTGCCGGGATTCCTGAATCGCAAGTATTCGCCCGCCCATCCGGTCGCGGTCGAATACCCCTGCGATTCGATATGGAATCCGGGTGACTTCCATCTCGACAATGCCATGCTCCGGCTGCGCGGAATCGCACGGCAAATGCAGCCCGGAAAGCATACCCATTCGGAACAGGATTGGGCGTGGGTTATGGACGAGCTCACCCACGGTAAAGATGCGGCGAAGCTGACGCATGCGCTCGCTTCGCGCCGCGCCGACAAGCCCAATCCGCTGTACTACGCGCAGCGCACCGTGGACATGGCATCGGCCCGCCTCTGGCTGCTCGAAGGCGCACCCATCGACGACGTAATCACCATGCTTGAAGTCCGCCGCCGCTTCGAGCTTCCCGCCGCACTTTGCTCCGCTCGTGCGCGGGAGATTGCCACCACAGCGGCGCGCAGGATTGCCCGCAAAAAGATCGCTTGAGTTCATCACCCAAAGGAGAAACAAAAACATGGCACTCATTGAAGTCAATCAACCGCGAAAAGTTCTCATCACCGTTCGTCTCGATGAGGAGATTGTTGTGCAGGTCAACCAGTATGCCGCGTTCATCAAGGCATTGCCTCAGGATGTCATCAACAAAGGACTCGAATATCTCTTCTCGAAAGATCGTGACTTCGCAGCCTACAGGAGCACCGACGAATCGCGTCGCGTTCCTGAGCTGCTTCGCCCACGGAAAGCGGTATCGCCCAATGGGTCGAAGCCGCTGCCTAAGAAGCCCGCATCCGTGCCAGAACCCGTAGCAGTTGTGGCCGGGTTGAAGGCATGACCCTCCGTCCGATTCCGGGGCAGGACCACTGCGGTGCTGCGCACCGGAAAGATGTAGATACTCCATCCCTCGTAGGGTGCTGCTTGGCGCTAACTGGTGCCAATTAGCGCCGGTTCGATAAACCCACCAGAACGATCACTTACAAGAACGCAGCGCCAGTTGGCGCTATGGAGGTTTACACGATGACAGAGCACAACCAAGCCGTCAGTCGCGGTCGCCGCCGCAGTATTGTGCGCACGCATACGGTCAGCGGCAAGTTCACCGATGCAGAGGCAAAGGCGCTCGAAAAGAAGGCGGCAGAGCGCGGCCAGCTCTTAGGAGAATGGGCGCGGGAATCGTTGCTGGCCGCTGGCCGGCGGCAGCAGCAGCAAGACAAGGAGAATGTCGCCCTATTTGCCGAGGTCCAGGCGCTTCGGCTCCTGCTCATTAATACATTGGAGCCGTTATTGCGTGGCGAAAAGATGACGCCGGAGCAATTCAAAGAGATGCTCCGGTACGTGAAAACCAACAAGCGCAAAGCGGCGGCAGACATGCTCGCCAGCTATGCGGAAGGGAGTACAGAACAGCTATGAACACAACACAATGGGGACGCAAAGAGACCATCGTTCGCCCGCCGCACGCTCCGGTGTACAGCTTCGGAGCCGTCTTCGCCGGGCTGGTTTTGACGTGCATTTTTATTGGCCTCTACATCGGGTTTCTGATGACGCCGTTGCAGCGTTGGTATCTGCCTCTGTATGTACGGACGGGTGTCGTCGGCATCGTGCGCAAGGTGGACACGTACCAACTCCTCAATGTCGCAGACGTACATCTGCACGCCCGGCCCGCTATCGAAATAGACGTGGAGAAAGGCTCTACGCCGCAACCCAATCGGCAGCCGTTGCCCCTCGCACTCTCGGATTCGGCGCGCGCCTCCGGCCTGGTCTACCTGTATCCCGGCCCGAAAGCCAGCTACCGCAACGGGCCGCTCCATGATTACCTGCGCCGCTTCGTTTACGACGATCACGGCATCGTCGATGTCCTGCGCTGGCCGCTTCTCGCCGGCCTCGTTTCCTTCCTCGGATTGCTTGTCGTCGCTGCGCGCAAGGACGTGGAGCGATTGAAAGAAATGAAATACGGTCGGCTCCTCAAAGGCCCGGTATTGGTATCGCCGAAGGGCTTCCATCAGGCCGTCAAGGGAGATGGCGTCGGCTTCCAAACCGTCGAGTTCAAGCAGCTCATGCGGATACCCCAACGCGCCGAAGGACAGCACATTGAACTCATGGGCGACTCCGGAACCGGGAAGTCCAGGCTCATCATGCAGCTCCTCTTGCAAATCCAAGAACGCGGCCATTCCGCTATCGTGTACGACCCTGCGTGCGAGTACATCCAGCGGTTCTACGACAAGGATCGCGGCGACATTGTTCTGAATCCGCTCGATGCCCGCTGCCCCTATTGGGGGCCGTCCGAGGAGCTGCGCCGCCGCGCCGAGGCCAAGACGATCGCCGCCTCCCTGTATCAGCCGACCACGGACAAGAAGGGTGAGTTTTTCACCGAGACGCCGCAGAAGATTTTCGCCCATCTGCTCACCTTCGGCCCTACTCCCCAGGAGTTGGTCGAGTGGATGGCGAACCCCGATGAGATCGACCGCCGAGTGCAGAACACCGAAATGGCGATGATGATTGCCAAGGGCGCCCAACAGCAACGCAACGGCGTTCTGGCTTCGCTCGGTTTGATTGCCGACAGCCTACGGATGCTGCCCAGGAAAGACAAAACCGAGCATCATTGGAACGCGACGCAATGGGCCGACACGCGCAAGGGTTGGATCTTCCTTACGTCGAAACCCAGCGAGCGCGAGTCCCTGCGTCCCCTGCATAGCCTGTGGATTGACCTGCTCGTATTGCGCCTCCTGAACGAGCCGCGCGAGAGCCAGCATCCGGTGTGGTTTGTGCTGGACGAACTGGCCAGCCTACAACGTCTCCCGCAGCTCCACACCGCGATCACCGAGCAAAGGAAGTCGAAAAATCCGCTTGTGTTGGGATTCCAGGGCAAGGCCCAGCTCGAATTCATTTACGGGCACATGGCCGAGGTGATGCTTTCGCAACCGAAGACGAAAATCTTCCTGCGCATCACCGAACCCAAGGCCGCCGAGTGGGTGTCGAACGCCATCGGTAAAGTCGAGATCGAGCGGCTACGAGAAACCCACTCCACCGGCTTAAGGGCCGGCAACAACTTCAGCGTCGAGCGCCAGATTGAGCCGCTGGTCATGGACTCGGAAATCTCCGGCCTGCCCGACCTGCACGCTTTTTTGAAACATGGAAACGAGGTCGCTCGCTTCAGCTTCGCCTACAACGATATTCCAGCCAACCAGCCCGCGTTTCTCCCGCGCCCTTTGGAAGACGATGACCTCGCCTTCGATCCAAAAACGCTCACCAAAAAGCCGCCGCAGTCGGTCTCTGTCGAGGACGACG
>Ga0302312_10001353_pt1 | contig 14939 bp, 10 predicted proteins | sample III_Palsa_N2_1_FD_200529 | JGI IMG/M metagenome (GOLD analysis project Ga0302312, IMG submission 200529) | Peat permafrost microbial communities from Stordalen Mire near Abisko, Sweden - III_Palsa_N2_1 | ecosystem: Environmental > Terrestrial > Soil > Palsa > Peat permafrost | place: Sweden... | reverse complement strand
CTCAATTCACTCCTCAGTGTATTATCTTTTGCAAAAGGATCCGTTGATGTCGTTAGTGAACAGCAACGCATGGATATGCAAAAGCTTGGCACGTTTTTAGTCAATCACATTTCGTTAGATCATTTGGGGCATAATCTCGCTAATCAACTGCTCATGACATTGCTCAAAGCTATGTCTTTAGGGCTGTACTCTAATATGAAAACAGTGAGTGCGATTTATTCAATGCTTCTTTTTAAACTTGCCCAGCCACCAACCGATATATTATTTTCCGCATCTGTACTCAATAAAATTGCCACCATACGAAGTGAAGAGATTGATAATGATGTTACACCAGAGGGCAGACCTCTTAATGAACATCAAGTCTTTGCTTATTTATATGGCATTCTCATGGCCGAGTTTAATTTATTTCAACTACAACAGCAGCAAAAAAAGAATCTAACGCTTGAGCAAGCAAAACTACGTGATTATAAGTTAAAACGCACGTTAAAAGTTACCTATAGTGAACCAAAAATTAAATTAGCTACTGCAAGGCGCCGTTATGAAAAATCTCAAGTACAGGCCAGTAAGGATGGTTCCACTGATCTATTGACAAGAGCTTATAGTGTTTTAAACATAGAAGGCAGTTATTATATGGTATTTGGGACTATCCATAGAGGTGGTCCCGCACGATATCATATTATGGATATTCTTGATCTTCAGACCGCTAATTTTGAAGTTGCCTTAAAATTAGATGAAAGGCTTCCGCAGGGTAGTCATGCAGGTACCATTTCATATCTTCATGACAAGCAAAAATTTATTCACCGCGCACGAGTTGTTTTACTGAGGCTTAAAGACGGGGGGAAATTTTTTACGCGAAATAATAAACATTATTTGACCATGTTTAGAATGGATAGGGATTTATTAGCTTATTTAAGGGAAAAACCGGCAGGGTCAGTAAAAAATCAATTAGAGTTGATGCCCGCCTGCCAACGATTAGAACTTGCTCGAATGGTGGTTGCGGATCTTGCCAAATGGCACCTAGAGCTTAAGATGGCTTACCGTGATTACAAACCTGAGAATATGGGAATTAAGCAAGATCGACAAACAAAAAAAATAACCGATGTGCGAGCTATAGATTATGAAACAGCGGCCACACCTGGGGAAATAAAAGCAAGAAGTGTTCCTGCCTTTAGTACGCCTGGCTTAGAGCCTAAACAATTTATCGAAGAGAGGGATCCTATCCATTTAGATATGACGGCTGATGTTTATACCATAGCCTTAATGCTGACGATGATTTTAGGAGGTGTATTATGGCCAAAATGGCCCACCAAAATGGTTACCCAAAAAGATGGAACTCAATTATTAACCACCAACTCAGTCTTAAGACAATCCTATACAGATGATTGTTTAAGAAGAGCGCGTAAGCAATATGATGGCATAGAGATTGTAGAAAGCATGCTTAATAATGACTCGAAGGCACGACCTACCGCTGATGAGGTAGTAGAGGGGTTTAGAAGGATGAGGCTAAAATAGTAATTTAAACACTTCCTTATAATGACTGACAAAATGAATAGTAAGTCCTTTTTTAATATACTCTGGTAATTCTTCGTAATCCGCGCGTACGCTAGTAGGCAATAATAATTCGGTAACCCCACTACGTCTTGCAGCAACTACTTTTTCACGCACACCACCAACAGCTAATACTTGGCCTGTTAACGTAATTTCACCAGTCATAGCAAGAGCGCGTTTGATTTTTTGTTGGCGCGCAAGTGATAATAAAGCAGTTGCCATGGTTATCCCAGCACTTGGACCATCTTTTGGTGTTGCGCCTTCTGGTACATGTAAATGAATTAAACGGTGATCAAAAAAGCTACTATCTATCCCAAAATCTTTGGCATTAGCCGCGATATAGCTATAGGCAATTTCGGCAGATTCTCGCATCACTTCGCCTAGTTTTCCGGTTAATTTGAAACCACGTTGTTTTTCGTTAACTGATGTGGCTTCAATCCCCATAGTAGCGCCACCCATTGCAGTCCAAGCAAGTCCCGTGACCATACCAACGCCTTGGAGTAGCTTCTCATTTTGATAAATGGGTTTGCCTAGATAGTCTTCAACGGAAGTAGTACCGATATTAATTTTCGTTGCTTTCTTATTGACAAATTTTACTGCAGCTTTACGCGTGATACGGTTTAATTTTTTCTCTAGTGTACGTACACCCGCTTCACGTGCATAGCCATCAATAATTTTATTAAGCGCTGCATCAGTAATTTGCAATTGTGATGATTTAATACCTGCGTGAGCAAGTTGGCGTGGCCATAGATGGGATCTGGCAATGGCTACTTTTTCTTGAGTAATATATCCCGAAAGACGCATGGTTTCCATACGATCTAATAAAGGTCTTGGAATCGTGTCTAATTGATTTGCTGTGCAAATAAATAGCACTTTTGATAAGTCACAACGAATATCAAGATAATGATCAAGAAAGTCGCTATTTTGCTCTGGATCTAATACCTCTAACAAAGCAGAAGCCGGATCACCTTGAAAGCTGGTGCCGATTTTATCTATTTCATCTAACATAATGACAGGGTTCATAACAGCCACTTCACGTAATCCTTGAATAATTTTACCTGGCATGGCACCAATATAAGTGCGGCGGTGTCCTTTAATTTCCGCTTCATCACGCATACCACCTACCGAGAAGCGGTAAAATTGTCGGTTTAATGCATGAGCAATGGAGCGACCTACGGAAGTTTTGCCAACCCCAGGAGGCCCTACTAATAAAATAATCGACCCTGCAATGCCTCCACGCAGTACACCAGTAGCAATAAATTCTAAGATTCGCTCTTTGATATCATGTAATCCTTCATGGTCATGATCCAAAATTTTACGTGCATTTCTCAAACTAAGATTATCAACAGAGCATATGCCCCAAGGTAATGTACTGACAATATCGAGGTAGTTGCGGGTTACTGCATACTCAGGAGAGCCTGTTTCTAAGATAGTTAATTTATTCATCTCTTCATCAATACGCACTTTAGCGTGATCGGGAACATGCATTTTTGCCAAGCGTTCCTCATAACGCTCTTTATCAGCGGTTCTATCGTCCTTGGCAATGCCAAGTTCTTTTTGAATGATTTTCAACTGTTCGCGCAAGAAAAATTGCCGTTGTTGTTCACCAATTTTTGTTTCCACATCATGACTGATTTTACTTTGTAGTTTCGCCATCCTAACTTCTTGCTTAATCAACATCACTGTTTTTTGCATACGTTGTTTAAGAGAGGTCACTTCTAAGATTTCTTGCAGCTCTTCTTTACTGGCACTGGTGAGACTTGCTGCAAAATCGGTTAGTGGGAGAGGATCCTCTGGTACAAAACGATTGAGAAAAAATTTCAACTCCTCACTATAAAATGGATTCAGCGGCATCAACTCTTTTAAGCTATTAATCAATGCCATTGCATAAGGCTTTAGCCTAGTTGTTTCCTTGGAATTAGGATCGTCAGGGTATTCAACTTGTGCGTAGTAAGGTGCTTCTGTCGACAGCCAACGTGTAATGCGAAATCGTTTCATGCCCTCGGCAATAAATTGGATCTTTCGTGATGAACGAACAGGATGATGCAATCGGATCAATGTTCCTGTCGTAAAAAAGTCATCGTGTTTAGTATTCTCGGGTTCATCATTACGCGTTAAGATAAGACCACCTAAACTGCCAGGTATTTGGTTTATCTGTTTAATAGTATCTAACCAAAACGTTTCGTTTAATACCACGGGTAACGTTTGTGATGGGAAAAAAGGACGCTCAGTTAAAGGCAACAAATAAAGACATGATGGTAGGCTATCATCTGTTGTGTTATTAGCCGATGTAACTGGTGTTAGATGATGTGTGCTTTTATCTTTATGTTGCTGTTTGTTCATAATGTCACCCGCTATTAAATATTCACATGCAGAAAATTTTTGATGGACATGGTTCTACATAACTATCATCGGCTCGAAAAAGGAATGATTGATTGTTTTTTTTAAAAAATATTTTTTTACTTTTTCCTTGACACATTAGACCCCATTTAGATAAATAAAATTTATAGAAACCGTTACGGTGCTATTAACACATTGATTTTATTAATTGTCTAAGTTAGTTGTTTAGTGGTTTATAGTAATTAGTTATGCTTTTTAGGCTGATTTTGGTCAATTCCAGATGAGAAAGTCGATTTAATATTTATAAAATATCATTATTAATCAATATGTTAAATTACATTTATTGGTATTTAATCGATTTTTGTAAAAAATGTATGGTTTGCCAGCATTTATCAATGCTCAATGAGGCATATTGTCCCCATTATAGATTTAATTTTTTTAAATTGGTAAACAACTGAACAAGCAATAACCTGTTATTTTATTTTCACAGTTGTGAGGAATGTGTGATTGTTAATGCAAAGAAAAATTGCAATCGCTTCTGGACGTTTTTCTTACATGTGCTATTTATTAAATTGTCCATTTAATTTTTTTGATGTCCGGGAGATCAAACTTATGGTAACTAAAAAGACAGTTCGTTCTACGAAAGCCACCGGCTCAGCTGGTGTTAAGAAGCGTGCGCCTGCAAAAAAACGTACTTTAAGTGCAAAGAAAAAACCCTCTGCAACTAAAGCTCGTACAACCAAGCGTGTAACCGCAAAATCAACAGCTAAGAAAACTACAGCTCCTAAGACTGTAAGAAAGACAGCTGCTAAGAAAGCTGGCAAGACTACAGCTCCTAAGACTGTAAGAAAGACAGCTGCTAAGAAAGCTGGCAAGACTACAGCTCGTAAGACTGTAAAAAAGACAGTTGCTAAGAAAGCTGGTAAAGTTACTGCTCGTAAGGCTGTAAAAAAGACAGTTGCTAAGAAAGCTGGTAAAACTACAGCTCGTAAGACTGTAAAAAAGACAGTTGCTAAGAAAGCTGGTAAAGTTACTGCTCGCAAGACTGTAAAAAAACCAGCTGCTAAGAAAACAGGTAAAGTGACTGCTCGCAAAAGCACAGCTAAAAAGCCAGTTGCTAAGAAACGAGTAAGTGCTAAAACCACGACAGCTAAAAAGAGTGCAAGCAAAAAAGTTGGTGCTAAAAAGACAACAGCTAAACGTGCTCGTCCAGCTGCTAAGAATTTAAGTGCTCGTAAACGTGTTGCTAAAAAAGGAAAAACCCTTTCTAGCCGCAAACCCGTTGGAGCATCTTCATCTTTAGCAAAAAAATCTTCAAGCGTGAAGAGATCTAAATCAAAGAGTCTTTCAGGTCGTAGTAAAGTAGCCAAGACAAGTGCTAAAAAGCATCCTTTGATTAGACATCATTTGCCATTGTTAAGGGTGATATAAGTCTCTAGTTCCTAGGTTGTTTTATTCGCCGCCACAATGAAAATTGTGGCGGCTTTTTTTGTACGGTTTTTACCCAATCCACGTTATACTACTTCCTTCTTTATTTCTCTCCGGGAATATTCCATGCCTGTAACATTGCAAGAAAAAACCAGTAGTGAATTATTGGGTGATGAAGGGCCTATTGCTGCTCAGTTCCCTGGTTTTTTAGCGCGTGATTCACAGCAACAAATGGCAGCAGCTGTTGATTTAGCTATTGATGAGGGATCAGTTTTATTATCTGAGGCAGGAACAGGTACTGGAAAGACATTTGCTTATTTAGTTCCCGCGTTACGCAGTGGCAAGCGTGTGGTTATCTCTACGGGTACCAAAAATTTACAAGAACAATTATTTTATCGTGATCTTCCGTTTGTTAAAACGTTGCTAGCTCCTACCAGCAAACTCGCTTTGTTAAAAGGGAGAGCAAATTATGTTTGTTTACATCGTATGGAATTATTCTTAGCGGACGGTCGTTTTACAAGTCGCACGCAAGTTGCAGAATTGGAAATGGTTTCTACCTGGAGTCGTAAAACCAAAACGGGTGATTTAGCGGAGTTAACCGAGTTATCAGAAAATGCAGATATTTTACCGTATGTAACAAGTACTGCAGAAAATTGTTTAGGTCAAGAATGTCCTTTTGTAGGTGATTGCTTGTTGATGAAAGCAAGAAGAGTAGCAAAAGAGGCGGATGTTTTAGTAGTGAATCATCATTTGTTATTTGCCGATTTGGTATTAAAAGATCAAGGGCTAGGGGAGTTGCTACCTGGTAGTGAGGTTATCGTTATCGATGAAGCACATCAATTCCCTGAAGTGGCTTCGCAATTTTTAGGTGAAGCCTTTAGCTCACGACAGCTCATTGATTTATTGCAAGATACGGTAAGAGATCAAGGCAAAGAAGCACCTGACATCGATTTCATCGTGACGATGGATTTAAAATTACGACATTTATTACAAGAGATGCGTCATGCTTTTGACGGCGCGCCAGAAAAGGGAGCTTGGCAAAGTATTGCCTTTAAACCTGTTATGGTTAAAGCAATAAACGATTTACTAGATGCTTTAAAGCACTTTGAAACGTTATTATCGCCTATTGCCGCACGTGGCAAAGGATTACAAAATTGCTGGGAGCGTTGTTGCGATTTATTACGTCGTTTTACTCAATTATCAGGACCATCGCCTGTTGATCAAATTCATTGGTACGAAGTGTTCGCTAAAAGCTTTATTTTACATTTTACTCCCATGTCGATTCGTGAGTCCTGTCAATCGTTTATGCAAAGTGAACCGAGAGCTTGGATATTTACCTCCGCTACATTAGCTGTAGAAGGGCAATTTGGCCATTTTATAGAAACAGTGGGTTTGAATGAGGGCACCGCCTCACAATGCCTTTTAAGCCCATTTAATTACAAAGAGCAGGCGATGCTCTATGTGCCCCGTGGTATGCCAGATTTAATGGCAACAAATTACACACAAGCGGTAGTAGAGGCTGCTATTCCGGTATTAACAGCAAGTCGTGGTCGGGCTTTTTTATTATTTACCAGCCACCGTGCTTTACGTGAAGCCGCATTATTATTACAAGATCGTCTGGAGTTTCCTTTGTTGGTTCAAGGTGACAGCCCAAAGAGCGAATTATTAAATCAATTTGTTCAAGCGGGTAATGCCATTTTATTAGGCACTACCAGTTTTTGGGAAGGTGTAGATGTGCGTGGCGCGGCATTATCTTGCGTTATAATTGACAAATTACCTTTCGCATCACCTGGTGATCCTATTATGCAAGCACGTCTTATGGCAATGCGATCGCAAGGTGTTGATCCTTTTACCCATCATCAGTTACCTCAAGCGGTCATTATGTTAAAACAAGGGGCAGGGCGGTTAATTCGTGGTATGGAAGATAAGGGCGTATTAATGATTTGTGATCCGAGGTTGATTGCAAAATCTTATGGTGAAGTTTTTGTAAAAAGTTTACCTGCCATGCAAAGAACGCGAGATATTACAAAGGTGGAAAAGTTTTTAGCAAAAATTTAATCCCTTACAACCCCCTCTCCCCTTGTGGGAGAGGGAAATGCAAGCGCAGCTTGCGAGGGTGAGGGGAAAGCGACGAAGCAAGAAATAATAATTTACTTACGATCACTTCTACATAGAAAGATCCGCCCCTCACCCGCCCACGCCAAAGCGTGGTCGACCTCCCACACGGCGGGGAGAGGTGAGAGCAGCTCAAAATCATTTCAATTTTCATGTTTATTTAGTATACTGAATCCTCCAAGGTAAACCATATAGATGATAAAAATATGGGATCCAATGACGCATCAAGCCCCAACATCAACGGTAATGCCTGGTTATTAACCTACAATAGGCTAAATTTTCTTGCCGTCCACCCCAAAAAAAAGCTTTCAGATAGAGAGTTAGAGCAATCAAATACTACCGCTTTGCTAAAGCATCTTGCTGACGTGCCTGAGACTGATATTGTCAGCATCGCATTACCTGATGTGCCAGAAGGGCCATTCATGCGCATGCCTATTGAGTTATGGTTTACTATCTTTGGGCGCTTACCTCTAGAGACTTTAGGGACTTTAGCACAAACCTGTAAACGCTTTGCTTTTGTTGCAGCTGACATTATACAAAAACGTTACAATATGGATTACCTATTAGCTTTAAAAATGGTGCATTTATTAGGCTCTATTGTAAGACCGTTGCCAGAAAACACATCCAATTTTTTTCCTCATCGCTTGGCGGTGGCCGTTGATACCGCGAGAGTGGCAACTAGATTAAAAGCACTACTTCTAGAGGTAGAGAAATCAATTAAAACGGGATTATTAGAACAGTGGCAAAAAACCATTCTGGCACAACAGGGTGAGCAACTTCCTGAAAAAACACGTTGGAAAATTTTATATGAATATGGGTGCGCAGGGGAACGGGTTTATAGTATTACAAGGGATGCTGTGAATAAAATCCCCATGCAAATGGATCAAAAACAATGCGAGATTTTAGCAACAGCGTTGCATGCAGTGATGAATTATCTTGCTAGGAATAATGAGCTGTTTAAGGAAGTGGAAGATAATACAAAAAAAGTATTAAAAAGGGCGAGTATATATTAAGGATAATGGTCTGTGTGATAGGGGTGATGCGAAATAAGATTCTTATTTAAAACCTAATCGTCGTAACACCTGTTGTGTCATGCTTGGTGATTCGGGGTTTGGGTTGAGTGCTTTTTGATTTGCATCATTAGTAGCAGTTTTACCTTTCGCCGAATTCCAAGAGTGGGAAATGAGGGTAGAATTTTTGTCTGCTGAATTAAATAACTTTGCTACGGTAGCTAATGTCTTAGACAAGCTGCTATTGTAATCAATCATTTTTTGTTTTAATGGCAGGTCTACATTACCCTCAACGTAAGGATGGGTAATCTCTAATAAACCAATATAATTGTTTATTAATCGATAATTTTCCCAGAGTTTCTCTACCATTTGAGCTCGTTTATCATCAGATGATGACGGGTCCATAATTTTCCGAAGCAAGCCTAGATTTTCCTCTTTTTTTCTGGGAAAAAAATCACTATTCATTATCTGATTAACTTTAATAATGCGGATATCGTTAATATTGGCTAAAGTTGCAGCGATAACAGATCTCAGATCACCATGGTGAGTGGCATCAAAATCAGATAATTCAACGCGAAGTCGTTCTAAAGAACGCAGAAAAACCTCAGGAAAAAACTCTTTTGCTAAATCGATATTTGCAAGTCGCTTGATATAATCTTGAGCTTCTTTGATTGTTTCTTTTATTTTTTTTACTTGTGGCTCATCTTTAATAACACGAGCTGGTGATGGTAATTGTACAGCTTGCGGAGTCGGTGTTTGACTTGGAAAATTCTCTAAAATTCTTTCTTGCAAAGAGACAATACTAGGTGATTCACTATTTCCCGCTATCATTTTAAACAGGTTTGGAACCTGAATAGCACCATTTTCTTGTAAGTAAGTATGTAGCTGTTCGTATGATGCAATTAGCTGCTGTTTACATTCTTCAGCAGATAAAATTAGTTGCTGCTTATATTTCCCTATCTTGTCTTGTGAAATTCCCATTGCGTAAGGTAAGTCAGGGTTATTTGCGTTGCTTAGAGCTGCATCATATAAATAATAATTAGCAGCCACATTTTTTAATAAATTTATTAAGGGTAAGAGAGAAGGCTCTTGAACAGCATCTTGAGTAACTGCGAGATTGCTCTGAAATACTTGGGAATAAAATGCAAGAAATGAGTCATTAACATCGTTTAGTGAGCTTGTTGGTTTGATTATACTCGGGTTTATTAAGGAATCAGCATCATTTATAAATTGTGCAAATGCACGATGCCATTCAATTATTGTTGATTCTGATTCCTCATGATCAGAAAATTCCGATCTTAATTTTTCATCAACCAATCGATCTATTAAATCGTGTAGAGCGCGTTTGGGTTCTCTCTTTAAGGGATAAAAACCAGTTATTTTATTTGTGGAGTCTCTATTTGCAGCTAGCCTATTATCATCTACGCTCTCCACGGTGCGCAATAATAATTGCGCTTCCATTAATAACCAATCAATCATATTTTCATTACGATCGCTGGGTTTATCTGCAAGCCATGAACTTAAATTACTATTGAGAGCAGCTAGCTTGCTGTTAATCTCTTTTATCGATTCTGTGTCAGCAATATAGGCTGCTGTTTGACCGACCTCAGCATTGCACGTTGTTAATAGTTGAGAAAGCTTATCTTCAATGAGTTTACTTTGCTCTCCTACAGCATCAGGCACAGTACCATTTCCCGTAGCACTTGGAAAACGTCTAAGTTTTTCTGCAATATCCAAGTGTCGTGTTATTTCTAGATTTAGATCGATTCGTGCAGCACTTTTTTCAGGAAGTAATGTATTAATTAAAGTACTAATTTGCTGATTGCTTGATAAATCCAAAAGAAATTGTAAAAAGATGCGTTGATTTAATGAAGTTTCCTGCGCAATACTATGAGTTGATTTTTCTAAGTCAGCAATAAATCCTTCTATTTGTTGCAATAAGGTATTGTATTGTTTCACAAGTTGGTTAACGCTAGTGCTGGCCGTTAATGAAGTATTTTGGAAGCTCAATTGTTGAAATTTCTTTAGCCATTGATCAAAACGGGATACGAGCGAAGTCATGCTCGCTGGTTTAGCGCTACGTTTTAGTTCATCCTGATATTTTTTAATTAAAGCGAGTAATCCTTGAGTCGCCGTTTCAATTGCAGTTGGCATTTATAACTTCTTAATTCTATTAGTAATAAAGGAATTCTATTCTCATCCACTTTAGTATATCGAGTTTTCAAACTAAAAGCTATAGACCAAGACTATAATCCGCCACCCGCCCAATAGAGCCCTAAATACCCGACTAAATGATTTTCTCCCCATATTGAATTACCACCAGAAAATACCAAACTGAAATTTTGTGTGAAGTTATATGATCCACCCGCATTTAAGATAGTGTAAGAACGATTTTCCGTAGTTTGCTTACCTTGAAAAAACAGCTCTGCTCCCAAAGTTAATTTTTCATTTAAATCGCGTTGTACCACCCAGCCACCATAACCGTAATTCAACATATCTTGTGCTGTGTTATGGGCATAGCCGATTTCGCTATAGGTTGTCCAAGGTCCCCAGCTTTTTTGTGCGGAAATCGGAATTTTTGACCAGACTTTGCCATTGCCGAGCTCTCTATTTGCATTGCCTGTTGGTAACCCTACTACTGGAACAAGAGCTACTTGCGGCCTATTGGCGGTTTCTTCAATAAATCGATAAGTAACTCCAACCTCAATATCACCAATACCGTTAGCAGCAGGCGCAGCAGGAGGCAAAGACCAGGCATAGGGAATCACGAGATGAAGCTGTAAATTAGTGATAGCGCCCCAGTTGACTTCTATAGCAGGGGCTTGTAAATCAGGTTCCAATATTTCTAGGTTATTTTTATCGACATTAGCAAAAAGAAAAATTTCGTAATGATGATAATCGAGAGCTACAGGATCATCTGTTAAAAAAGGGGCAGCAGCATAGGTGGGGCTATGAGCGATAAAAGTAATGATAAAGGTAATTGCTATTTTTAATTGTTGATAGAAGCCTTTTATTGTATGATTTAATTCCATTTAATCAGTGACATCCATCAGAGTTACAAAAAAATTACATACATCGTGCCGGTTTTGGCAAGCCAGCGATTCTACTTGCCTGACGTGGCAAACTCACCGGAAATAATTGCTGCAAATAAATACTATTCCCTTTTTCCTTCCCTAATACTTTAGCGATGGCTTGTACTAATAATCGAGTTGCCGGAATGGCATGATGCTCAGCGTAAAACTGGCGGAAAAAATAAATGACCTCCCAATGCGCTGCAGTTAATTGAATATGTTCTTGCTCTGCAAACCATTGCGCTAGCGTTTCATTCCACTCATGGCTGCTTTCTAAGTGGCCATGTTCATCAAGCAAGGGTTGAATAGTTAACTCTTTCATCAATCGTAACTTCTAAAAAATAAGGGGTGACGTGCACCCCTTTATTTAAAACACATCATCAATTAATCGTTGTTACCAGTAAATGCTGCAAATAACTGTAACAAGCTTACAAATAAATTATAAATTTGTAAGTAAAGCATAACAGTAGCACTAATATAATTACGCTCACCACCATTTACGATAGCACTGGTTTGCCACAGAATCATTGCTGAAGTAAACAATACAAATAAGGTGCTAAGTACTAATTGGAAAGTACTGGACTGAAAGAAAATTCCCAAAATAACTGCAACGAGTAAAGCAATTGCGCCAGCAGTTATAAAGCCGGTCATAAAGCTAAAATCTTTACGAGTGGTCAGTACATAAGCGGAAAGACCAAAGAAGACTAAGCCTGTTGTAGCCAAGGCATTCATAATAATCGCCCCACCATTACTAAAAGAGGTAAGGTAGACATTCAGTAAAGGCCCCAGGAAATAACCCATAAATCCGGTAAAAGCAAATACTGCTAAAATACCCCAACCACTATTACGGAGTGCTTGTGTTAAAAAAAGCAAACCAAAAGAACCACCTAAGAATAGCAATCCACCACCAATCCCGCTTGGTAAAGTTGCATTGGTTGTCATAGCGATAAAAGCCATAAGGGCACTGAATACGAGAGTCATAGCCAACAACATATAAGTATTACGCAATACAGCGTTAGTGCTTAATACACTTTCTTGCCTTTCAATGGTAATAGTGCGTGGTGTGTTCTTTGAGTCGAACATAAACAGTTTGCTCCTAAAAATAGTGATTAGAATTAATCCAAACTAAGCATATCACGAGAGTGCTAAAAATGCCATTTTTTATCGGGAAAAAAGGGGAGGGAATTGGCGGAGAGAGAGGGATTCGAACCCCCGGTGGGCGCAAACCCACAACGGTTTTCAAGACCGCCGCTTTAAACCACTCAGCCATCTCTCCGTAAAGTGCGGTTACTTTATCATGAAGGGTTAAAACCGGCAAGCAATAAGGGCCTTAATTGTAATCCAGTATTTGTTTGCCCACTAAATTAAGGTATAATAAAAAATAACTTATTCTAAAATTTAAGAGTGCTCTAAAAATGTTGTCAATATACAGACGGTTACTATCCAGCCTGCCACGGGCTTTTATCAATAAAGGAAAAACAATAGTACCTCAACGCGCTCTTTCTACGGGTCCAAATGATCAAAACGATAGAGACCCAAACTACACTCTTCAACCTTCTCAAGAAACAGAAAAAGTTATTCAAGAGGCGAGCGAATTACAACAAAGAATTAGAGGATATTCCAAATTAGATCTTGATTTTCAGAGTACCCTTCAAATGCGTTTGAAAATGGAATGGACCTATCACTCAAATGCAATAGAGGGTAGTACTTTAACATTGGGGGAAACCATTTTCTTTTTAAAAGAAGGGCTTACAGTAAGTGGTAAACCATTGAAAGACTTTTTAGATGCCAAAAATCACGCTGAAGCACTTGATTATCTCTATGATATGGTAAGTAGTGAACAAGAGCGCATCACACCGGGATTTATTAGAGAGCTTAATAAGATTCTATTATCTGGGATTACTCAAACTCCAGCTGTTACTTTAGAGGGAAAACGAGTAATGAAGCCGGCTACTCCAGGACAATACAAAAAGATGCCTAATCACGTTTTGCAAGCGGATGGTACTATCCATCGGTACGTAGAACCTAGTTTGGTTGATGAGCAGATAGTGCAGATGTGTGATTGGATAAATAATAATTTATCCCGGCAACATCCGATTATTACGGCGGCAGTTGCACATTATAACCAAGTGCGTATTCATCCTTTCGATGATGGTAACGGGCGAGGTTCACGTTTACTAATGAATCTCATCTTGCTTAAAGAGCGTTACTATCCCGCAATCATAAGAAGAGAGGATCGAAAAGAATATGTTTCTGCTCTCAAAGAAGCAGATGATGGTAATTTAAATCCTTTTACACAATTTGTAGGAAAATCCCTTATTTACACTCAAAAATTGGTTTGTTCAGAAATCGAAAAGCTTTATCCGCCAAATGCATCTACCCCTAAGAGGAGAATGTAATCGAGGAAGGGCATAATTGCTATTTTCGTTTTGATTAGAGTTTGTGTAATGAAGGCAATTAGGTTATTGTCACATCTGTATTGTAAATGAAAATCGCTGACCATCATTAAATAAAATAAGCCTAGATTTAGAAAGACGGAGTTGTTATGCTAAAAAGAATTGCCTTGTGTTTATTATTAACCTTTGCAGCTTCTTTTCCTGTTATCGCGCAAGTCTTGGAAAAAGTAGAAGGTACTGTTAGTGATTTGAGGATTAATGCGGTTAGTATGGCTCTTTCTCCTACTGAAAAAATGGGGTTAGTGGTTAGCCTAGCTGGCCAAAGTCGCCAATGGACGCTATATGGTGACCAGGCTATGTTTCAAACCACCTATCTAACCTTATTGAAAGCTTATGAAGATAAATGGCCTGTGGAAATTACCTTTTTACCTGATGCGCCTGCGGATGATATCCGTGCTGTTCGGCTGTTGCCTTCATCCAAAGAGTGAAAAACTGCCCCAACTTGCATTATATCCTTGATTAGTAATAATATAGCTCCACTAAATCACTTATAAAAAGAATCACGTAGTTGCATTACACCACGTCAAATGACTCATTTGTGATGAGTCCTGAGGATATACATTATGGCCGCTGTGAACGATAACATACAGACGCTGACACAGCAGGACTATCAGCATGGTTTTGTCACTGATATAGCGGCTGATACTATTCCTGTTGGTCTTAGCGAAGATGTCATTCGCCTGATTTCTGCGAAAAAGCAGGAGCCGGAGTTTATGTTGGAATGGCGTTTAAAAGCATATCGCCACTGGCTGACGATGGCAGAGCCACATTGGGCTCATTTAAAAATTCAGCCTATCGATTACCAAGCCATTTCTTATTATTCAGCGCCTAAACAACGCAAGGATATGCCAAAGAGTTTGGATGAGGTTGATCCTGAGCTGTTAAGAACATATGAAAAACTAGGGATCCCATTGCGCGAACAAGAGATGTTAGCGGGTGTTGCTGTAGACGCTGTGTTTGATAGTGTCTCT
>Ga0302312_10001344_pt1 | contig 15064 bp, 12 predicted proteins | sample III_Palsa_N2_1_FD_200529 | JGI IMG/M metagenome (GOLD analysis project Ga0302312, IMG submission 200529) | Peat permafrost microbial communities from Stordalen Mire near Abisko, Sweden - III_Palsa_N2_1 | ecosystem: Environmental > Terrestrial > Soil > Palsa > Peat permafrost | place: Sweden... | reverse complement strand
AGTAATGAGCTGCGTATTTGTATCCGACCTCGACGGCACCTTGCTGAACGACGAAGCCAATGTCTCCGCCTACACGGCAGCCACCCTGCGGACGCTGCTGGACAACGGCCTGCAGTTTACGGTAGCCACCGCGCGCAGCATCGGTGCGGTTCGAGCGCTGCTTGGTTCTTTGCCTCTTCCACTTCCTGTCATCGAACTCAACGGAGCCGGTCTGAGCGATCTCGCCACGGGCAGGCATCTGGTCCTGCACACTCTTCCCGAGGCGACCGCAGCCGAAGTCCTGGACGTTTTGGAAAGCGGCGGCTTTTCCCCCTTTGTTGCCAGTTTCGATGGCGATGCAGACCGATTGTCCTGGTCCACCCTCATAAACTACGGAGCAGAATGGTACCTCGGCGAGAAAGAGCGCTTGACTGATGCTCGGGTTAGACTGGTAAAATGTAATTCTGAAGTATTGAGTGAGAAGATAGTAGGCTACACAACATTTGGCCGCAAAGAGGAACTCCTTGCTCTTACCCAGGACCTGAACGAGAGGTTTGCCGGCCAGATTCAGGCGCAGTCCATCCCGAATCAGTATATCCCCGGATGGTGGGAGCTTAACATCAATCACCCCGAAGCCAGGAAAGACAAGGCCGTAGAGAGGCTTCGCCGAGACTACTGCGCTCCGGGAACATTATTGACCGTGTTCGGAGATAATTTAAACGACTTGGAAATGCTCAAAATTGCCGATAGATCCATCGCCGTTGCGAACGCCGTGCCCGAAGCACTGGCCATTGCGGACCTCGTCATTGAAAGCAATCACAGGGACGGCGTTGCGCGCTTTCTAGAAACTGTAAAATTTGAATCCTGCAGGGAATCGGACCAGGAACGCCGAACTGTGCAGAGATTTCCGACGATTTGACCCGACATGCTTTGGAGAAAACGATGACAGCCCCAGAACTTATGGAAGCTTCAGCAATTAACGAGCGGACCCATGTGGAGAATGACAGCACCCATATTGAAGACGACGCGTTTGCGGTCATGCAGGAATCGATAGACGTGGCTGAGTTGGACGAGGACGGTCCGCTCCAGAACACAGAGGAAGCCCTGAACGACCCGTCCCTCTATCTCAACCGCGAACTGTCCTGGCTTGAATTTAACGACCGAGTCTTCGGAGAAGCGCTTCGTGAGCGGCACCCGCTGCTCGAACGCCTCAAGTTTATCGCCATCGGACACTCCAATCTCGACGAGTACTATATGATCCGCGTCTCCGGCCTGCAGCAGCAAGTCGCCGCAAAGGTGGCCGACCTGACGCCGGACGGACTAACCCCTACCGAACAACTGGACATGCTGCGCTCCCGAGTAGGGCCCATGCTCCAATCGGCCAATGATGTGTTCCGAAAGAAATTGCTCCCGGAACTCGCTGAAAATGGCATACGCATCTACAATTACAGCCAGTTGACCAGGGACCAGCACCGGGCGATGCGGGAATACTTTCAGCGCGAGATCTTCCCGGTCCTCACGCCCCTGGCGCTCGGGCCGGGACATCCGTTCCCGCACATCTCAAATCTTAGCCTGAATCTGGCCGTCGTCGTTCGAGACCCAATTATCGGAGAGCGCTTCGCACGCATGAAAGTGCCAGGAGTCCTTCCGCGGCTTCTTCCTGTGCCTCCCCGAGTCGGCGAAACGGGAGATCTCTGTTTTGTCTGGCTGGAACAGGTCATCAGCGCCAATCTTGGCACGCTCTTTCCCGGCCTTCAGATCCTGGAAAGCTATCCCTTCCGTGTGACGCGCGATGCGGATATGGAGATCCAGGACGACGAGGCTTCCGACCTCCTCCACCGCGTGGAGCAGAGCCTGCAGCGTCGTTATTTCGGCGACGTTTGCCGGTTGGAAATCGACAGCACCATGCCGGATCGCATCCGGGCCCTGCTTGTAGATAATCTCCTTCTCGATCCCAGCGATGTCTATACGATCAACGGCCCCCTTGGTCTTTCTGATCTTATGTTAATCTGGAAAATTGATAAGCCCGCCCTAAAGGATCCGCCGCTGCTTCCTGCTCTGCCTGCCGAGCTCACGGATAGCACAACCAATATTCTGGATACAGTAGGTCAGCAGGATGTCCTGCTGCACCATCCCTTCGATTCCTTTACTCCCGTTCTGGACTTCATTCAGACAGCGACCAAGGATCTGGGAGTTCTTGCGGTCAAGCAGACCCTTTATAGAGTGGGAAGCAATTCACCCATCGTCAAACTGCTCGCCGAAGCGCGCGACGGTGATACCCAGGTTGCGGTTCTCGTAGAGCTGAAGGCCAGATTTGATGAAGAGAACAACATCGAATGGGCGAGAGCGCTTGAAGATGCCGGCGTGCACGTTGTCTACGGACTGCCTGGGCTAAAAACGCACTGCAAGATCGCGCTCGTAGTGCGTAAAGAAAAGGACGGCAAGCTGCGTCGTTACGTGCACCTGGGAACGGGCAACTATAACCCGATTACCGCCCGCATCTACACAGACATGTCGTACTTCACGGCAAGACCCGATATCTGTGAGGACGCTTCCGAGCTTTTTAATCTGCTCACGGGATATTCACGCCAGAAGCGTTACAGGAAACTGCTGGTCGCCCCGGTCAATTTGCGCTCACGCATAATCCAGATGATCGAGCGCGAGGCCACCATTGCCAAGCGCGGCAAGCCGGCTCGTATGATCCTCAAAACCAACTCGCTTACAGACGAACAGATCATAAAGTCGCTCTATGCCGCGGCTCAGGCCGGAGTCAAGATCGATCTGATCGTTCGAGGAGTGTGCTGCCTTCGACCAGGAATACCCGGCGTATCCGAGAACGTCCGCGTCATTTCCGTCATAGGCCGCTTCCTGGAGCATTCGCGCGTCTACTACTTCCACAATAGCGGCAAGTACGAGATCTATATGGGAAGTGCAGACCTAATGCGGCGAAATCTGGACCGCCGCGTGGAGATTCTCTTCCCCGTCGAGGATCCCATACTCAAGCGCAAGGTCAGGGATGACGTCATAGAGACCTATCTGAACGACACCGTGGACTCCCACGAACTCAATTCAGACGGGACCTATCGCCGGATAGAGCCGGCAGCAGGCGAAGCCCCCTTGAGCGCACAGAACCACTTTATGCATGTTGGAGCCTTATGAGGTGTTGGACATAGGACCACTGCAGTGACGCAGAATATTTACGACGACCCGGAATTCTTTGAAGGCTACAGTCAACTGCCTCGTTCCATTGTGGGACTGGACGGAGCGCCAGAGTGGGCCTCCCTGCGCGCATTGCTTCCAGACATCCGAGGCCGGAGGGTTGTAGATCTGGGCTGTGGCTACGGCTGGTTTTGCCGATGGGCAGCCGAGCAGGGAGCCGAAAGCGTTCTTGGCATCGATGTGTCTGTCATGATGCTGGCAAAAGCTGCAGCAATGACCACCGACACCGCAATTACGTATACTCACGGCGATCTGGAGCATCTGGAACTGCCTCAGGCATCCTTCGACCTCGCCTACAGTTCGCTCGCGTTCCACTACCTCGAACATCTACCGAAGCTGCTGGCTACTGTGTACAACGCCCTCGTTCCAGGCGGCAGCCTCATATTCTCCGTGGAACATCCATTACTTACCGCACCCAGCCAACCGGCATGGACACGCGACGCCGAAGGCCGAAAGCGATGGCCCATCGACAGCTATCTGCTCGAAGGCCTGCGAATCACGAATTGGATCTCAGAAGGCGTCGTCAAACAGCACCGAACGCTCAGTACCTATATCAACCTGCTGCTGAACGCAGGATTTAATATATCTCATGTTGACGAATGGGGACCCACAGACGCTCAGATTGCCAAACAGCCAAATCTTGCCGAGGAACGTCAACGTCCCACGTTCCTCTTAATCGCCGCAAACCGGTGAATGCAGGGACTCGGCAGAGGACACCAAAGTAAAGACCGAATCTATAACCGACCCCGCCATCAAGCGCATTCCCAGCATCTACGGAATGGACTTTCGGCCATCCTTGCTGTCTCTGTCCTGGCTTCACTTCGCATGGAATATCCTGCCGACCTGTCTTTCCCAATTCGCCAGAATCGTCTCCATCGACTTGAGCGAAGAGGACCGTCAACGCATACTCCAGTGGCAAGACCAGCGCATTCTTTTCACGCCAAACCATCCAACCATCTACGATCCCGTTATCATGCTGGGCCTGTCCAGAATCCTTAAGACGCCCTTCAACTACCTTGCAGCCCGCGAAGTATTCGATCTGTGCGCCGGACTAAACGGGAAAATCATGCAGAGAATGGGGGCCTTCTCCGTAGTCCGCGGCGTGCCGGACCGCGAATCGTTTCGCACCACCAGAAGCGTACTCGGACATCCAAAAGCGCGTCTGGTCATCTTTCCCGAGGGAGAAGTCTACACGCAGAACGACTCCCTGCTGCCCTTCCACTCCGGAACCCTGCAGATCGCCTTCTGGGCCATGGACGATCTCGCCAAAGCAGGTGAAGAAAACCCATCGCTGCTTATCGTGCCCACGGCCATCCGCTACCTCTTCGTCGAGGACATGCAGCAGGAAATAGATCAATCCCTGCACCGCCTGGAAAAAGCGCTATGCGTGTCGTCCAGCCCCAATGCACACAACTACGAAAGGCTACGAGCCGTCGGCATCCGCGTCCTGGAAGTCATGGAAACAGAGTACGGCATCCGTCCGGAAAGTAACGACACGGTTGACCTCACGCCACGCATGGAACGCGTAAAACTGGTTATTCTAAGCCGAGCCGCTGGCCTGTTGGGTGTCACCCTCAACGAAGAGAGCCCCGTCATCGACCAAATGCGCCAGCTCATGAACGCCGCCTTCGCCGTCACCCGCGAAGACCCCGGCCCCGAACCCTGCGACTACCAGATCCGCTTGCACATGGAACTCGCCGAACGAACCGAACCCCTTTTCAACGACCTGCGACGCGTTACCAACTGGATAGCCGCCCAGGACAACCACGTCCGCGCCAAACCCACCAACGAACGCATCGCGGAAATTCTGGTCCGTCTCGAACGCGAAGTCTTCGGCAAAGAAAAACTCCACGGAAAACGCAAAGCCGTCATAAAAATCGGCGAACCCATAGACCTCGGGACCCACTACGAAGCCTACAAAAAGAACAAAAAGTCCGTGGTAGCCGATCTAACCCATCAACTGGAGAGTTCTGTTCGGGCGTTATTGGAAAGCACGGAATAAGTGTTGGCTAGATACCGGACCGAGGCCCGCAGGGCTCTCTTACTCCTCTCCCCATTCTTATGTGGGAGAGGTTTGGGTGAGGGGGCGGCCTTTCGGTAACGTACTGCCTTTGTGGTCTCCGTCCCACGCGGCATTTCCTCTCCTCTCCCCCATTCCGATGGCGGGAGAGGGTAGGGTGAGGGGGTCCTGGGCGTTTCGAACTCGTACGGCACCTTAAATCACCCAGAATTACAAAATCAATCCCCGCGATAGACGATACGAACGCCGTGCCAAACCGTCTTCTTGAACGCGAATTTAGCCTTTTCACTGCTGGTAGCGTCGTAGGTAACAATCAGCTTGCCGGATCCCGCCCAGGCAATCTTCTCCAGACCCTCCGCCGCGACCTCGGCCACTTCATCATCAGGGATCGGGTCGTTTGCCTGAAGGTGATGCCACCCCTTCGCTGGCGAAAGAGACACATAGTAAAAGCCCTCCGTCAGCCCATCACGATACGCAAGCGTCGCAACATACTTGCCATCAGGCGATCGGAGTTCCCGGATATCCTCATTGGTCATCCTGAGTGCCTGCATAGAAGCGCTCATCGCGCACGAGAATAGGCCCACAGCTAGAAAGAGCACGATGCCAAATACCCAATATCCAACATGTATTTTCTGAAACCGAAGTTTCATCTGAGGTTTGGATCCGTTCGCAATTGGTTCTCTAACATATATTTTCTAGAGGCAACAGTTGTGTCAGATCTAACCCATCAGATGGAACAGGCAGTTCGTAATATGCTGGATGGAGGGACTAGTTGACGTTACTTACCGTGCCAGCCATAAGGCTCCTGATATCTTATGAGCGTGTGAGCAATTTCTACGGTCATCGGGTCGTATTTCTGCTTCATGCTTATTGGGTAAGTAAACGTCATAGCGTACTCCCCGTATTTATCAAGCACGTCCTTGAAGTAAATCACCCTGCCATTGTAGGTTCCGGACATTACCACCCAGTTCTTCCGGATGATGGAATAGGTGACAGTCGGCCGCGTCTTAGTTCCGTAAGGAAGGTACTCACCGTTTTTAAAATCCTGAGCAATGTCGCTGGTGCTTTCTTCGAGTGTATTCCAACTTCCCCAGACGCTAAGAACCACATCCTGATGTGTCGACGATATTTTCTGGCCGTCGCTGTTATCGGATTCCCCACGTGGTATCAAAAAGCCGGACGGATAGGCTACAGCATAGCCGAATCTATCGTTGAGATAGCCCTTATATCCTGTTGGGATACGGTCTTTAGTTATAATACGAGAGTCGCACATTGCCATGGGCGTCGATGATGCGGCGCACGCCAAAAGAGCTATGGCAAGTTTGCATGACCGCGTTGCAACGAACATTTTATTCCCTGCAGCGGTTTGCATTTTAGCGGTCATTGTGTTCCTTTTTTGTGATTGCCTCTACCGTGCGGAATACCTTAACGGTTAACCTCTAGTCTATCTGCACTTCGCACCCAAGCTCCGCCGATTTGTGGGCAATCCAGGGCTAAGGTCATGGCACCCGGCTTTACCCCTGTTACCATTCCCGAAAACCCTACCCGTAATACCCCTCCAACCCCCTCAACAACCCCAAAATCGTATGCTCCTCAGCCACAATCTCCGCCTCCCGCCCAAGCAGCGTCTTAACTGTCTCCGCAGTACTCGGCCCAATCGCTGCGATTACAACTCCCGCAGGAACCTTAGCATCCCCAAGAGCCGCCACAAAATTCTTGACCGTAGACGAACTCGTAAACGTCACCACATCAATCGATCCCTCTTCCAGGCGTTCTCTCACAAGATCCGCCCCAGTCCCATCGATCGAGGTCTGGTAAACCGCGACGCTTTCGACATTCGCCCATCGGTCGGTAAGTTCATCCTCAAGGCCGGGGTCTGTTTCTAGAGCCCCTGGAATCAGAATTCGCACGCCTGCTACCTGGCCGGGCAATTCCTTGCCGAGATCCGCTCCCGTGCCGCCTTTGGAGATATAATCTGCATTAATCCCACGCCCACGCAACGCTTCCGCCGTGGCGGGGCCGACGGCGCCAATCTTTAGCGAAGCCAGAACCCGAGCATCTTTTCCCGCATCCTTAAGTCTGTCGAAAAAATACTGAACGGCCGGAGCGCTCGCGAACAACACCCAGCCATAACGACCGAGCGTCTCAATCTTCTCATCGATCTCGCCGAATCCTTCAGGAGCATCGGCAATCTTGATCAAAGGAAACTCGATGGGCTCAGCGTTTTTTGCCCGCAGCAGCTCTACAAACTCAGAGGCCTGCTCTCTAGCCCGCGTGACGACAATTCTCTTTCCTGCAAGAGCTCCTTTGTCGAACCACTGCAGACGTTCGCGCAGCAATACAACATCACCAACCACAGTTACCGCGGGCGCTCTGAACTTGGCTTCGCGGACCAAGTCGACGATAGTTTCCAGCGTGCCCGTCAACGCCTGCTGCTTGCCCGCCCACGTGCCCCAGCGTACCAGGGCGACTGGTGTCGAAGCAACCCGTCCATTGCCTAGAAGCTGTTGGACGATCTCTTCCAGATTTTCAACGCCCATCAGGAAGATCAGCGTATCTGCAGCATGGGCAATCTTATCCCATCTTCGGCGCTGTTCGGCTGCACCTGGTTCTCTTGATGCGCTCTCTCGATTGTCGTTGCGCTCATGCCCGGTGATGACGGCAAAAGACGACGAAGCGTCCCGATGCGTCACCGGGATCCCGGCATACGCCGGAGCGGCAATAGCCGACGTAACCCCCGGAACAACGATCCATGGGATCCCGCGCTCTTCCAGGTACTCCGCTTCCTCCCCGCCGCGTCCGAACACGAAAGGATCTCCGCCCTTCAACCTGGCTACATTCTTTCCGCCCTGCGCACGGTCGGCAAGAAGGGCATTGATCTCGTCCTGCACCATCGCGTGGTGATCCGCCTTTTTGCCGACATACACCGTCTCCGCATCGGCGCGGACATAGAGCGGCAGCAGGCTTGGGTGCGCGAGCCGGTCGTAAACCACTACATCGGCGCGGCGCAGCGCCTCAGCCCCTTTCACTGTAATCAGTCCAGGGTCTCCCGGCCCGGCCCCAATCAGCGTTACTGTTCCGTATCCCATTATTTGTCCGACTCTCTCTCTATCAGAAATTGGTACATAGTACTGTACCTGTCAATGGCCTTTCGGTAAATCTTGTGGCGTTCCGGATGCGGCAAAAAACGCCGGCCCAGTACCCCCGAGCTTTGAGAAAGACTCTTGATCAGCCCGGCTTTTCTTGACGCGAGAAGTGCGGCTCCGCGCGACGTCGCCTCGGGCACTGTGCTTTGCACGACCGGCGTTCCAAAGACGTCGGACATAATCTGCATCCACTGCGGATCGTGGCTTAGGGCCCCACCCGACGCCACAATGACCTTTGCCTCGGGATAGTGCTCCTGCAGAGGGATCCGAATCGAGTCGAGGGTGTAGGCGATGGATTCCAGAGTCGCACGCGCAATTTCAGCCGCGCTGCTGTGCAGGTTGAGGCCTATAATCGACGCCCTGGCATCGCTGTGCCATCCTGGAGACCTCTCCCCGGCCCAGAACGGCAATACCGTCAGCCCATGGCTGTCCGGAGCCATGCGGGCTATCTGGCGCAGGCTGCCTCCATTCAGAGCCAGGGTCTGCTGCATCCAGGCGTACGCGTTCCCCCCGTTAGCCAGAGCGCCTCCGACGATGTTTGTCTCGTTGTCCAGCCCATAGCGGAACAGACCGCGTACGGCCTTAGTCGAAGAAGTCGCCGCTCGAAGCGCCCCCGATGTTCCAATATTGATGGCGAGCCGTGAGGAATCGAAAGCTCCACTCCCAACATTCGAACAAGCGCCGTCTCCCACAGGAAGACTCCATGGCAATGAATCGAGAGGAGCAAGCCGTTTTCGGTAGACTTCGGACAGTGTGCTGACCGGTCGGTCTTGTTTGTCGACGGCGAATAGGGCGCTCTCATCGACGTGGACGGTTTTTAGAACGGACGCGTCCCACTCGTTGTCCTGACCGTTGTAAAGCCCCGTCGCCGAAGCCATCGAGCGGCTCTGAAACTGAGATCCCGTGAGATTAAGCAGGACGTACTCGCCGAAGCCTATCCACTTTTTTACGCATCCAAAGAGCTCGGGATTATCCGCGGCCAGCCACATCAGCTTGGCCGGCCAGTACGAACTGTGCAGAAAGCATCCTGTGCGCGTATGATAGTCGTCCTCATCGAGATGCCTGTGCAGCGCCGCTGCCTGATCGCGTGAGCGTGTATCCGCCCAGGAGTACACCGGGGTAATGGCTTCAAGGTCGTCGTTCAGGCCAAGCAGGCTGTGCCAGAAGCACGACACGCCGATCGCCGCAATTCGAGAAACATCCCGTTTGGCTGTCGCTTTCAGGAGCTTCTCCACGGCAGTCACCGTATGCGCAAGCAGAGCCACGGGATCGGTCTCAACACCGCCGTCGCGGGTGGTCGTTTGCGTATACTTGACCTGAGCCTCACTGTCCGGCATCGCCTGACCGTGGGCATCGAACAACATGGCTCGTACCGACGACGTGCCCAGATCGAGCGCTAAAACAAGGGTCTCATTGTGCATAGTCGAGATGTCCTTCAGCGGACTTGCAGGAACCCGTACGCGATCAGTATTCCCGTAGCCGCAATAATCCATCGCCAAATCTGCCAGCGTCCCCAGCCATTCGGATCGCGCGCCAGGGCCACTGCCTGCAAAATAAGCAGGACGATAGCTGGCGGAGCCGTCTGAAGAACCGCGATTCTGGCCGCATGGCCCGTCGAGAACTCAAGATCCCGGATCACCCCGAAGGCTCCCAATGCTCCGCAAAGCATAATCAGGAAGGGGAGCAGGCGCTCAGGCCACGCCGTGTCCGCCGTCACAGTAAGCGCGAAGAATGCTCCGCTAAGAAGCCCTGTCGCCACCAGTCCCGGCTGCCAGAAGTGGCGTGCCAGGGCAGGAAGTGTAAGCTCGGTGAACACTGCCGCAAATGCCGGCAGCAGACAGCAGATCAGCACAGGGATGTACCAGGCGGAGATTTCCGCAAGCTTCCGCCGTGCGGGCTCCACGTGAAGCAAGACATCGATCTCTCTTCTTCCTGCCGACGTCTCCAGGATCACCTTCTCGGAATAGTCCGCCGGCGCCGACCACACAGAGGCTGTCTCCGCCGTCAGCGTTATAGGCTGCCGCTTGCGCGTGCTAAATCGGGCCGGGGAAATATGCACCCAAGGCGGACACTGTGCGATGCGCCCTTCGAGTACACCCTTCATGGTGGACTGCAGAATGACCTTTACCGTTTTCGTTTCCCCCATGCGCAGCCGGCCAAAATCCACTTTGTCCATGCTTAAAGACAGTGCTCCCGGCGGGGCGGTCACCACATAGGGAGTTTGTACAGGTTCCTGGACAGGCGTTGGATCGGGCTCAGTCTCGATGGGAGACAATGGTATGGCTGTTGTTGCCAGATACTCTAAAAGAACCGGGTCGTTGGAGAGATGAGCAGCACGAGTCAATCCATTTCGAATTGCGACAGAATTAGGAGCAAGTCGCAAAGCCGCCCTGAGCTCAGGAACCCCCGCTCCATAGCGGCCTCCGTTTACCAGCTCCATGCCCCCTTCATACAGGCGATGCGCTTCTTCTTCCAGTTCAATTCCGCCTTGATAGAGGAACTCACGCAGTCTCTCGTCGATGGGACTCGTAGAACGTGCCAGGTCGGATGCGACATCCGCCATCGGATTTTCCCCAACGGACCGCAGCCACTCCTCAAGTGTGCCGAAGGCGAGAGCCGAGCAGGCGATGTCCCAATGAAAAGGGGCATCGGCCAGAAATGAATCGATGGTTTCCGATCCCGGAATAACCGAAGGGACGCTCTCCTGAACCACGGTGTCTGAGCGCTGTCCCGAGGGATCGAAGCTTGGCGCGCCGCGGCTGGGCAGGGGAGAGGCCGCGGGCATTGCCAGCGTGAGCGCCCTCAAATCATCCGCCATTTCGGAGGCTGTCTGGTATCTGGAGCTCTTCGTCACGGACAGCGCACGCGCTATGATGATGTCTGTGCCGTAGGGTGCGTCCGGCCGAAGCTCGGCGACCGGGGGATACTCACCCCTTTGTATCACACTTTTCCAGGCGAAGGGATCTTTTGAGTTCTGCACGCGAAAGGGACGAGTGCCGGTCAGCATCTCATACAGGACAATCCCAACCGACCATACGTCGGATTGCCTGTCGGACTGCTCGCCGCTCTCGAAGTCCTCCGGCGCCATATACGCGTAAGTACCCGCGCCTCGGGCAAGCGATTGGGTCCCGAGCACCTCCGCCAGACCAAAGTCGATGATCTTGATTTTGGAGTTGTCCGTAAGGATGATATTGGCCGGCTTTATATCGCGGTGGACAGTACGGTAGCCGTGGGCGTAGGCAAGCCCATCACAGACCTGCGCCGCAATGTCCAGGGCTTGGTGGACAGGAAGCTGCGGAGTCTTTCTGAGGAGATCGAGGAGGTTGCGGCCGCGGACGTATTCCATGTCGATGACAATATGGTCATCGATTTGGTCGACGCTGTTTACCTGGACGATATTGGGATGCTTGAGCCGATCCAGAACCCTGGCTTCGGTCAGGAACCGCTCCCGCTCTTCCCCGTGCACGGCAATTTGTTTGAGAGCAACTTGCTTGCCCAGCAGGGTGTCCCGAGCAAGGTAGACAATTCCAGACGCCCCGTGGCCGAGCACATCTAGACGTTCATATTTTCCCAGCCGCCCCAGTGCCATTCAATTGCTCTTTTCCTGGACTAGCTTCCCGACGGCAGGCTGTGAGGAGATCCCGGCAGCGATAGTAGGTGACTGGCGCTTGCAAAGTAAACCGCAATCAGAATTACGATCACGACCAGCACCAAAAGCCACGTCATGGAAATATGCGGTATTCTGAGCGCTTTTCGATCGTAGTCCGCCCAGCGTGTCTCGGAAGAAGGCGCGTCAACAACAGTTTCCACAGGATTCTCCAGCGGGCCTGGATGTCCAAGGCGTGCAACCACAGCGGTGATATTATCGTTGCCGTCATTGGTAGTCGCCATCTCAACCAGTTTGTCGGCGACTTCCTGCGCCGTCTTGGCATACGCAAGGACGTGGGCTATGTCGCTGTCGTCCACAACGTTAGTCAATCCGTCCGTACAGAGCAGAATGGCATGAACGCCGGTCAGGTCAAACTGTATATAATCGGGAGTGAGTTCGTCTTCAATACCAATGGCTCTTGTGATTACATTGCGCAGTCGGGAGCGCTTTGCGCCGGCCTTGGTGATAGTTCCTGCCCGAACCTGCTCAGCAACAAACGAGTGGTCGTTTGTGATCTGTATCAGCTCGTGGTCTTTAAGCAGATAGGCCCGGCTGTCGCCGACATGGGCCACGTGGAGCTGGTCCCCCTGGATTACCGCAGTAACACAGGTCGTTCCCATGCCTTCATGTTCGGGGGATTCGCTCGCCAATTCCTGAACTTTAGTGTTGGCGCTCTTTAGGGCGTTGCTCAAGCACTCTTCAATATTTGGCTGAGTTTTCTGATCTTCGCGCAGAAACACTGTCAAATTTTGTTCGACGGTTTCTGCCGCGGCTACGGACGCGGCTTCGCCGTAGTTCCTTCCGCCCATCCCGTCTGCGATGATCATCAATCCGTCGATCATCATCTTGCGAGCTTCTACATCAACCACAACATAGTAGTCTTCGTTATTGGCCCGCTGTCCCAGGTCCGTATGTGCTCCAAAAAAGGTCTCGATAGGTTCAGGCATATCGCTCCGGCGTATTAACGACAACCCGGCATAAATCCAGGCGCCGCGGTAATCATCCTACGGACAGAATTCCAACAATGTTTCACGGCTCGTCCAGAGATTCGCCAGTCAGCGTGACACGAGGGCCAACACCTACAGACTCGTCGAGAACAACATCTGGCTTATTCTCGTCGACATGACTTGGTCGATATACAGGTCCGGCCGCGCGACCAGGAAAGCCAATGAGATCTCGATACGCCAGCGCCGAAACAAGAAGAATGATGGGTAGAGTGACCAAGAAGGCCAAACCAACCGTCACAAATCCGGCAAGAACCAGCAAAAGGAGGTTAAACGCAACGACTTTGCCGTTGAGCTTGTCCGACTTGGATGCGTTGATGCTCTTGTTAATCGAATCTACAACGTTCTCCCCTGAAGCCACAAGCGCAAAAGAAGGGATCAGAAGCGCAGCCACCAGAACGGCGGGCCATACCACCAGAAATGTGCCGGCCGCAAGGACCGTTCCAACCAGGATGCACCACACCAGGGTGTGTCCAAAGTTGCGACTGCCCGAAAAGACATCCGATAAGACTATCTGCGCCCCGGACACTTGCCTTACAGCAAGATTCCCCAAGCCGTTCAGCATGTATACGACAAATACGAGGTTAAATAAGCCAATGGCCAGCTTAAACGGAAGCGGATGCTCGAAACCCACTCCGAAGAGCTTGTGCGTGGTGTGAGTCGCTAACACCAGGTACCCATCTATAACCAGCGGGCCAAAGACAGCAATTGCCGTCGCAGGCGCCCAGATACCGGCGTGAGCCGTAAAAAGCTTCCAGGCTTCGCCAATCCAGTTAGTATTAATACTTTGCAGGTCCTCAGACCCGTCTTTGTCTACACCGTTGTAGTCATTCGCCATGGACTATCAACCTCCAGAAATCAACACCACATTATACACCGTGTTGCCTGCCATTTCTCGATGTATGCCTGCATTTCCTGCTTTGGAGCAAAACCAGGGAGAAATACACTCTTTTTGACTACAGGTCTGTTATATTCAATTTTGACCAGGCGGTGGCGGCCAGACGCCTTCTTCGGGCTCCGCATAAGGGATTTGATACGCCATTACCGGCGGCGCCGGCATCCCCATCGTGTCCCTATAAATGAGAGCAAGGATCAGAGCACCCATCGGTACGGTTACAATACAGCCGATCAGGCAGGGAATACAACTCAGCATGAGGATTATTGCATAGAGAATCAGAAATAGAGAAGCGCGAAGCCAGTCTTGCCTTGCCGCAGCAAAGCTGCGCGACATGGCGCGAAATACCTTCTCGCCATCGGCCACCAGTGCATAGGCGGGTAGAAACAGACCCCCGGCGTTTCCAAGAACAACAAGGAAAAAGAGGCATGCTCCGATCATGAGATATACTTCGCGTGCTGAAGGAGTGGTTCCACTCGCGAACTGAATCTGGAGAAATTTGATCGGAAGCCAGATAATGAAGTACAAACAGGAAAAGAGAAAAGTCAATCCAAAAACTCTGAGTGTATTGGGCCATCCCCGAAATATGTCGCCCGCTTCGACATGCTCCCCACGAACCTGACGGATCGCAATACGCAGCAGTCCGGAATATAGATAAGAGGCAACAAAGGTGTAAAAGAGCCAGTTTAGGAAGTTGAACGGTTCGAGCCGTTCAGAATAGGGCAGCGCTTGGGTTATGGATGGACCGCTCATCCCGGTTGGGATTACAAGAAGGAATTGTATCGCCAGCGTACCGGGGATGGAGGCAATAATAGTGCCGGCAAATAGAATGAGGACTCCCAGAACCCAAACTATCCCCTGCTGCTTAAACAAGTCGAATGATTCGGACAGCCAGGAAAAATCGACTTGAGGGTTCGGCTCCTGAGGCGCAAAGTGCGAGGTGATGTAAGGGTACTGCATGGTTACTGTCCTTGTCCTGAAGTTCCAGGGTATGCTTCAGGATACAGAGGAGGCGGCCATACTCCACTCGCCTGCAACTCAGATAGGTCTATTACTTTAGGTCCTTGCCCCGGCGTATCGATGCAGTCTCGGTAAGCAAGCCCTGAAATGATGTACATCATTGGCAGAAATACCAGAATGCCGGCGCCAAGC
>Ga0302312_10001341_pt1 | contig 15102 bp, 9 predicted proteins | sample III_Palsa_N2_1_FD_200529 | JGI IMG/M metagenome (GOLD analysis project Ga0302312, IMG submission 200529) | Peat permafrost microbial communities from Stordalen Mire near Abisko, Sweden - III_Palsa_N2_1 | ecosystem: Environmental > Terrestrial > Soil > Palsa > Peat permafrost | place: Sweden... | reverse complement strand
CAACTGGCCGGGCGATGTGGAAGGGCTGCAGGGTCCGGCGCTGATGCAGCGGATGGCGGAACACGCCGAGCGCTTCCATACCGAGATGATTTTCGACCACATTCATAAAGTGGACCTTCAGCAACGCCCGTTCCGGCTCAAGGGCGACTCCGGCGAATACACTGCGGATGCGCTGATCATCGCCACCGGTGCCACCGCGAAATACCTGGGCATTGCGTCGGAGGAGAAGTTCAAGGGTCGTGGCGTGTCGGCTTGTGCGACCTGTGATGGGTTCTTCTTCCGCGACCAGGATGTGGTGGTGATCGGTGGCGGCAACACGGCCGTCGAAGAGGCGCTGTACCTGTCCAACATCGGCCGCAAGGTCTATCTGGTGCATCGCCGCGACAAGCTGCGCGCCGAGAAGATCATGCAGGACAAGCTGTTCGAGAAGGCCGCGGCCGGCAAGATCGAACTGGTGTGGAATCACAGCATCGACGAAGTGCTCGGCGATGACTCCGGCGTGACCGGTGTGCGCGTGAAGGATGTCAACTCGGGCGCCACGCGCGACATCGAGGCGACCGGTTTCTTCGTGGCGATCGGCCATACGCCGAACACCGGCATCTTCGAAGACCAGCTCGAGATGCACGACGGCTACATCAAGATCCGCACCGGCCTCAGCGGCATGGCCACCATGACATCGGTGCCCGGCGTGTTTGCTGCCGGCGATGTCGCCGATCATGTCTACCGTCAAGCAGTCACCTCGGCGGGCTTCGGCTGCATGGCCGCGCTGGACGCCGAGCGCTGGCTGGATCAACAGAGTTGATCCAGAACTCCACGTTTCAGCCATCATTGAAGACAGCATGACCCAGGCCACCCTGCACTACATTCACGACCCGCTGTGCGGTTGGTGCTATGCCACTCAACCACTGATCAGCGCGGCGGTGCAGCGGTTGGATGGACGACTGGCCTTGCAACTGCATGGTGGTGGCCTGTTCGCCGAACCGCGCGTGCTGGATAAAGCACTCGCCGGGCACATCGCGCAGTCCGATCAACGGATTGCCCAATACAGCGGGCAACCGTTCGGCAAACCCTATCTGGAAGGGCTGCTGGCCGAACAAGGCACCGTGTTGTATTCGATGCCACCGATCGCCGCCCTGCTGGCAGCGTTGGCGGTCGACCCGGCGCAGGCGTATCCGCTGCTGGTGGCAATCCAGAACGCGCATTACCAGCGTGGACTGAGGGTGGTCGAGCCACCCGTACTGGGCGAACTGGCTGAAGAAATTGGTTTGGATGGCGCACGTTTCGCGATCGCGTTTGCGCAAGCCAATGGCCACGCGTTGATGGAACATGTGCAGGCCAGCCGTCGTTTGCTGGAAAGCATCGGTGGCAATGGCTTCCCTACCCTGCTGCTGGAACTGCAGGGAGAGCAGCGCGTGTTCGATCACTCCCGCTATTACGGTCAGCCGCAGGCCTTTGTCGAGGCGCTGACTGCCGCGTTGCCGGCGCTCCATTGATCGAGGCACGCTTTCACGCGGCAATCGACCAGCTTCCACCCGCCGCGTGGGACAAGCTGCGGGCGAACGCGAACCCCTTCGTATCGCATGCGTTTCTCGCCGCACTGGAACAAGGCGGCTGCATCCGTCCCGATTGGGGTTGGCAGGCTCACCATCTGGGTTTGTATGAAGATGGCGAGTTGGTAGCTGCTGCACCGCTGTACCTGAAAGGCAATTCGCACGGCGAATTCGTGTTCGACTTCAGCTGGGCCAGTGCGTGGGAACGCGCGGGCGGCGAGTACTACCCGAAGCTGCTCAACGGCGTGCCCTACTCGCCGATACCCGGACCGCGCCTGCTAGCCGGTAACGACGAACAGACCCCGATACGGCAGCGCGCGCTGGTCGAAGCAATGCGCCTGGAAGCATTGCGCATGGGCCTGTCTTCAGTGCACGCGAATTTTCTGGAAGCATCCGAACTCGGCGCTTTCGATCACGCCTCCGATGACCAGCGCTGGCTGGCGCGTTCGGACGTGCAGTTCCATTGGCACAACCACGGCTATCGCCACTTTCCGGATTTCCTCGCTGCGCTCAGCAGCAAGAAGCGCAAAAACATTCGCCATGAACGCGCGCAAGTTGCCGCCAGTGGGCTGGCCATCGAGATGCGCAGCGGCGATACGCTGAGCGTTGCCGAATGGCGCCGGGTGCATGCCTTGTATGAGGCGACGTTCGATGCCAAAGGCAATCATGCCGCGCTGACGCGGGCCTTCTTCAGCCACCTCGGCGAACTGGGTCAAACGGTGCAGGTTGCGCTGGCGCGACATTCGGAAAACATTGTCGCGATGGCATTATTCGTGCAGAGCGATAGCACCCTGTACGGACGCTACTGGGGTGCATTGGTGGATGTGCCGGGGTTGCATTTCGAGCTGTGCTACTACCGCGGCATCGAACACGCGATCGCGAACAAACTGGCACGTTTCGAGCCTGGCGCACAGGGCCAGCACAAGCTGGCACGAGGCTTCCTGCCGGTGCGCACGCATTCGCGGCATTACCTGGTGAACCCTGATTTTCGCCGGGCCGTGGCAACAGCGCTTGCACATGAAGCCGAAGCGGTCGACGCTTACGCCGAAGAGCTGCAAAGCCATAGCCCTTATGCGGATCACAGCAACACCTGACGATGATCTATCTGCCACAGCTCGCCCCCGATCTACCGGATCGCTTTCCTGATCCGAGCGGCGCGCTGCTCAATCCCAATGGCCTGCTTGCAATGGGCGGCGATCTGTCGCCGCAACGCCTGCTGAGTGCCTATTCGCAAGGCATTTTCCCCTGGTTCGGCGAGGGCGAGCCGATCCTGTGGTGGTCGCCCGATCCGCGCTGCGTCTTTCGCACCGACTCGTTGAACATGCGCCGCAACCTGCGTCGTCAGCTGGCTGGCAAACAGTGGCGACTCACCGTCGACCATGCGTTCGACGAAGTCATACGCGCTTGCGCTGGACCGCGCGCCGGTGAATCAGGCACTTGGATCATGCCATCGATGATCGACGGCTACGCGCGACTGCACGCGCTGGGCCATGCGCACAGCGTCGAGGTATGGGAAGGCGAACGACTGGTCGGCGGCATCTACGGCGTCGCGGTCGGCCGCCTGTTCTGCGGCGAATCGATGTTCAGCGCGGAGAGTGGCGGTTCGAAAGTTGCGTTGATCGCGCTGGCCGATCTGCTGCGTGGTCTGGACTTTCCGTTGATCGATACCCAGGTCAGCAATGCGCACACGTTGCTGCTGGGTGCGATCGAAGTACCCCGCGTGGAATATCTGCAGGATGTCGAACTGCTCAGCCAGCTGCCTGGGTACGTGGGTAGCTGGGCCGGGTACACGCCACAGTTGTTGCAGCTGTGCTGAGAGCTGGAAATGAAGAACTAGGTATTCATAGCTACACAACGACAAAACTTCACAAATACTCGAACTCCGCTCTACAGCACTAAAGCACTCTTGGTATTCAATTTTTCGTTCAGCCAGAAGTTCGAATCGACATATTTGCAGAAAATCTCAGGCGGCAGAACCGTCGGGCGTTCGACAAACTCAACTCGGCGGTTGATCGTATGCAGCCCAGGCATGCCGAAGCGTTCATCGAACTCCTCTTCCTCATAGGCCACATTGTCAAAATCGTGTTGGAACGGTTGCTCGCCCAATGCCCGATACAGACGCTCCATCGTCTGCGCCGGCTCCCGCGTCAGTGACTCGTAGCGCAACAGAATCAGCTTGCTTGCATGCTCCCCGAACCATGCCTCACGCAAAGAACTCCAAGCTAGCCCGATCAAGCCGTTCTCCGGGTCCATTAAAGTGTCGACTCGACCGTAGACATTCCGGGAAGCCTTGCTGTTGAACATACTCGAAACATGTGAAGGGTTGCGTCGCACCATTTTTTCGACACTATCAATCACCCAGGACATGTCCCGCACACAGCAGATCACTCGCGCGCGGGGAAACAGTTTGTCTATCAATGACAGCTTCGCTGTCCATGAACGATTTGTGTCGAATACCACCTGGCCCTGGGCTGGCTCGTCATGGTGATAAGAGCAGAAAAGGCTATGCAGTATGCGATACCGTCGTTCGTCCGAAAAGAACGGAGCGAACTCGGCGCTGCCGCTCATTTTCGGCAGCAACGCAGAGAACAAGGAGTACACAGGACTGCTCATGCCCGCATGGAACCGCGGATTCTGCCGCAGGAGGGCCGACAACAACGTCGAACCGGAGCGCGGCAGACCCGAAATCAGATGGACGTCTTCGATGGGCATGAGGGTTTACACCGCGTGCGCCAGGTGCGCCTGGGACGGTCCGATACTGAGGTAACCAGTTTGAGCGAGGTCTTGCAGCGAGGGGGCGACCGTGTCCGCTACGCCACTGCCCGCATCGAACGACGCCATCGCCTGCAGTAATTGATGCAACTGGGCCGTACTTTGTGCGGCGATACCGCTGCCCGATGACGATGTGCCTGCCATTGATCCGCTGTACAACTCCTGGATGTTGGCGATGTCCGTCGCGTCCAGCGTCGAGTTGGAGGTTCCCAAAACCATGTTCATGATCGAGCCCGTCACGTCGTTATCGGCCAAGCCCAGGGCATGGCCGATCTCGTGCAACGCCACCTGCTCAAAACTCGCGCCTGTCGACGCATACATCAACTGACCGCTGGCATCCGTCGTCAGCGGCGCTTGCCCCGGACTTTCCAACTGCACCTGTACCCCTGCCTGCAACTCGCCACCCGCGTAGGTATAGTGGGTCAAGCCAATCGTATTGCTCGTGGCCGTGTTCAGATCTCCAAAGCCTACTTCGATATCTGACGCCGTTCCCGCTGACGCTTCCTCGAAGGTCAAGCCCGAGGCTGCGGCCCATGCCTTGAACGCCTGCTCCACCGCCACCTGTTCCGCGGTGTTGGTGATGGCGTTGCTACCCGAGGCACTAGCAAAGCTCCACGTGACGGTCTTATCGGCCCATGATGCATTTTCATACACGCTGCCGGACGCACCGGACTTTTTCTGTGCCGCCGCCATTTGCGCCGCCGTGGCGCCCCGGCCCTGCCACGACGTCAAGCCATAGCCGTAGTAGCCGCCGTCGCCGCCATCGCCACCATCACCCGGATCACTCCACGTATCCCCCGAACCGCTGATGTCATCACCGGTATTCGACCCATCGAAGGTGACCGAACTGCTCGTCGCGGAGATGTCGTCGCCGATACCGTCGATCGTGAACGTATCGCCGGATCCGCCCACGATCTTGTCGCCCGACCCATCGATCGTCACATTGTCATCGCCCGATACGTCAACCGTCGCATTGCTTAGGTCGATCGTATCGCTCTGGCCCGAGACGGACAGATCGCTAGCCGATCCATCAAAGATGTCATGGCTTCCATCTAACGTAAAGCTTCCCGCACTGGCATTTATCGTATCGCCAGAAACATCCAGCGTGTCGTCAATAGCGTTGTTGCCAAAGTCGATAGTGTCGTTGCTAGCATTATCGGTAGTTCCGAGTACGTCGTTGTTGCCCACCACCGTCGTGGTCATACTGCCCAGCTGCTGGTCGATAGTGTCGCTCGAACCATCGACCGTGTTGTTGCCCTCCAGAAAGAGCGTGTCCAACGAGGCACCATCCGTAGTCTTGATGGTGTCATTACTCCCCACCACCGTCGTGCTCATGCTGTTCAGCTGTTGGTTGATCGTGTCGCCCGAACCATCGATCGTGTTGTTGCCCTCCAAAAAGAGCGTGTCCGACGACGCTGCATCAGTGGTCCCGATGATGTTGCCACTCCCCACCACCGTCGTGCTCATGCTGTTCAGCTGCTGGTCGATCGTGTCACCCGACCCATCCACCGAGTTATTACCTTCCAGAAAGAGCGTTCCCGAAGACATGTCGAGGGCATTGCTCTGTCCTACAACCGTGATCGAACTCCCCGTACCCGCATACGAGAGCGTGTCGTTGCTGCCGGTGATGTCAGTGGTGCTGTCCAGGCCATCGGTGATCGTATCGCCCGAGCCATTGACCGATAGCTGATCGTTGTTCTGACCGTAGATTGTGCCTGAAGACATGTCGATGGCATCGCTTTGACCCAACACCGCGACCGAACTTCCTATGCCCGCATACGAAACCGTGTCGTTGCTACCGGTGATATCAGTGGTGCTGTCCAAGCCATCCGTGATCGTATCGCCCGAGCCATCGACCGATAGTTGATCGTTGTTCTGACCGTAGATTGTCCCTGACGACATGTCGATGACGTCGCTTTGTCCCAACACCGCGACCGAACTTCCCGCGCCGGCATACCAAAGCGTGTCGTTGCTACCGGTGATGTCAGTGGTACTGCTCAAACCATCGGAGATCGTATCGCCCGAACCGCTGATCGATAGTTGATCGTTGTTCTGACCGTAGATTGTCCCTGACGACATGTCGAGGGTATCGCTCTGCCCCACCACCGAAACAGAACTTCCCGCGCCGGCATACCAAAGCGTGTCGTTGCTACCGGTGATGTCAGTGGTACTGCTCAAACCATCGGAGATCGTATCGCCCGAACCACTGATCGATAGTTGATCGTTGTTCTCGCCGTAAATTGCCCCTGAAGACATGACGATGGTTTCGCCCGTTGCACTGGTGATCGTGTTCACCGTGTCGCCGGTCGTATCCAGGGTCAGTTTTTGATTGATGGCCTCCAGATCCACAGTATCGGCACCCGAGATCGTCGCGCTACTGCTCGCCCCATCCAGCTGGATCGTGTTGCCGATCGAGTTAGCTACATCGCCGGTGCCCGACAGACCCAGCGTGGAACCGCTGTTGGCCGAGAGGTTGAACGTGTCGTTCGCACCCGTCACCACACCCGAAAGCAGGCCGCTGCCGTCGAGCGTGAGACTCGATCCGGTGATCGTCTCGCCGGTGTCGTTAGCGATCGTGTCGATCGTATCGCCAGTCGTATCCAGGATCAGCTTCTGATTCGCGGCTTCTAGGTCTACCGTATCGGCACCCGAAATCGTCGCACTACTGCTCGCCCCAACCAGTTGGATGGTGTTGCCGACAGTGACGGCTGTGTTGCCTGTACCTGACAGGCTCAACGTCGAGCCACTGTTGGCATCAAGGCTGAAGCTGTTGTTGGAGCCGGTCACCGTACCGTTGAACTCGCCTGCACTCGCATTGAGCGAGAAGCCGGAACCTGTTATCACTTCGCCGGTGTCGCCGGCAATCGTGGTGATCGTACCGCCGGTAGCATTGTCGGTGTCGTCGTTGCCCGACAACACGAAACTGCTCGTCCCGGTCGTATCAATATCATTATTACCTGTCAAAGTTACGTTGCTGATTCCCGCGGCGACGATAATGGCGGCATTCGATGCACTAGCGGAATCAGAATTCGCAGCCAGCAGGATGGTGTTGCTGCCAGTCCCCGCATTAACCATAGCGCCAGTACCGAGCGCCAAGATATAGTTTCCAGACCCGCTCGCATCAATGGTTGCATTATCTAGGTCAATCAGAAGACTGTCTTGATTGCCGTTGGTTGTGAGCACGCCATTTGGCATACCGGTTTGAATGTTCAACAGATCCGATGCCGGCAACAGGAAACTACTTGCCCCGCCATTAGGTGTCTGTAACAAAAGTTCGGCATCGGCGGGGTTTGCCGACACCGATAGGATGCTCAAGCCGTCGAAGGATGCCGGCAGCGGCGTGCCGCTCGTGGTCGTTGTACTGAGAGGCACGCCAGTAGCGCTGTAACTGACAGTTGACGTCGTACCTGTCGAGGCATTCGTTTCAGCCAGCTGGTAGGTTCCGTTACCGGTATCTAAAAAGCCGAGTGGCGTAAGACCCCCAGGTGGCGGAGTCAAAGGGACCAAATCGGTGCCGTACTGAGCGTCTATCTTTACGCCGAGGCCGCTCATGTTTAAAGCGCCCATTACGTCAGCAGGCAAATTGAGTTGGCCAAGTGCGGAAAAACCTGCACCGTAAAGATTATTGTAAGCATCGGTAATGGTTGAAACCGGAAGATTGGTGAAATTGGTAGACTGAATCTGCGACAATTCCGCAGGATTGGCTGAATAACCTGCGGCGTTTATATAATTATCGCCGACCGCCTCGAAAGCCGTGCCGCCCCAATTTTCGATGGGAATGCCTAATTCACCGAAAACGGTAGCATGTTCGTCAGCGACCTGGGCCAAGGTCGGCATTAGGTCGTTATTCCCAGTAATTTGGCTCAGATCTTGCGTAGCTAGACTGAGAGATATATTGGATTTGAACTGATCCGTATAAGCGGAGGCTCCCACGGCATTCTGTACATTGAGATTGGCGACCGCGCCGCTGCCCACATTGTTGATGACATCAATCGCCGCCTGCGCATAACCTCGATTACTGCTGGGATCACCGGTTACCTGCGCCTGGTAATACTGCAGCAGCGCCGCGTTGGCGTCCGCATAATCCCCAGCGTTGTAATCGCTATTCGCGTTAGCGAGTGCCGTAGTCATGGCGGTAAGCTGCGACTGTGTATAGGTGTAGGTTGATCCCATCGTAGACTCCTTATTTGTGCGCTGGTTACGGCTTCACGAAGCTCAACAAAAGTGCTTTTATCTTGGGTGTTAGCCTCACAATCTCATGAAAGTAGTGGTTTTTATCATATTCAATATGAAAACGGACATTCCCTGTAAGCTGCCCAAAATATGCACAATCTGGCGCGACTATGAATTTAGTCTCTTCTTTGCATTCAAAGAAAAATTTAGGCGATGAATCTTTGAGAAGATACACATCTTCGTAAGCAGATACATCGTTACGATTATGATGATAAAAAATCAGATTTGGCATACCGCTTTCTTTTGGCGAGATATAACTGTTCGGAAGCGCACCAAGTGACTTATCTTTTATAAGAATTTGGAAAAGCCTGTCTCCATATAGATAATTATCCCCTTCCTCCAATATAATAGTCGCAGTATCCGGCGACTTCAGCCCAGTGGCGCCATACCGATTCAACTCACCCTTCGTCATCGGCCGGATATCAGGTAACTGCACATCCAATACCAGATGATCAGTCGTTTGGATGGCGAACGACCCCATTCCGAGATAGCCACGCGGAATTATCATGTGGACGCTGCCCAAGTAGACCGAGACCGCGTCCGACGCATTCACCGAGCCGAGAGCCAAGCTCCGCGAGGTCATGTCATCGACATGCTTTTGCACGCTATCATCCGTGCGTGAAGCATTCGTGCCCGCAGTTTGCGCATTGCACGCGACCATCGCGCATGCCACCAAGCTGATTAGAAAACATAGGCAATCGCGACCTAATTTCATTCTTTCATCCTCATTATCTTTGCGTGCTTCATGCCGACTGTTTTAATTGATCAGTTATTCCATGACGCCCACTTGTTTGAGACATCTTTGACATTCGAATTCGAAAGTAATTTCACCGCTCATGCAAGCTCTCCTTCGCATGCTGCATTAGCGGACTGAGCAGATAACCAATGATTCGCCGGCGCCCCGTCTTGATCTCGGCCGTCACCGTCATGCCGGGCGTCAGATTGATCTCGCGATCCTCCACCCGCATGGTGTTTTGCGGCAATACGACTTGGACGGGGAAAACCCAGTTCTTCTTGTCGTCCTGCTTGGCGTCGTTGGATACCTGCACGACGTTGCCGTGCAGCGTGCCGTAGCGAGTGAACGGAAAGCTCTCCACCTTGATCTCAGCATGCTGACCGTCATTGATAAAACCGATGTCCTGGTTGTCGACCATAGCCTCGACCATCAGCGCCCCTTTATCCGGCACCACAGTCAAGAGCGCCTGAGCCGGCGTGACGACTCCCCCAAGGGTATGTATGGCGAGCTGCTGTACGGTGCCGTCGACCGGCGCCAGCAGGTGCATCAGGCGGCCGTGCTGCTGTGCCTTAGCCAGATCCTGTACAAACCCTGCCGCCTTGGCGTCGTCATCGTGGATTTTCTCCAGCCAGCCGCGCCGCGCCTGCGCCACGTAGGCCTCGCGCTTACGCTGCGCAGCATCGAGCATGGCTTCGGTCTCGCCATGCTTGGCGTGCTGCGTTGCGAGGTCCTGCTGCAACCCGATCACGGCCTGCTGCTCGTTGTAATAGTCGTGCAGCCCGACGTCCCCCGAGGGAATCAGCCCTGCGAAATCCATTTCCTTTTTCTGCTCGATGGGTAACGTACCCTCGAGCTTTCTTATCTGCGCATCGATCTCGTGCAAGCTCGCTGCGTTCTGTGCAATCTCCGCCTCCATCTCGCGAACGGTACTGGTGTAGTCCGCGTATTCGCCTTCCAGTACTCGACGCTCAGCGGCAATGGCGACCGCTCCAAGCTCGGGTCCCCCTACCAGTACCGGCACATGCCCCCGATCGATCGCATCAAGCATCGCGCGACCTCGCATCGCCTCAATCTGCGTCGCACTAAGATCCGATTGCGCATGCGCCGCACTGGTCATGGCGTCGGTAGCATCCAGATCGACCAGCGGATCACCGCGCTTTACTTTCTGCCCGTCGACCACATGGATCGCGGTTACCACCGCAGTGTCCTGCGATTGAATAGTCTTCACTTCGCCACTGGGCACAATCTTGCCTTGTGCGGTCGCGACGATATCAATCTTGCCAAAACTGGCCCAGCCTACGGCGACTGTCAGCAGACTGATGATGACGACCACCGCCACACGCGGCGCGGGATGCAATGGTGTATCGCGCAGGGCTAGTGCCGCGGGCTGAAATTCGTTTTCGTGCCGCAGGCGCGGCACCGCGTCGAATTCCGCGCGGGCGTTCCAGGCAGCCTTGAATACCTGTCTGTATCGATCGCGCAAATCGTGCAGGGCCAGCCAGCGCATGGTCATCACCCGTGTTGCAACTGATGCAGACGGGCGTAGTGGCCCGGTTCGTTATCGAGCAATTCGGCGTGGCTGCCTTGCTCGACGATGCGTCCACGATCCATCACGATGATGCGGTTGGCCTCGCGCACCGCGGAAAGGCGATGGGCGATGATGATCACCGTACGCCCCTGGCAGATCGAGCGCATATTCGTCTGGATGATGCGCTCCGACTCGTAGTCCAGCGCGCTGGTCGCCTCGTCGAAGATAAGAACGCGTGGATTGTTCATTAATGCCCGTGCTATGGCGACGCGTTGACGTTGCCCACCCGAAAGCGACGAGCCATGCTCACCGACCATCGTGTCGTAGGCCTCGGGGAGATCCAGGATAAAATCATGCGCGCCGGCGAGCTTGGCCGCCGCGATCACCGTTTCCAGCGGGGCACCCGGATCGACCAGCGCGATGTTTTCACGCAGAGTCCGGTTGAACAGAATGTTCTCTTGCAGCACCACGCCGATCTGCCGCCGCAGCGATGAAACATCGACCATCGCCAGATCCATGCCGTCCACCAGCACACGACCGTGCTCCGGAACGTACAGGCGTTGGATCAATTTGGTCAGCGTGCTCTTGCCGGAGCCGGAGCGACCTACGATGCCGATGACCTCACCAGGCTGAATGACCAGACTGACGCGATGCAACACCTCGGGCATATCCGGCCGATAGCGGAACGTCACGTTATCCAGCTCGATCCGGCCTTCCAGGCGCGGCAATGGACTGCGGTTGCTGTTTGCCGCCTCGGTCGGCGCATTGAGGATATCGCCCAGCCGCTGCATGGAAATACCGGTCTGCTGGAAGTCGGTCCACAACTGGGCGATCCGCATGATCGGCTGCGCCACCCGGCTGGCGAGCATGTTGAAGGCGATCAGCCCACCCACCGTCATGCTGCCATCGATGACCAGGCGCGCGCCGACCCAGATCGTTACCACCGTGACCAGTTTGCCCACGTAATTGACACCTTCGCGCGCGACCGTACCCAAAGCTGTCGTGCGAAAACCGGCCTCCACATAAGCCGCCAGCTGACTGTCCCAACGCCTGGTGGTCTGCGGTTCTACCGCCATCGCCTTGACGGTGTCGATGCCGCTGATGGTCTCGACCAGGAACGCCTGGTTCTCGGCACCTCGATTGAATTTATCGCGCAGCTTGGCGCGCAGTGCCGGTGTCAGCACGAACGACAGAAACGCATACAGGGGCAGCGATGCCACCACAACCAAAGTCAGCCAGCCGCTGTAGCACCACATCACGGCAATAAAGACAAAGGAAAAAAGCACATCCATCACCAGGGTGATGGCATTACCGGTCAGGAAACTTCGGATATTTTCGAGCTCACGGACCCGCGCCACGGAGTCGCCGACCCGCCGCGCCTGAAAATAAGCCAACGGCAGCGCCAACAGGTGGCGGAACAGACGCGCACCGAGTTCGACGTCGATGCGGCTGGTGGTATGGGCAAACACGTAGGTGCGCAGGCCGCTGAGTATCGATTCGAACGTCATGCAAATGAGCAAGCCGACGGCGATCACATCCAGGGTAGTCAACCCTCGGTGCACCAGCACCTTGTCCATCACCACCTGGAAGAACAGCGGCGTGACCAGTCCCAGCAACTGCAAAAAGAACGAGACCAGCAAAATCTCGCCGAGCAGCTTGCGGTACTTGACCACGGCGGGAATGAACCAGCTGAAATCGAAACGTGAGAACTCGCCCGCGAGCGATGCGCGCGAGGTGAAAAGCAGAACCTCCCCCGACCATCGGGTTTCGATTTCTGCTGGCGAAAGTATTTGGGGGGCGGAGTACCGAGGGTCCTGGATCAATACCTTCTGATCGTTCGCCCGGGCGATCACGTAAGCATGGCCGTCGCGATCGATCGCGAGCGCAGGGAGCGCGAGGTAAGCAATACGTTCCGATGTCGACCGGACAGACCTAGCCTTCATCCCAAGCTTCTTGGCCGCCAAAAGGACAAGATCGCGACCGAACGGGCGGCCGGGCTCCTGGAACTCATGGGCCAATTGCGCAGGGTCAACCGCGATGCCATGAAATCGCGCTATGAGTACCAAGCACGTCAAGGCGCTGTCGAGCGTAGCAACCGTTTCGCTGCTCAATTCGCCATGCAAATTGCTCATATGGAGAGGTTTGAACGCGGCAGCGTCGAAGGACAGGCTCTTCCTTGTGCCATTCCGATAATACGTTACGTTTAGGTTCTATTACGGATGGTTGATTGCCAAGGCATGAAGAGTCAATGAGTATGTTTTTGCGCCCCGCGCATTAGTTATTGCGACTTTCGAGAAATGCGAAATAGTTTGCGCAGCGCGACTAGTGTGACACTTGGTCACGCGTTGATCGCGCCGGCCAACCTGCTACGCGGCATTGATTGCCGTTGGTCGACACACAGGCAAGCAATGCGCATGCGATGTTGATGGGTGCGATCGAAGTACCCCGCGTGGAATATCTGCAGGATGTCCAGCTGCTCAGCCAGCTGCCTGGAACGTGGATAACTGGAGTGGATATACCCCACAGTTGCTACAGCCTTGCTTGTTTTGATCCGCTCCCAAAGTGACTAATCGCCGACCGGCGTGCTCGTGCTCGTCATTCCTGCGAAGGCAGGAATCCAGCGCCCCTAGCTCTTCGAGAAACCGCAGCTTCTGGGTTCCTGCCTTCGCAGGAATGACGAGCGTGGGCTTGGAGGTTCGCGCGTCACTTCGCTTCGCTGCTTTGCTCCCTCCTCTGCTTGCCCAGAAGAAGAGACTTCCTTCGGTCGCAGGGGAGGGTCGGGATTGGATCGCTCTTCGTCAATGAAGATCAAAAAGCCACCCCCTCCCAACCTCCCCCAGCTAGCAGGGGGAGGAGCAGAGCACTTCAAGCCAGGATAACTACACGCTACGCGCCGTGTATTTGCGGGCGACGTAGTCGTCCAGGATGCCGACGAACTCGTTCGCGATGTTGTCCCCGCGTAGGGTCATCGCCTTCTCGCCGTCGATGAACACCGGTGCCGCCGGTGCCTCGCCATTGCCGGGCAGCGAGATGCCGATATTCGCATGCTTGGATTCGCCGGGGCCGTTGACGATGCAGCCCATTACGGCCAGCGTGAGGTTTTCCACGCCGTCGTACTTGATGCGCCATAGCGGCATCTGCTCGCGCACGTGCTCTTGCACGGTCTTCGCCAGCTCCTGGAAAAACTCGCTGGTGGTGCGGCCACATCCCGGACATGCCGTAACCAGTGGCGTGAACGAACGCAGGCCCATGGTCTGCAGCAGTTCCTGCGCCACGATCACCTCGCCAGTGCGCGACGCGCCCGGCTCCGGCGTCAGCGAGATACGGATGGTGTCGCCGATGCCTTCCTGCAGCAGCACCGCGAGCGCGGCACTGGATGCGGTAATTCCCTTGGAACCCATACCGGCTTCGGTCAGGCCCAGGTGCAAGGCGTAGTCACAACGGACGGCGAGATCGCGATACACGGCGATCAATTCCTGCACGCCGGAAACCTTGCACGACAGGATGATGCGGTCGCGCGCGAGACCAATTTCCTCGGCACGCGCGGCGGAATCGAGCGCCGAACGAATCAACGCCTCGCGCGCTACATGCGAAGCATCCCAAGGCTCGGCCCGCGTATGGTTTTCGTCCATTAGGGTAGCGACCATGCTCTGATCGAGCGAGCCCCAGTTCGCGCCAATGCGTACCGGTTTGCCGTAACGCAGCGCCATCTCGATGATCGCGCCGAACTGGCTGTCTTTCTTCTTGCCAAAACCGACGTTACCTGGATTGATCCGGTACTTTGCCAACGCCTCGGCACAGGCCGGTTCGTGCTCCAGCAATTGATGGCCGTTGTAGTGGAAGTCGCCGATGATCGGCACGTCCACACCCATCATCGCCAGTCGTTCGGCGATGCGTGGCACCGCCGCGGCCGCGGCTGGCGTATTCACCGTGATGCGTACCAGTTCGGAGCCGGCGCGGGCCAGTTCGGCGATCTGTTTGGCGGTGCTGGCCGGATCTTCGGTGTCGGTGTTGGTCATCGACTGCACCACGATCGGTGCGCCGCCACCGACGATGATCTTGCCAATCTGCACAGCCACGCTGGGGCGGCGTAAACCCGCTTCGGCGGGAATACCCTTGCCAGGACGTGGCGACGAAGAAGTCATTGCGTTCATGAAAATCAGGACCAGATCGTACTGCCGCGAATAACCGGGCGGCGAAGCCGCAAGAATACCCGAAGCATGGTTACAACTTCACCGTCGCAAGGCTGCCTGCAGCAGGCGGCGCTGCAGCCGATCGGCAAG
>Ga0302312_10001338_pt1 | contig 15123 bp, 9 predicted proteins | sample III_Palsa_N2_1_FD_200529 | JGI IMG/M metagenome (GOLD analysis project Ga0302312, IMG submission 200529) | Peat permafrost microbial communities from Stordalen Mire near Abisko, Sweden - III_Palsa_N2_1 | ecosystem: Environmental > Terrestrial > Soil > Palsa > Peat permafrost | place: Sweden... | reverse complement strand
CGTGAACGACCTGCGCGATAAAGGCATCGAAATAAAGGTACAACCCAGCGCCCATACCGTTTACTTTGAAAATATCTACGGCGAAAACCAGGATGAGCGCACCCAAAATGTATTACAGGTTGCCGATCCTTTCAAATCAGAGCAATTACAATCGGTAAACGCCAAAATATTCCACCTCGGCCCATTGCTGGCTAATGATTTTTCGGCTGAATTTGTTAAAAGTATTGCAGGTAAAGAATTGATCAGCCTGGATGTACAGGGCTACCTGCGCAAGGTTGAAAACCAAAAAGTATATGCCACCGACTGGTCCGCAAAAAAAGAGATCCTGCCCTATATAGATATCCTGAAAGCCGATGTTGCCGAGCTCCGCGCGTTAACAGGTTGTGAGGACATAAATGATGGCGTTAAACAATTGACCGACTGGGGTGTAAAAGAAATAGTGATCACTAATGGCAGTCACGGTTCATGGATCTACAGCGATGGCAATTCCTACACCATCCCGGCCTATTCGCCAAAAGTAATTGTTGATGCCACAGGTTGTGGTGATACCTATATGGCTGGCTATTTATACAAACGTGTTAATGGGTTTGATATACAGCAATCAGGCGAATTTGCAGCTGCTATATCCGGTTTGAAAACAGCAGCTACCGGCGCTTTTACGGGTACGGAAGAGGATGTGATTAGGTTTATGAGGAGCCAGGATTAGCGCCATTCTACGAGCGTCATTGCGAAGAATGAAGCAATCCCCGACTGTGCAGGTGTGAATATGTGCAGGTGTGAATGTCGCTCGAAGCCGCTCATAGGCGCGGAGGCTTAGTTCTTTTGTCTTGATACAAAAGAACCAAAACCCGACCGTAGGGAGCTCATGAATACCATTGAAGAACAAATAATAATATGAATAAATCAAGACAAAAAGATCCTTCCCCCCACGGGCAAAACACCCAGGCCCGCGCTTTTTGTCAGGCCTATACCCGCTTTTGATCTAGGGTCAATTAGAAGTACTCTATCTAAGAAGTTTTGTAGCTCCCGTCAGTAGAACAGCTTCGGGCGAAATCAGGCAAAACGATGGTGGCCCTGTGCGTAAATGGCAGGACATAGCAGATTTTTACAGAAGGGTAAAGGCCAAAGCGCGTAGCGACAGCAGGGTAAAAATATAGCAGCCCAGGTTTTGCCTGATTTGCAGGGCAGAGGCCTTGTGCGGCAAAGAAGCATTTCGACTGATTAGCCTTTTTGTTTCTTTTGTGGCGAAGACAAAAGAAATAGGCCTTAGCGGCTATGAGCGATACCAAGCGATAAGCAAGCCATGCTGTCGACCATCATGAAGCACTCAACAGAATATTATCTATAAACCCCTCACAAATCCCAGCTTTTCCGTATCTTCCCCTTTATAAATCAATCCCTTATCCCATGTTAAAAAGCTACTTCAAAATCGCCTGGAGAAACCTTTGGAAGAACAAAGTTTTTTCTCTTATTAACATATTTGGCCTTTCGGTAGGCATAGCTTTTACGTTGCTTATCGGCGCGTATGTATGGGGCGAGCTGCAGGTGAACCAGCAGTTGAAGAATGCCGACAACCAATACATCATCATGAGTAAGTGGAAAGATGCTGCCATGGGTGCCGATTATACATCCATTGCGCAACTTTCACGGGCATTAAAGGATAACTATCCTGGTTTGGTAGCCAACTATTACAACTCCGACCCTGCCTTTACCAACGTTGCCAAAGGCGACCGCCATTTTCGCGAAAGCTTGCAGGTGGGCGATAGCACCTTATTAAATATGTATGGTTTTAAGTTGCTTTATGGCGATGCGAAAACAGCTTTAACAGAACCTTACACCGTAGTGATAACAGCGGAGATGGCCAAAAAATATTTCGACAAAACTGATGTGGTAGGCCAGACCTTAAATTTTGAAAGTTTCGCAGGTGATAGCCATGATTTTATGGTCACCGGAGTATTAGATGCACTGCCACGCAATACCATTACCGACTTAAATGGCAGGAACATACCGTTCTTTTTCAATGCGAGTACCAATAAGTTCTTTCAGCGTGGTATGGATGGATGGGATAATTCGGCTACTATTGATCATATCGAACTAAAACAAGGTGCCGATCCTAAAGCGGTAGAGCGAGCCATGCTGGTTTTGCTAAAGAAGAACGCGTCGGATGATATTAACCAAAACCTTACGCCTTACCTGGTAAAGATGAAGGATTATAACCTGCTGGCCAATAACGGCACCATTAAAAAAATGACCTGGACGCTCTCTTGCATCGCCCTGTTTATTTTGCTGATGGCGGTTATCAACTTTGTAAACATTTGCATAGGCCGTGCTTCGGGCCGTATGAAAGAGATGGGTGTGCGCAAGGTAATGGGTGGTTTACGCAAGCAGTTGGTATGGCAATTCCTTACCGAATCGGTATTGATGGTGATGCTGGCAACCGTTTTGGCACTTGTCATCTACTCCGTAGCCAGGCCGTATTTTGGCGCAGCTTTGGGCAGGAACATCATGAGCCTGCTTGGTTTTCCTATATACTTTTTCCCGCTGCCGTTTATATTCGCTTTGCTGATCGGTTTGCTTGCAGGTATCTATCCGGCGCTGGTATTATCGGCCCTAAAATCTGTCGACTCCTTAAAAGGAAAACTAACCACGGTAAAAGAGAGTGTGCTGTTCCGCAAAACGCTGGTGGCATTTCAGTTTGCAACAGCGGCTGTGGTTTTTATTGGCGTAGTAATTATTTCGCAGCAGATCAGCCTTTTTTTCAGTAGTAACCTGGGCTATAACAAGGATTATGTAGTGTATGCGCAGTTGCCCCGCGACTGGTCGGCACGTGGCGTAAAAAAGATGGAGGCTATCCGTTACCAGTTCGCGCAAATGCCGCAGGTAAACAGTGTTTCGCTTTCGTTTGAGATCCCCGACGGGATCAATGGCGGCAGTGTGCCTGTATACAGGCAGGGAGCAGATCCAGCGCACGCCGTAACTACGCAGGCCTTAACAGCAGATAACCAATACGCGGCTACCTATAATATCCCCTTAAAAGCAGGCACATTTTTCAATACGGTTTATAATGTTGGGGATTCAACCCAGATAGTGATCAATGAAACGGAGGCGAAGGCCTTAGGTTGGAATGACCCGAACGATGCCATAGGGCACAAGATTATGTACTGGGATCAGCCATTCACTGTTTGTGGTGTTACTGCCGATTTTCATTTTGGGTCGATGCAGGCTAAAATATTACCTATTACCTTTATTAATGTAAACAGGTCGCCTTTTTACCGCTATTTTTCATTCAAGGTTAAACCCGGCGATCTGCAAAAAAGCGCCGAAGCATTACAAAGTAAATGGGCGGAACTATTACCCGGCGAGCCCTTTGAATACCATTTCATGGATGATGCACTTACCCGTATATACACTACCGAGATCCAGCTACAAAAAGCTGCTTATATCGCTACTGCATTATCTATAATAATTGTGCTGCTGGGTGTATTAGGGTTGATATCGTTGAGCATACAAAAACGCACTAAGGAGATCGGTATCCGTAAAGTGCTCGGTTCATCTGTCGCAGGCATTACAACGCTATTCCTGAAAGATTTTTTAGGCGTGGTGCTAATAGCCGGGGTAATTGCTTGTCCGCTGGCCTATTTAATTATGCAGCATTGGCTAAGCGATTATGCATATAGGGTCAATATCAGCATATCGCCGTTTATTTTTTCAATATCACTGTTGATATCTATCACCGGTATCTTAATCATCTTACAAACTATAAAAGCGGCGTTCGCCAATCCCATAAAAAGCTTAAGGAGCGAATAGCACAGTTAAATGATTTCAACTGATATAATAACATTATTTAACATATAGGTATTGAATTTATTGGGCGTTGTATTGGATATTTGTTATACATCAATTACTTACTATATGCTCAAAAGTTACTTTAAAATTGCCTGGAGAAATATCTGGAGAAACAAGGCTTTTTCTGTGATCAATATTTTTGGCCTTGCGGTAGGTATTGCTTTTGCTTTGCTTATTGCAGCTTATGTTTGGGGTGAGTTACAGGTGAATCATCAATTGAAGGACGCCGATAATCAATACATTATCCAAAGCAAATGGAAAGACCCAAATATGGGTTTCGAACTTGCATCCGTAGCAGAACTACCAAAAGCGCTGAAAGAAAATTACCCCGGCCTGGTAGCTAACTATTATCATTTCGATGGGATGACTACCAATGTATCCAAAGGGGATATGCATTTCAGGGAAAGCATACAGGTTGGTGATAGCACTATGCTTAGCATGTATGGTTTTAAATTATTGTATGGTAATACAAACACTGCGTTAAACGATCCTTTTTCGGTTGTAATAACAGGCCATATGGCACTAAAGTATTTTGGCAGGATGGATGTTGTTGGCCAGATGTTAAATATTGAAAATTTTTCTGGCGAAAAGCATGATTTTACTATATCCGGTGTGTTGGATGAAATTCCTAAAAATTCAGTTACCACATTAAATTCCAGCAATATTTCAGATTTCTTCTTCAATGCAGATGCGGCTAAATATTTTAAACGCAACTTAAGCGGATGGGCAAATACTTATATAGTTGATTATGTTGAACTGCAAAAAGGCGTAAACCCAAAGTCGGTTGAAAGTGCTATGGCTGTATTGTTACATAAAAATGCCCCGGCAGAGATCAGCAAAAACCTTACACCTTACTTGGTAGCATTAAAGGATTATAATTTGATTGCAGAGGGAGGTGTTGTTAAGAAAATGACCTATACCTTGTCCTGCATAGCTTTATTTATTTTGTTGATGGCGGTTATTAATTTTGTTAATATACGCATAGGCCGTGCTTCGGGGCGCATGAAAGAAATGGGGATACGCAAAGTAATGGGTGGTTTACGTAAACAACTCATTTGGCAGTTCCTGGCAGAATCAACCCTGATAGTAATGATCGCTACGCTGGTGGCATTGGTTATTTATTTTATTGCAAGGCCTTATTTTAGTAATGTACTGGGTAAAGAAATTACTGGACTGTTTAGTTTTCCAGTTTATTTTATACCTGTTCCTTTTGTGTTCGCTTTGTTGGTGGGGGTATTGGCAGGTATTTACCCGGCCCTGGTACTATCGGCCCTAAAAGCTGTCGATTCCTTGAAAGGGAAACTGACGTCAGTTAAAGAAAGCGTACTGTTTCGTAAAACGCTGGTCGGTTTTCAATTTGGTACGGCCGCTATTGTTGTTATTGGCGCGGTAATTATTTCGCAACAGATCAGTTTGTTCTTCAGCGGTAACCTTGGTTACGATAAGGATTATGTGGTGTACGCGCAGTTGCCGCGAGATTGGTCGCCAAAAGGTGTACAAAAGATGGAATCAATCCGTTACCAATTATCACAAATGTCAATAGTGAGCAATGCGGCACTCTCATTTGAAATTCCGGATGGTGCCAATGGCGGCGATTACCCGGTTTACAGGCAGGGTGGGAATCCTGCGCAAGCAGTAGTTACAACCGGGCTTTTAACAGATAACCAATTTGCGGCTACTTACAATATACCTATGAAGGCGGGTACATTTTTTAAGCCCGTTTTTAATTTGGCCGATAGTACACAGGTTGTAATTAATGAATCGCAGGCAAAAGCATTAGGATGGAAAGATGCCCACGATGCGATAGGTCAAAAGATCATTTCACCGGGTGGCCGGGTAGCTTTCACAATTTGTGGCGTAACTGCAGATTTTCATTTTGGGTCGATGCAGAAGGCTATATTACCAGTTGTTTTTACCAATGTTAATTATGGGCTTGCCTATCGTTATTTTTCTATAAAACTTAAACCCGGCAATATGCCGCAAAATTTAGCTGCTTTGCAAAAAAAATGGGCCGAACTAATGCCCGGAGCGCCATTTGAATATAAGTTTATGGATGACGCGCTTAAAAAGCTTTATGCAACCGAGATTCAGCTGCAAAAGGCGGCCTACATTGCCACTGTGTTATCTATTATAATTGTGCTGCTCGGTGTATTGGGCTTAATATCACTCAGTATACAAAAACGTACTAAAGAAATAGGTATCCGCAAGGTACTTGGTTCATCAGTCGCGGGCATTACAACGCTGTTCCTGAAAGATTTTTTAGGCGTAGTGCTAATAGCCGGGGTAATTGCTTGTCCGCTGGCTTATTTAATTATGCAAAAATGGCTGAGTGATTACGCCTACCGCATCAATATCAGCGCGTCGCCTTTTATATTATCTATAACCCTACTGATATTTATCACTGGTGTATTAATTATCCTCCAAACCATAAAAGCTGCTTTTGCCAACCCGATTAAGAGTTTGAGGAGCGAATGATGATAAGTTGAAAGTTGTGCGTTTAAAGTTAAAAGTGCAGAAATTGACATCAGCGTAAAAAAACCTTTAAGCTTTAACCTTTTAACTTTTAGCTTTTTGCTACCTTTGCGGCGTTTAAGCATCACAATGAAAAGAGACAAATTAATATTCAAATTATTAGACGAAGAACAGCAACGCCAGGAAGAAGGCATTGAGCTTATCGCATCTGAAAACTTTGTAAGCCTGCAGGTAATGGAAGCCGCGGGATCAGTAGCAACCAACAAATATGCTGAGGGCTTGCCCGGCAAACGTTATTATGGCGGCTGCCAGGTGGTTGATGAAATTGAAACCATTGCTATTGAACGAGCAAAGTTGTTGTTTAATGCCGAATGGGCAAACGTGCAGCCGCACTCTGGCGCACAGGCAAACGCGGCTGTTATGCTGGCTTGCCTTAATCCCGGCGATAAAATATTAGGGTTTGATCTTTCTCATGGTGGCCACTTAACACATGGTTCAGCAGTGAATTTCTCAGGTAAGTTATATGAGCCTCATTTTTATGGGGTTAGAAAAGATACCGGTTATGTTGATTATGATCAGCTTAAGGAAGTAGCCCTGCGCGAAAAACCTAAAATGATCATCTGCGGTGCTTCGGCTTACTCGCGCGATTGGGATTATGAGTTCATCCGTAAAGTGGCCGATGAAATTGGTGCTTTGGTTTTGGCTGATATCTCTCACCCATCAGGCTTAATAGCCCGTGGTTTATTAACAGATCCACTGCCACATTGCCATATTGTTACTACAACTACACACAAAACATTGCGCGGCCCGCGTGGTGGTCTGATATTATTAGGTAAAGATTTTGAAAACCCTTGGGGGATAAAAACACCAAAAGGCGAAATAAAGATGATGTCGGCTTTGCTGGATATGGCTGTTTTCCCGGGAACACAAGGTGGTCCGCTGGAGCATATCATAGCTGCTAAAGCTATTGCCTTTGGCGAAGCGCTGACTGATGATTACATGAAATATATCGTTCAGGTTAAATTGAATGCTGCTGCAATGGCAAAAGCGTTTATCGACCGCGGTTACGAAATTGTATCAGGTGGAACAGATAATCATTTGATCCTTATCGACCTTAGGAATAAAAATATCACTGGTAAAGCTGCTGAAAACGCGCTTGTTACAGCTGATATCACCGTAAATAAGAATATGGTGCCTTACGATGATAAGTCGCCGTTTGTAACTTCAGGTATCCGTGTGGGTACTGCCGCAATAACAACCCGCGGTATGAAAGAAAAACAAATGGAACATATTGTTGAATTAATAGATAATGTAATTACTAATCCAGAAAACGAACTTTCTTTAAAGAAAATACGTAAAAGAGTGCATAAGCTAATGGATGACTATCCATTGTATAAACATAAAGGCACTGATTGATAAAAAGTGATTACGCATCATACTCTTACCGGCAATGAAGATCAACGGTTAAAAGCCCTCGATTCCTACAATGTTTTAGATACATTGCCCGAGAAAGAGTATGATGCTATTGCAAAACTGGCATCGTACATATGCCAGGTTCCTGTTGCGCTTATTACCCTTATTGATGCCGACCGGCAATGGGTAAAATCAAGCATAGGTATTGAGAGCGAAATGGGCAATATGCCCCGCAATGATGCCTTCTGTAATCAAACTATCCTTGATGATGAACTGCTTGAAGTTAATGATTCATTGGAATCTGACTTCAGAGATTATAAAGCGGTTAAAGATGCACCGCACATTAGGTTTTATGCAGGCGCCCCGCTGATTGATCCCGAGGGCCACCGTTTGGGATCGTTATGTGTTGTTGATACCGTACCCCGCAAACTTACCGTTGAACAAAAAGACGCCTTGCGCACATTAGCCAATGAGGTAATGTCGCACCTGGTACTGCGTAAGCAGAAACGTGAGCTGGAAGCATCGCTTGCCGTTCATAAGGATTTCTTTACACTCTTCAATAATTCTTCCGAAGTTCATTTTATTGCCGATAAGGATTCCAATATCGAACTCATCAATGATGCGGTGCTCAGCGTTTTAGGTTATACACCTGAACAAGCAATGGGCCGCTCGCTATGGCAGTTTGTAGTTGGCAAAAACAGCCGAGACCAGTTTGTGTCGCTTATTGAAAAGGCAGTAGCTACCCAGCGCCCGTTTGAGCTGGAAACGGAAACCATAACAGCCGATAATGAAGCTAAATGGATAAGCTGGTGCGCTGTAAATAAGGACGGAAAATGGTATGCCAGCGGCCGGGATATTACTTACCAAAAGCAGCTATCCGCACAGATGGAACAGCTCTCGCTGGTAGCCAGCAAGGTGCGTAACGGTGTGGTGATAAGCAATGCCAGCGATGAGGTGATATGGACAAATGAGGCCTTTGAACGGATAACGGGCTATGACTTTGAAGACGTTGAAAATAAGCCACTAAGAAGCACCCTTAATGGTGAGCCTACAGCAGAAAGCAAAAAAATGCTGGACGAAGCTATTGCCAATAAGCAGCCATATGAAATAGAACTGCTTTTCAACAGGAAAGACGGGCAGCCAAAATGGATCTCGATAATTAACTCTATTGTTTATGATGCCGAAGGTAAAATAGACAAGTATATACGTGTAATGATTGATATCACGGCACGTAAAACAGCCGAAAAGGACCTTGAGATACTATCATTCGCAGCTGAAAAAACGCCTAGCGGTTCATTGATACGTGATGCAGAAGGGAAGGTAATATGGATGAACGAAGCCCTGGAACGCATCTTAGGTTATACGCTTAAGGAGATGAAGGGTAAGCCTTTTGGCACCATGCTTTTAGGCGAAGGAACCAATATGCATGTATATCATGAAGCGGTTGATGCTGCGAAAGTGTACAAAACCTATGAGGTTGAACTAAAGGTTTATAAAAAGGATAGAACACCCATTTGGGTATTTATCTCCAATAGCCCTTTATTAAATGAAATGGGTGTTGTAGAGCGGCAGATAGGAGTGTTTGTAGATATTACAGAGCGTAAGAAAGCCGACGAGCAATTGAAAATGCTCTCCTTAGTAGCCAGTAATACCATGAGCGGTGTGGTAATAAATGATAGCGATGGCAATGTAGAATGGATCAACAACGCGTTTGAAAAAATTACCGGCTACAACCTGAAAGATGTACAGGGCAAACATTTGGGCGATACCCTGCGGGGAGAACTCACCGATTCATCAATTATTGAACGGGCACGCGATCTTTCACGCAATAAACAATCATTTGAGGTTGATCTGCTGGCTTACCGTAAGGATGGGCAGATGCTGTGGATCTCGGTAATAAACTCGGTTATAGTTAACAGCGAGGGCGAGGTTGATAAATATATTGAGGTAATTATTGATATCACCTCTAAAAAGAAGGTGGAACTGGAGCTCATATCGGCTAAAGAACAGGCGCTGCAATTGAACAGGGCCAAGGATATGTTCATTTCGGTGATGAGCCATGAGATACGTACACCTTTAAACGCGGTGATCGGTATGTCGCATTTATTGCTGGATGAAGATCCGCTGGAATCACAAAAAGAAAACCTGAGCGTACTTAAATTTTCAGCAGAAAATTTAATGAGGCTCATAAATGATGTGCTTGATTTCACGAAGATCGAAACCGGTAACGTTCAGCTGGAAAAAGCAAGCGTTAACCTGGGCGAACTCGTGCAAAGTGTTACTAACTCACTGCAATACCGGGCCAACGAAAAGGATATCTACATAAAACAAAGCGTTGATCCGGATATTCCGCAAATGGTTATTGCCGATAGCGCGCGCCTTATTCAGATACTGCTGAACCTGGTAAGCAACTCGGTTAAATTTACCGAAAAGGGCGGGGTAACCATTGATCTGAAGGTTTTAGAACAGAATATTGATACAGTACGCATACGGTTTGCGGTTATTGATACAGGTATAGGTATAGCGCCGGATAAACAAGGCACCATATTTGAATCGTTTAAACAGGCAGAACTTGATACTACACGTAAGTATGGTGGTACGGGCCTGGGCCTTGCTATCAGCAAACGACTGGTGGAGCTGCATGATTCAAGGATAAATGTTGACAGCGTACTTGGTCAGGGATCTACATTTTGGTTTACAATAACATTTAAAAAGGCAGATAGCCAGGCAATTAATACCAGTAAGATGGATATGGGGTTAGATATGAACGTATTAGTAGTTGATGATAACCAAATAAACCGCATACTGGTTAACAAGGTGCTGAAGAAGTGGGGAACAACTGTAGACTTTGCCGAAAATGGCCAGGAGGCAGTTGACAAGATAGCGGCTAACCAAAACTACGATGTTGTACTGATGGATGTACACATGCCGGTAATGGGCGGCCTTGAAGCAACTGAGATCCTCAGGGCTAAAAATGAAACCTATTTTCAGCAATTACCTATCCTTGCCTTAACGGCATCCATGTTGAGTAACGAAGTAAACCAAATGATAGAAGCAGGCATGAATGATTTCATCCTGAAACCCTTCGAGCCCAAAACTCTTTACGATAAACTAAGCAAGTACCAGAGGCAGTAGTTTCAAGAGTCAAGAGTCAAGAGTCAAGAGTCAAGAGTCAAGAGTCAAGAGTCAAGAGTCAAGAGTCAAGAGTCAAGAGTCAAGAGTCAAGAGTCAAGAGTCAAGAGTCAAGACGGCATTATGTTAAGTAGCTGATAAAACATCCTATAAATCCATAATATCGGAAAAATCCTGGTTCATTTACTCCGCATAAGCAATAGTGGCAATACTTAACTTCAACCCTTCTATCTTCAAAAGCTCAATCCCGCAGGCCTCCAGCGTTGCACCGGTGGTTACTACATCATCAACCAGCAAAACATGCTTGTTTTTTAAGCTTTCGCGATCATTGATAGTAAATACCTCCTGCATATTCTCAAACCGCAAAAAGCGTGATTTATGAGTTTGTGTTTCAGTAGCCTTTAAGCGCACCAAATTATCTGTTTGAACAACAGCGTTCAGTTTTTGCGCCAATCCCTCGGCAAAACATGCGCTTTGGTTATAACCACGTTGCCTAACAGATTGCCTATCTTTTGCATACCCTTATACTTAAAATGGTGCATCAGGTTTTGGATGCGGCCGCCTTTGGCGAAAAAATACAGCGCATAAGCGCCTTCCAGCTTTATTTTGCCCCAAAACTGCCGGGCAACTATATTATCGGGCTGTAAATGAAAATTGGTTTGCGGCAAATGGTATAGGCAATCGGTACAAATTATATGTTCATTCGCTACCAAACTCTCCCCGCAAGCCGGGCAAAGCTCGGGGAAAAGCAAAGCAACAAAATCAGCAAGGTAACCGCGGGATAATTTCACGGTAGTAATTTAGGAAAAGATTTTATTACCTGCACCCTCTTTGCGGTTTACCGCAGAGAGGATGGTCGAGCGAAGCTAAGACCGGGCATTCGATTTACGAGCGGACATTGGCGCCAATGCATTGCGAAGAGTTGACTCATCCCGACTACGCTTCGCTGGTCGACCCTCTCTACCGCAAGCGGTAAAGAGGGTAGGGAGTTTTTTAAATTATTTCTACCAGCATAATAACCCGACGGGTTTTAAATCCACTGCTCCGTAGGAGCAAAATATTGGTAGAAATAAATATTGCACGATTAACGTGCCGTAGGTATGCAACTTCTGCACCTTATTTGGTAAAGCAAACAATAAATCCACAGCTTATCAGTTTACATCGAACAATAAGTCAATAAGTTATATGGTTAAAATTCAGCTCCTTGCCATTTTCTACAAAAGCACTTTAACCATAAGTATTTGTTTCGCGGTTATGACCGCCGCGCTTGCCATGTTTGGCTCACCTATTATATTACTGCGGTTATTTGCCGTATCATTTATGACCGGCGGTACAATATCAAGTCTGTTATACAGAGAGATAAGTCCTAAACTTAAAAATGAGTACTATTTCTATTATAACCAGGCGATAGCTAAACCCATGCTGATCGTTACCTGTGCCACAGTAAATGTTATAATTGGGGTATTATTAATTCTGATCAGCTGTTATATCTAATTTCGTAATCCTCTTTGCGGTTTACCGCAGAGAGGGTGGTCGAGCGCAGCAATGACCGGGTGAGTCGGTGGAGCGCGTTCAATAGGCAAACGCTACGAGGTTGCCGCGTCGTTCCTCCTCGCAATGACATGTGTGTATATATTGATCCTGAAAATCAAAAGAATCCGTTTAATCCTGGTTCACCTTATCCTTTATTGCCAGCTGACCGCAAGCCGCATCAATATCTTTACCACGACTGCGGCGTAAATTGGTGTTGATGCCCTGTTTGCGCAGGTAATCGGCAAAAACTTCTATCTTATCCTCGCCTGCGTTTATAAAATTGGCGAAGGCTATGGGGTTATATTCAATAATATTCACCTTGCAGGGCAGGTGCTTGCAAAATTTTGCCAGTTCAATAGCATCCTGCAGCGTATCGTTGAAACCATCAAAAACAATGTACTCGTAAGTTACCGGGTTCTTGGTTTTGGCGTAGTAATATTTTAATGCTTCGGCTAATGCTTTTAACGAGTTTTGCTCGTTTATAGGCATTATGGTGTTACGCTTTTCGTCGTTGGCGGCATGCAGGGATAGGGCCAGGTTAAACTTCACCTGGTCGTCGCCCAGCTTTTTTATCATTTTGGCAATGCCCGCGGTTGATACCGTAATGCGTTTGGCAGCCATGTTAAGCCCCTCTTCAGATGTTATCTTCTCAACCGAATCCATCATGTTCTTGTAGTTCAGCAATGGTTCGCCCATGCCCATGTATACGATGTTGGTTAATGGCTGCCCGTAATTTTCCATGGCCTGCTTGCTGATCAGCACCACCTGGTCGTAAATTTCATCGGGATTAAGGTTACGTTTACGCTCCATATAGCCTGTAGCGCAAAATTTACAGGTAAGGCTACAGCCCACTTGCGATGATACGCAGGCGGTCATTCGGCCCGGTGTGGGAATTAAAACACCCTCAATTAGGTGCGCATCATGTAAAATAAAAGAATTTTTTATAGTTTTATCTGCACTAAACTGTGAGTTGTTGATTTTTACGTTATTTATAACAAAATTTTCGTCCAGCTTAGTGCGAAGTTCTTTTGAAATATTGCTCATTTCATCGAAAGAGAAACATGATTTTTTCCAAAGCCATTCATAAACTTGTTTAGCCCTGAAGCTTTTTTCATCCATACGGATAAAGTGCTCTTGCAGAGTTTGCAGGCTAATGCTGCGGATATCAATTTTGTCTTTTTTAATGCTCACTTTGCAAAGGTACTGAAATAAAAAAATAGTAACTTTTTTTAGTATATTCTTTTTGTCAAATTAAAAACCATAACTTTAAGTTAATTGTATTGTTTTATAAATTTGGTTGGTATATTTTTAAAAGGTTTTTTAGAAGATGCTAAGTATATGATTTAATGAAAAGTTTTAAAGCCGATTACGTTTTCCCCGTTTATGCCGAACCAATTAAAAATGGAATTGTTACAGTTGATGATTATGGTAGGATCATTTCAGTTACAGACTACCAACCCCCGTCAGATCAGAATCAGCCCCTTGAACATTTAAGCGGCATTATTTGCCCCGGATTTGTAAATACACATTGCCATCTTGAACTATCGCACCTGGAGGGGAAAGTGCCTCAAAAAACAGGCCTGGTTGATTTCATCAAACAGATATTAAAAGTACGCACTGCCGACCATCAGTTAATTATTGAGGCTGCCGAAAAAGCCGACAATGATATGTACAACAACGGTATTGTTGCCGTTGGTGACATATCTAACAATAATGTTACAATCCCCATAAAGGCTAAAAGTAATTTACACTATCACACTTTTGTGGAAATACTGGGTTTTTTGCCCCACAAGGCAGAGGAATTGTATGCCAACGGTTTAATGCTGCTGAATGAGTTCAGGCCGCAGTCATGTTCTATAACACCGCATGCCCCATATTCGGTATCAAAAGAATTATTCAGGCTGATAAAAAAATACTCCGATTCAGGCGTTAAAAACCTGCTGAGCATCCACAACCAGGAGAGCGATGAGGAGAATAAATTCTTCCGCTATAAATTGGGCAAGTTTAATGAGCTGTATGAGTTTTTTGGTATGGATACCAGTCACTTTAAGCCGCAGGCCCGTAACTCCATGCAATCTATAATCCCGTTGCTAACCAGCAAGCAGGATATTTTAATGGTGCATAATACCTGCACCAATTTAAAAGACATCTATTTCCTTAAACGTTTCGACCGCAAAATAAATTGGTGTTTTTGCCCCAACGCTAATTTGTATATCGAAAACAGGGTGCCAAAGATTAATTTATTTGTCGACCAGGGCTTTAACATCACCCTGGGTACCGATAGTCTGGCATCAAATACCAAGCTGTGTATACTGCATGAAATGAAAACCATCCAGCAAAAGTTCCCGGCTATTGATACAGAAAAGCTTATTGAATGGGGAACTATTAATGGCGCTAAATTTTTGGGTATCGACGATGCAAAAGGCAGCCTTGAACCCGGCAAAACACCAGGGCTAAATTTAATAACTAATGTTGATGGCCTTAAATTAACACCCGAATCAAAGGTTAAACGACTGATTTAAACATCTGTTTTATATTATAAACATGCTATCAGTAGCCAGATCTGTAATTTTATTTTTAGCGATATGTATTGCTTGCAAAACATCCGCCCAAGAGAATGGTCCGATTGTTAAAACCGACAAGGGATACATCCGCGGAATAACTGAAAATAACATACAAGTTTTTAAAGGCATACCCTATGCTGCGCCGCCGGTTCGCGATTTACGA
>Ga0302312_10001330_pt1 | contig 15213 bp, 13 predicted proteins | sample III_Palsa_N2_1_FD_200529 | JGI IMG/M metagenome (GOLD analysis project Ga0302312, IMG submission 200529) | Peat permafrost microbial communities from Stordalen Mire near Abisko, Sweden - III_Palsa_N2_1 | ecosystem: Environmental > Terrestrial > Soil > Palsa > Peat permafrost | place: Sweden... | reverse complement strand
GCAACTCCTGGGTTTCCGGGCGGCATTACCGGTATTTTCAGCACACCTGAAAACGCTGATCGCTCAGTTTGATGGATGGATTCAAAACAGGATGCATATTAACGACTTCAGCCTTACGCAATACCTGGATCAATTGGTATCGAAAAATGCCTCCAATGCTACGGCGCTGCTGGGATCTACCGTCAGCAACTTGTCGGGCGCTCTCGTCACGCTGGCGATGATACCTGTCTATACATTCCTGTTATTACTTTACCGGGACCTGATCGTACATTTTGTCGTCAGCAGCTTCGATGAAAAACATTCCGGGAATGTCCGACAGGTTTTGGAAAAGACAAAAAAAGTGATCAATCAATATATCCTGGGGCTTTTTCTCGAAATGGCCATCGTGTGTGTGTTGTACTGTACAGGCTTTTTTATCCTGGGCGTGCAATTCGCGCTGCTCCTGGGAGTATTGTCGGCATTGCTCAATATCATTCCCTATCTGGGGTTTTTTACGGCATTTATTATGACGGTATTGATCACTTTATCTACCAACTCGCCGGCGACCGCGCTCGGCGCGGCCATCGTGCTGATCACCGTGCATATTCTAGATGGAAATGTGCTGATGCCAAAGATTGTCGGTTCAAAAATAAAGATCAATGCCCTCTTTACGATCATGTCGGTCATTGTAGGCGATGCGGTCTGGGGTATTCCCGGGATGTTCCTGGCGCTGCCCGTTGTCGCCATATTGAAAATATTGTTTGACAGCACCGGGCATCTTCCGCCCTGGGGGCTTTTGGTAGGAGACGAAATAATTTCATCACATAAAAAACAAAAAACATGAACAAACAAGCATTACATGGTGCCTGGGAACAAATCAAGGGCTCCTTGAAAGAAAAGTATGCCAAGCTCACGGACGATGATTTGAAGCTGGCGGAAGGCAAGGAAGAGGAAATGTATGGAAAGGTGCAAAAAAAATTAGGCATTACCCGGGAAATGCTGGACAAGGTCATTCATGAACATCATGAAATCGTCACAGAGAAGGCAAAAAAAGCAACCCATAAAAAATAATTTACTTTTTAAATTAAACATATGAGTACAGTTTTTGAAACAGTTGGCAACAGTATTAAGAATTGGTGGTGGTTCCTCGTCAAAGGGTTATTGCTGATCGCAGCAGGTATCGCCATCTTTGCCCGGCCTGTCGCCGGATATACCGGCCTGAGCATCCTGTTTACTGTAGTGATTATCACTTCAGGGATCGCACAGATTATATTTGCGACTTCAAATAAAGCCATTCTCAAAGGATGGGGATGGACGCTCGTGTCGGGCATCCTCGACCTTGCTATTGGGATATACCTGGCCATGTATCCCCTTGTAACGATGGCTACGCTACCGTTCTTCGTCGGGTTTTGGCTGATATTCAAATCGTTTTACCTGATGGGCGCTTCCTTTGACCTGAGTGACCTGGGTTTATCGGGTTGGGGCTGGATGCTTTTCGGCGGATTCCTGGTGCTTCTTGCCGGGTTTTACATCATCTATTACCCTGTGGCCGGCGCTCTCTACATTGTTGCTGTTTCCGGCACTGCCTTTATCCTGGCCGGCATCTTATACAGTATCCTTTCCTTTAAATTGAAAGACATAAAGGGTGCTGCCAAATCGTTGCTGGGCAAATAGCCTGCGTCATTGTTGAGAAATTCCAGAAGATACAAATCTATTTGGGTTGACCTTTTCAGGTTGACCCTTTTTTATGTCTGAAGAATCCGAAAGCCAAATTTTTCGCTGAGCCTGGCATTGGCGTCGCTTGTCAGCGGGCGGCCATGGCCGAAAACGGCTTTGTCGAAGTCGAAAGCAGCGGGTCAACCGGGAAAGCGATTGAGACTTTGTCGCAACCACACCCTAACAAGGCCGTATTCTACCCTTTTACTGAAGCGAAGGGTTTTTATCTTTGTAGTCAACCTAAAAACAATTAAATGAGAAAACTAATCTACGCAATCAACCTTACCATTGACGGCTGCTGCGACCATACCAAAATGATCCCTGAGGCAGAAATGTTTGAATTCCATACGAACCTTGTGCGAAATGCTGACCTGTTCGTCTACGGGCGCAAAACTTATCAATTGATGGTTCCTTATTGGCCCGACATCGCAAAGAACCCATCCGGTGAGACAAAAGCAGATGTCGAATTTGCTCAGGCGTTTGACTCCAATAAAATTATTGTTTTTTCAAAAACGCTGGACAAAGCTGAAGGAAAAAACACGGAAATTGTTCGTACGAGCCTTAAAGACGAAATACTAAAATTGAAACAGGAACAAGGTAAATATATACTAACCGGTGGTGCAGATATTCCCTCACAACTTATAGAGCTTGGTCTGGTGGATGAATATCATATTGTCGTTCATCCGGTAATTGCGGGAGAAGGGAAACGGTTGATGGAAGGCATTAGCCTGCAGGAGAAATTAAAATTAAAATTGGTTGAGTCAAAGACTTTTAAGTCTGGAAGTGTTGCGCTTCATTATTTGAAGCAGTGAGACTAGTTCATTAGTTCTGCGAGTTTGCTTTCCAGAACTTTACCCCGAAGGTTTTTAGCAATGATCCTTCCGTTCTTATCCAGCAGGAAACTATTCGGGATAGCGGTTACGGTATACAACGCCGCCGTAGGGCCTCCATATCCATTCAGATCGCAGACATTTCCCCAGGTATACCCATCATGGCGAATTGCGTTCTTCCACTGTGTGGTATTTTTATCAATGGAGACACTTAATATCGTAAATCCTTTATCCTTATATTCATTGTATAACCTGACTAACGTAGGGCTTTCTTCCCGGCAGGGAGGGCACCATGAAGCCCAGAACTCAACAAATGTGTATTTGCCGCGATAGGCCTTAAGATCGACTTTCTCACCTGCCGTATCGGTTGAAACAAACCCCGGCGCTATAGCACCGATTGCAATCCGTTTGGTGGCATTGACTTTATTCACCAGTTGCCGGGTAAGATCATAATTCGGATAATTTTTCTGAAAAAAGGAAACCATTTGATCCATTAGTGCAGTGTCGGCTTCTGAGTTCCAGCGTATACTATGATGTATTGCCGCAAGCGAATTAATAAAAAAGGGCTGTTCCACCCATTGTGCCAATTCTGCTTTATAATTTTCAGATGCTTTTTCATGCTCCATATTCCAGTATTCGATTCTTTCTTTGTCACCGCTTTTAACCGCAACTGCCGAGGAATCATAGGTCCGTTTTAGATACTTATTGAATACCTTTTTCCTGTTCGCTTCATAATCAATAAGATATTGTGTTTCCTTTGAGCCCGTAACCTGAATAAGGCCATTGCTGATTGTAAGGTTGATTTTGTCACCAGGTTTAGCCAATACTTGAACAAAACTTGAATTATCTACCGCCAGATCATAAATTTCGGGTTCTTTTAAACTAATGGTCAGGCTAAATTTACCATCCTGGCCGATCTGTACTTCCTGCACAACTTTGTCATTGCGGGTTTCATAATTGATCAGCGTGAGTTGGATGGATTTGCCGGAAAAATTTTCTGGAAATGACCCAGTAACGATTGCCTGTTGCGCAGATACACCCATGGATACCCATAGCAAAATAATGAGCATGCTCATTGTAACAGTACTATTTATTTTTGCCTTTGGAGAAGGATAAGTTGTCATGATAATATTTTTACAAATGAATTCAAGCGTTCTATTTTATAAAAGTAAAGAATTTTCAGGCTCTTTTCCAAGATAGGCAGGTAACCGCTGGTTGGGCATTAGCGCCAGACAATACCGCGCTCGCATACCGTTCATCAAGTTCGGGGACGGAAATGCCGCTTCCCTAGCGGTCTTAGTGAAAAACGGGCTATTTTCGGGTATTATAAAATAGTCTTATAAGTGAATAGCTATCTATCCCCCCGTTCGCTGTTGTTCTGTATAGTGGTTATTCTCGTCCAGAGCTGCCGAAACAATGAGCATGGGGGGAACCAGGCGGTTGCCCCTGTAGCCGAAGCCTACCCGGTCTTCAAGGCGGAGACCTTTACTACTATCCTGCAATCGGAATATCCCGCCATGCTGCAAGGGCAGCAGAACATCGAGATCCGGCCGAAGATAGACGGGTATATCGAGCACATTTATATCGATGAAGGCGCCACCGTCAAAAAAGGCCAGCTCCTGTTCAAGATCAGCGCTCCGCAATACGAGCAGGACGTCAAGAATGCCCTCGCCGCCATCAACACCGCGGAAGCCGATGTCAATACGGCGGAATTGCAGGTGGAAAAGACAAAGCCGTTGGTTGCCCGTCATATCATCAGCGAATACGAATTGAAGTCGGCCGAGAACGCCCTCAAAGTAAAACAAGCCGTCCTCCTTCAGGCAAAGACTACGCTCGCCAATGCCCAAACCAACCTGGCCTATGGAACGATCAGCAGTCCGGTAGACGGAGTAGCAGGCACGCTGCCTTATAAACTGGGCAGCCTCGTCAGCAGCACCAACACCTCCCCGTTGACCATGATCTCGAACATCTCCAAAGTCTACGCCTATTTTTCCATGAACGAAAAACAATTGCTGGACTTTTCGCGCCAGTACAAGGGCAGCACGCTGAGTGAGAAGCTGAAACAGCTTCCCCCGGTCGATCTTATCCTCTCCGACGGGACGAAATATCCGGAAAAGGGTAGGATCGAAACGATCAGCGGCATGATCAATTCGGCGACCGGTGCGGCCACTTTCCGGGCGACATTCCCCAATCCCGTCGGGCTGATCCGTAGCGGCGGCAGCGCCCTGGTGGCTATGCCCGTGACCGTGGATAATGCCCTTCTCATTCCGCAGCAATCGACATACGAACTTCAGGGAAAACGTTTCGTCTACCGGGTGGACAGCTCAAAAGTGAAAAGCGTGGAGATCGGCACCATGACCAGCGCGGCGGGACAGTATTTTGTAGTGACCAGCGGTTTGAACCCGGGAGACACGATCGTCTTCGAGACGGCAACGCCCATTACAGATGGCACGCCCATTCAACCGCAGCTGCAACCGAAAGCACAGATCTATAAGGACCTGAAATAACTGCTAATCATCACATGACACTAAAAATTTTTATAGAGCGCCCCGTACTGTCAACGGTTATTTCCGTTATCCTGGTGATACTCGGAATCCTCGGGCTGATCGCCATGCCCATTACGCAGTATCCGGAAATCGCTCCGCCAACGGTGCAGGTCTCGGCCAGCTATCCGGGCGCGAATGCGGATGTCGTGCTCAACAGCGTCATCGTTCCGCTGGAAGAGCAGATCAATGGCGTGGAGAACATGACCTATATGACCTCCACGGCGGGTAACGACGGTTCCGCCTCGATCACGGTATTCTTCAAACAAGGGACCAACCCCGACCTCGATGCCGTCAACGTACAGAATCGTGTCTCCCGCGCCACACCGCTGTTGCCGGCGGATGTGACCAGGTCCGGCGTGGTCACCAGCAAGCGGCAGAGCAGCATGGTCATGGTGTTCTCCATCAATAGTTCCAACAAATCCTTTGACGGCACCTTCCTGCAGAACTATGCCAATATCAATGTGATCCCGATGCTCAAGCGGGTGAACGGGGTGGGCGACGTGCAGGCTTTTGGCACCCAGGACTATAGCATGCGGATCTGGCTACGGCCCGATGCCATGGCCAGCTATGGCTTGGTTCCCGATGACATCACCAATGCGCTGGCCGAGCAGAATATCGAGGCGGCGCCCGGCAAGATCGGCGAGAACAGCAATCAATCCTTTCAATTCGTCCTGAAGTACAAGGGTCGTCTCAAACTGCCGGTGGAGTATGAGAATATCATCATCAAGGCGGATTCCACGGGACAACTGTTGAGACTGAAAGATGTCGCGCGGGTTGAGCTGGGTTCCCTTGATTATTCGGTGACCATGAGCACCGACAACAAGCCTTCGATCGTCATGGGCGTGTTCCAGGCGGCCGGGACCAATGCGCATGCCATGATCAAAGAATGCGATAGCGTCATCGCAACGGCTGCCAGGAGTTTTCCGCCGGGTGTCTCCATGAACATGATCTTTACCGCCAACCAGTTCCTGGATATCTCCATCCATAAGGTGGTAGAGACCCTGATCGAAGCCTTTATCCTGGTGTCGATCGTGGTGTTCGTCTTCCTGCAGGACCTGCGGTCGACGCTGATCCCCGCCATTGCCGTGCCGGTGGCGATAGTGGGTACTTTCTTTTTCCTGAACCTGTTCGGATTTACGATCAATTTGCTGACCCTGTTTGCCCTTGTGCTGGCGATCGGCATCGTGGTGGACGACGCCATCGTCGTGGTGGAAGCCGTCCATGCCAAGCTGGACCAGCATGCGCCGACTGCCACCGAGGCGACATTGACCGCCATGAACGAGATCAGCGGAGCGGTCATTTCGATCACGCTGGTGATGGCAGCGGTCTTTGTACCGGTGACGTTTATAACGGGCTCCGTAGGCGTCTTCTATAAACAATTCGGCCTTACCCTGGCGGTAGCCATTCTCATCTCCGCCGTCAACGCCCTGACGCTTAGCCCCGCTTTGTGCGCCTTGCTGCTAAGGCCGCATCACGAGAATGCCTTGCGGCAGAAAGGTTTTTTGCAACGGTTCTACTCGGCTTTCAACGCCGCCTTCGGGGCCACGACGAAGAAATACAAACGGTCCATCCAATTCTTAGCCCGCAGACGATGGATCGCAGGGCTGGCGGTGCTGGTGTTTATTGGATTGTTTGCCTTCCTGCTGAAGGTCACGCCGGCAGGATTTGTGCCCAACGAAGACCAGAGCTTTATCATGGCCGATGTGAGCCTGCCTCCCGCTTCCTCCCTGGAGCGCACGACAAAGATCGCCGACCAGGTCATGACCATTGCCAGGCAGCAACCGGAAATGAATTCCGTTGTCAGGGTGGCGGGATCAGGCATATTGAGCGGAGGCGCCGGTGGTTCCTATGGTTCCCTTTTCATGAACCTGAAAGACTGGGACCTGCGCAAGGGCGAGGAACATTCGCTGACCGCGGTGATCAATAAATTATTCGGCGCGACGGCGGGGATCAAGGGGGCTAAGATCTTTTTCATCGCCCCGCCTACACTCGAAGGGTTTGGCAATACGAGCGGGTTCGAATTCCAGGTACAGGATCGGAGCGGCGGGGATATCGCACATTTCAATGAGGTCAACAATCGATTTCTGGCGGCTTTGAACAAGAGACCGGAGATCCAGTATGCCACGAGTTTTTTTAATATCAATTTCCCGCAGTTCGAGGTCCTGGTCAACGTAGCCAAGTGTAAGGAATCCAATATTTCGCCCGCCACCGTGCTCAGCACCCTGCAGGGCTATTATGGGAGTATCTATGCGTCCAACTTCAACGAATTCGGTAAACAATACCGGGTCATGATCCAGGCGGATGCTGCTTACCGCAGCGATATCCAAAGCCTGGACAAGGTGTTCGTGCGGAATACCAATAACGTCATGGCGCCGATCACGGAATTCGTGACGCTCAAACGGGTCTATGGCCCTGAATTCATCAACCGTTTTAACCTCTTCACGTCCATCGCAGTCTCGGGCGCACCAAACGCCGGGTATAGCTCCGGCGATGCGATAAAGGCCATACAGGAAGTCGCGGCCAAAACCCTTCCCGCAGGCTATGGGTATGAATTCTCGGGCTTGACCCGGGAGGAGCTGTCCAGTGGTAACCAGACGATGCTGATCTTCGTATTGTGCCTGGTGTTCGTGTATTTCCTGCTGAGCGCCCAATACGAAAGCTATCTGTTGCCCTTCGCCGTCATCTTGTCCTTATCCATTGGATTGGCGGGTGCTTTTATCTTTGCCAATCTCTTCGGGGTGCAGAACAATATCTACCTGCAGATCACCCTGATCATGCTGATCGGGTTATTGGCCAAGAACGCTATCCTCATCGTGGAGTTTGCGCTGGCGAGGCGGCGGGCCGGGGAGCCCATCGTGCAAGCGGCCATTGACGGGGCCGTGGTTCGTCTTCGCCCTATCCTGATGACCTCCTTTGCGTTTATTTTTGGGATCATGCCCCTGATGGTGTCGAGTGGCGCCGGGGCGGAAGGCAACCGGTCGATCGGCACGGGCGCGGTAGGCGGGATGTTTATCGGGACGGTCTTTGGCGTGTTCGTGATCCCGATCCTGTTTATTGTTTTTCAGTCTATCCAGGAACGCATTAGCAGGAAGAAGATCACGACCAATATGAGCGTTGCCGTGCTGTTGGTGACGGGGGGGCTTGCGCTGCTTTGCCTGCCTTCCTGCGTGACGCAGCAATATCAAAGGCCCGGGATGGTAGTAAAGGGGCAGCTCTACCGGGCTCCGGCACGCGATACTACGATGACGACCGGGGACACGGCGAGAGTGAGGCTGCCTGGCGACACGACCATGATGGTGACCGGCGGCGATTTGACCAGGCTATGGCTCGGTGGCGACACGACCACGATAGCCACCCTGCCGTATCGATCCCTGTTTTCCGACACCGTCCTGCAAGGGTTGATTGCCGAAGGGCTGGGCGAGAACCTGGATCTCAAGGTAGCTATGGAGCGGATGACCGAAGCCAGGGAGAACCTGCTGCAGGCCAAGGCGGCGCTGCTGCCCTCCCTGAGCGCCAATCTCTCGGCCAATCCAGTCAAACAATCGGCGGCGGCATTGGATATTCCTCAGCAGTATGTCGGATCCTATCAATTGACGACCACCACCTATATTGCCAGCCTGAGCACCAGTTGGGAGGCCGACATCTGGGGCCAGCTGAGGAGCTCCAAGCGAAGCTACTTCGCCGCCTTCCTGGAGAGTGACGCGGCGAGGCGGGTTATTCAAACCCAATTGATCGCCGATATCGCCGGTTATTATTACCAGCTACTTGCCTACGACGCGCAACTAGCCATTACGCAGCAAACCGTCAAGAACCGCCTGGACGATGTCTCGACCATGAAGGCCCTGATGGAGAATGGTTTGGCGACCGGCGCGGCGGTGGTCCAGAGCGATGCCAACCGGGCTTCGGCCGAGGTATTGTTACCCGATATCAAACTGAATATCCAGGAGAATGAGAATGCGTTGAGCATTCTATTGGGGAGGGTGCCGGGGGAGATCAACCGGGGCTCGCTGGCGGAGCAAGTGCCTTTTGCGGACCTGCAGGCGGGTGTGCCTTCGCTGTTGCTGCAAAACAGGCCGGATGTGCAGCAGGCGGAATTTGCTTTTCGTGCGGCATTCGAGAATGTGAATGTCGCCAGGACGTATTTTTATCCACAGCTGACCATCACCGCGCAGGGGGGCTATTCCAATTTGACGATCAAGGACTTTTTCATCAATTCGATCTTTTACAACATCGTTGGCGGGCTCACCGAGCCGATCTTCAATCAACGGCAAAATAAGACGCGCCTGCACGTCGCGCAGGCGCAGCAGCGGGAGGCATTCTGGACCTATGAGAAGACGCTGCTGACGGCGGGGGCTGAGGTATCAAATAGTTTCCTGGTGTACCAGACAGCGGTCGATAAACAACGGACCCGTGCCGGCCAGATCAAGTCGCTGGAGCAGGCCGTCGATTTCACCAAGGAACTGCTGAAATACAGTTCGGCCACGAACTATACTGACGTGCTGACTTCGGAGCAATCGCTGCTCTCGGCCCAGTTGAGCAGCGTCGACGATCGGTTGCAGCAGCTGCAGGCGGTGGTGGACCTGTATAAGGCGTTGGGCGGGGGTTGGAGGTAATTAATATTATTGTTTCTATAATATGCAAAATTGCATATTATTGCAAAAACTAAAATGCCGGACGCAAATTCTATAAAATCCAAACCACATTACCCGATACTAGACGGGCTGCGCGGGGTTGCCGCTATGACCGTTGTAGTATTCCATATTTGTGAGGCAAATTCCACCGGCCCATATGAGCAGTTGATTAATCACGGTTATCTGGCCGTTGATTTCTTCTTTCTTCTATCGGGGTTTGTGATAGGTTACGCTTACGATGACCGATGGGGCCAGCTCACTATAGGTGGATTTTTTAAACGCCGCCTGGAGCGGTTGCAGCCAATGGTTATAATGGGAACGCTGATTGGTGCAGCCTGCTTTTATTTTGGCGACTCTCATATATGGCCGCTGATCCATACCGTACCGGTATGGAAAATGCTGCTGATCATGCTGATCGGGTTTACCCTCCTACCGATTCCGGTTTCCTGGGATATCCGCGGCTGGGAGGAAATGCATCCGCTGAACGGACCTGCCTGGTCCTTATTTTTTGAATATGTGGCTAATATCCTGTACGCCATCGGTCTGCGTAAGCTGTCGAAAACAGCGTTAACAGTATTAGTACTGATTGCAGCCGCAGTGCTCATCCAGTACTCCGTTACCTGTAAGTCAGGTAACCTGGCCGGCGGCTGGTCACTGAATGAGGAACAGCTGCGAATCGGGTTTACCCGGTTGGTTTACCCCTTTTTCGCCGGACTGCTGCTTTCAAGAATTGCAAAACCGGGCCACATTAACAATGCATTTCTGCTATGCAGCGTACTGCTTTTGGTTGTCTTTTGTGTCCCGAGGATTGGTGATCCACAACACGCCTGGCTAAACGGTTTATATGAATCCTTAAGCATCATTTTTGTGTTTCCATTCATTGTCTATCTCGGCGCCAGCGGCATCATGAAGAGCGTGAAGGAAAATAAAATTTGCAAATTCCTTGGGGATATATCCTACCCAATTTATATCACTCATTATGCATTTATTTATATCTATACCGGTTGGGTAAGTGACAATACACACGCACCACTGGAACTAAAGTTGATCTATGGCGCTTTGACTTTCGTGGTATCGATCCTATTCGCCTACCTAAGCCTGAAATATTATGATGAACCGGTCAGGGCGTGGCTAAAGAGAAGATGGAAATGACAAACAAGGAACATTTAGACTTTGAGATGGGCAAAAAAAAAGGCCCGGATAGAAATCCAGCCCGTTTTAAATCCAATATCCTATGAAAAACCGAAAGTATAGGTTCAATTGTGGTGCCAATTTAAGTAGATATTATTTCGAATATGGTGCTCAGTGAGTTACCCGCTTGATACTCTCAAAATGATCAAAACGCAATGTTCGTATTTCCCGGGAGTGGAATAATATTCTTTGATTGGGAGCGGGTGGAGCGGTAGGTGGCCGGCAGTCTCAAAAGGTCTTCTAGTTTCTTTTTTTTGATAAATGGTACAAAAAAATCCGTTTTGTATACCGTCCGACCGGATCTTAAAGCTTAATTAAATTAACCGCCGAAAATACTCCTTTTGCCTGTTGATATTTACTGCCGACAGCTAACGAGCCCAGGTCGATGGGGGTATAACCTATAGCCGAAATTATTTCGCTGACTTTAGCCTTCGCTTCCCGGCCATCGCCGGAAATAAACAGCACACGGTGGCCTTTTCCAACAACGGGATCCTCTGCCAGATCTTTGTTAACAAGCGTATTAAAAGCTTTTACCAAACGCGCCCCCGGAAAATACCCCTGAATCACTTCGCTTGATGCCAATCCGCCCAGATCCTCAACTTGGTGATCAGGTGTAAAGTGATTGGTGGGATCTATCACGATCTTGCCTTGCAAATCTGTACTTTTAGCAAGCTCTTTAACCTTCGCCATGGTATTGCTAATAGTACAATATCCGCTTTTGCAGCTTCAGCCGTGGTAACCGATTAAAACGCCGATTTGATCACGCCGCCGTCTGCACGAAGCGTTGCGCCATTGGTGGCTGACGAAAGCGGACTGGCAATAAATGTAACCATATGGGCGATCTCTTCCGGGTTAATAAAGCGTTTTAGGATCGATGTGGCCCTCATATTATTGAAGAACCCTTTTTCCATTTCGGCGTCGCTAATGCCTTGTTGTTGTGCGGTCGCCTTCATGAACTGTTTAATGGCTTCAGTCGATGTCGGCCCTGGCAAAACGGTGTTTACAGTAACCGCCGTACCGACAGTTAACTCTGCAAGACCACGGGACAGGGATATCAGGGCAGTCTTGGAGACGCCATATTGGATCATTTCCGGTGGAATCTGGACAGCCGATTCGCTTGAAATAAAAATGATGCGGCCCCAGTTGCTCTTTATCATATTATCGAAATAAGCCCGCGAAAGCCGAACTCCGCTTAGAACATTCACCTCATAGATGTGCATCCAGTCATCATCTGTTATGTCTTTAAAATCCTTCGGTTCAGCAATACCAACGTTATTTACCAGGATATTTACATCGGTATGCTGCCGGATTATGGCATTTACCTGTTCAACTTTACCAAAATCAGCTACGCTACCGCTGATATTTGAATTGCCGGTTTGGGACTTTATTTTTTCAATGGCTGCGTTTACCCTTTCCTCAGTACGGCCGGTAATAATAACTTTAGCGCCTTCTGCGGCTAAGGATTGAGCTATGGCATAACCGATCCCAGCCGTGGAGCCGGTGACAAGTGCAGTTTTATCTTTTAGTTTCAGATCCATTTATTACTAGTTTATTAGTCCGGTCGAGCCACTTGGGTGTTGTTTCATCCGGTAAAGCTAAAACTACCCATATGGTTGATGTTATACATTTCTGAAAACCTGTTACATAATTCACTGACTGAGATAAAAAGCCGTTAGGCCCTTAATGCATCACAAGTTATTTGAAACCACCCGAAACATCAATTTCTTGGCCAGTAACAAAAAAAGAATTGATATTCGAAATCAAGCCCTGCGACTTCCGATTCGACTACAACAAAGACCGATTCGCTTAAATTGATAGAAATCGCTTTACAGACCTTTGCGGTATTAAAAAGAATAAAAAAATGAAAGCTATAGTAATCTATGAAGCCGGTGGCACAGATAAATTAATTTATCAGGATATCGATAAACCGGTTTTAAAAAAAGGCGAGATACTCGTAAAAGTCAAGGCTATCGGCATAAATCCGGCTGATGCCAAATCCCGTGCAAACGACCGGTTTTTAGATAGTCATCTAGGCGTGGAAAGACCTACTATTTGGGTTGGGATATTGCTGGTGATATCGTTGAAAAGGCCGTAGAAGTATACGGTTTTGAAATTGGTGACGCTGTTTTTGGTTTGCTTCTTTCTGGCCGCGCTTCCATAAATGAGGCGTTGTTCCTTTCTGAAAAGGAGGAAACTATAATTACCGGTATATTACACAACATTAAACAGGAATATTCTTCAAGTATTGACAAATTCAGCCAGGAAATTATTATAGCGCATCTCGAAGTATTATTTACGTATGCAGAGCGGTTTTATGAGCGCCAGTTCATCACCCGGAAAGTTACAAATCACAAGCTTCTAAGCCGTCTGGAAGATTTGCTAAATGAGTACATCAATGGCGACGAAATAAAAATCAAAGGATTACCCTCGGTTACGCTTATCGCAGAGCACTTGAACGTTTCACCAAGATATCTGGGTAGTGTTTTAAAAACGATTACTGGTTTAAATACACAGCAGCATATTCATCTGAAATTGATTGACAGGGCCAAGGAGCGGTTATCAAACTCTGGATCAGCTAGAAAAAGGCATCGTTGTTATCCTGGCATCTGTTTCATGAATAGTAGCGAGTGCAAGGCAATATTTTATTAACTTTACCCATCGCTATGTTCAAAACTTTTCGCGACTATATTACCCAAACGGGCTCGTTTACGGCGAAGGAGCTTGAAATGATGGCCGCCACGTCGGTTACCAGACAAGTGCGGAAGAAACAATTTCTGCAGCAGGAGGGAGAGGTAAGCATATCCATGAATTTTATTTTAAAGGGCTGCATGCGCATGTACCGTGTGGATGAGCAGGGCCATGAGCATATTCTCACCTTCGCCATCGAGAACTGGTGGATATCGGATAAGGAAAGTTTCATGACGGGCAATCCTTCCAAATATTTTATCGATGCGCTGGAGGACTGTCAGTTACTGATGTGGCAGAAAGAAGACTTCGGGCGGTTGTTACAGCAGATACCGGCCTTCTTTGTTTCTATACAGAAGTTCGTAGTTGCCAAGAGTATAGCCCTACATGACCGGCTATACGAGACGCTCAGCTATTCGGCTGACGAAAAATACCACAACTTTATTAAAACCTATCCCGATGTTTTTAACCGGGTGCCACTTCAAATGATTGCATCCTACCTGGGTGTAAGCCGCGAAACGCTTAGCCGCGTTCGTAATCAGCATGCTTATAAATAATTTTTTTGTGACAAATATCACACCGTTTTTGTTGCAAATGTCCTTGGATCATCGTGCGTTTTGTTGCCATCTTTGTATCGCCGGCTGAATATCGGGCGGCTCTAAGAAAAATAAAACTTACTCAGCGTTATGATAAAAAGGAGGACAGCATGCGTGTATTTGTAACGGGAGCCACCGGTTTTATTGGCCAGGCGGTTGTAAAAGAATTAATATCTGCAGGGCATGAAGTGCTTGGACTGGCGCGCAACAATGCCGGTTTAGAAACCCTGGCACGTTTGGGCGTTCAGGCTCATAGGGGCGAACTGGTGGATACGGAAAGCCTTGCAGCAGGGGCAAGGGCTTGTGATGGGGTAATCCATCTGGCTTATATCCGTGATTTTTCCCAGTATGTAGTCAATGCCGAAACAGATAGGATGGCGCTGGATGCCATGGCTCGGGCCATGGATGGTACGGGTAAACCGTTGGTTTCTACATCCGGCACGGTGGTTTTGGTGCCCGGCCGTATTGGGACGGAAAACGATAGACCCTATTTGGAAGGCCTGGGTAGAATACGGCCCAAGTCGGAAGAGGTGCTTGCTTACGCCAGCCATGGTGTGCGTGTAAGCACGGTGCGTCTTCCCCCCGTAGTACATGGCCAAATCGATCGCGGTTTTGTGCCAATGTTTATTGATGTTGCCCGGCGTACCGGTTTTGCTGCCTATGTAGGTCATGGCGACAATTGCTTGCCGGCAGTCCACCAACTGGATGCGGCACGGTTATTTAGGCTGGCGGTCGAAAAAGCGACGCCCGGCAGCCGCCTGCATGGTGTGGCAGAGGAGGGCATCCCTATGCGAAACATTGCCGAAACGATAGGCGCCGGGTTGGACGTTCCCGTCCGTAGTCTCAAGGCCGACGAAGCCGCTGGGCATTTCGGATGGATGGCCGGTATTGTGTCGATAGACAATAAGACATCCAGTTCCATTACCCGCGAAACGCTGGGTTGGCAGCCGCAGGAAGCCGGCTTGCTGACCGACATGCGAGAAAACGGTTATTTTCACGTTACAAAGTTAAGAGAGCTATAAAGACGATTGTAATTGGC
>Ga0302312_10001328_pt1 | contig 15236 bp, 14 predicted proteins | sample III_Palsa_N2_1_FD_200529 | JGI IMG/M metagenome (GOLD analysis project Ga0302312, IMG submission 200529) | Peat permafrost microbial communities from Stordalen Mire near Abisko, Sweden - III_Palsa_N2_1 | ecosystem: Environmental > Terrestrial > Soil > Palsa > Peat permafrost | place: Sweden... | reverse complement strand
ATCGATAAAAGCGAATATGGGGTTTGGCTAACATTAACTTCAATCACCGTATGGCTTGCTTATATTGATGTTGGCCTGGGCAATGGAATGCGAAACAAAGTTGCGGAAGCAATAGGTAAAGGTGATGAAATGTTGGCGAAGGAATATGTAAGCACTACCTATTTGTTTTTTTCAATGCTGTTATTTTTTATTTTTATCCTTTTTGCGATCGGCAATTATTTTTTAAACTGGAACGTCATTCTCCGGACGACTATTCCGGCCAGCCAACTCCTGGTAATTACCTTCGTCGTCGTTCTCAGTTTTTGTCTACGGTTGATTTTGAGCCTCGTAACAACAGTTGCCATTGCCCTTCAGAAGGTCTATTTTGATTCGTTAATCAATTTTCTGATCAGTTTTATTACGTTAGTTGGGATATATGCGTTAACAAAGATAAATAATCATTCGTTTCAACTTTTCTGTATAACGTTAGCTGTTATTCCGGTCGTCATATTGCTTGTATTCAATTATATTTTGTTTAAGTATTCCAGTTTTGCTTTTTTAAGGCCCCAGTTTAAATCTTTTAATAAGCAACATGTCAAAGGCCTATTGAATGTCGGCATCCAGTTCTTTTTTATCCAATTGGTAGGTATAATTATATTTTCTACCGACAATATATTAATAACTCAACTGTTTTCGGCGGCTGCGGTAACTACTTTTAATGTTGCTTATAAATATTTTAGTATTACAACAATGGTGTTTTCAATTGTATTGCTGCCCTATTGGTCTGCATTTACCAACACATATATTCAAAATGATATAGCCTGGATAAGAAATGCTTTCAAAAAGTTACTGCTTTTTTGGGTGCTCCAGGTGTTGGCTACAATTATTTTAATTATGGCTTCAAGCTTTGTATTTCACCTTTGGGTAGGCGACAAGGTGATTGTGCCTTTTTCGTTATCTGTCTCTTTATCGCTTTATTGCATTATATTCAATTGGAATAATATTTTTGCATACTTTATTAATGGAATAAGTAAGATAAGGTTACAACTATACAGCTCTGTTTTTGTCGGTGTCGCAAATATTCCGTTGAGTTATTTGTTAGCGAAACACACCGATCTGGGCGTATCGGCTATCGTAATAGCTAATGCCATCTGTTTATTGGTTGGTTCAGTTTGGGCGCCAATTCAATGTTATAAAATAATACATAACAAGGCATCCGGCATCTGGAATAAGTAAGATAAAACAAAAAAACAAACTTCTTTTCAAAAATGGACGTTTGCAAAGTAAATAAGCGGTAAGCGCAAGAAATTGCTCAACGTTGCAATTGAAATATAATATGAAAATAGTATATGACCATCAAATTTATATTTGGCAGGAATATGGAGGCATCTCAAGATACTTTTACGAACTCTCCAAAGCGTTGCTAAAAGATCCAACCCTGGATGTCAAAAACACCGTGCGCCTGTCGAATAATGAATACACTTCGGATCGGTTATACAATACGCATAGTTTTTTTACCAATCAATCTTTCCCTGGAAAATTCCGGATTTTAAGGATCGTCAACGAGTGGTCTTCGAAAAAGGAATTAAACAAAGGATTTGACATATTTCATCCTACTTATTACGATACTTATTTCTTCAGCACCATCAAGAATAAACCATTTGTGATAACGTTTTATGACTTGATACATGAAAGGTTTAGCAATAAGTTCAAAAACCTTGGGGTAGATAAAGACTTATTTACCAGGAGAAAACTTTTGTTGGAGAAAGCGACCAGGGTAATAGCTATTTCACAAAGTACGAAAAATGACATTGTTGACATATACAAAATACCTGAAGCTAAAATAGACGTGGTTTACCTTGCCAACTCAATTGACAGCAAAGACAGTAGTACAGCCATACCTTATAAAAATTACATATTGTACGTTGGACGGCGTAATGCCTATAAAAATTTTACACCCTTTATAAAAGCAATTACCCCATTGCTGATAAAAGAAAAGGACCTAAAAGTAGTATGTGCGGGAGGCGGTAGGTTCGATTCAACAGAACAGAATCTTTTTACCGAGCTGAAAATATCAGATCAAATGATCCAGACCGGAATAAACGATCAGCTATTAGCTGCCTTATATAAAAGTGCGTTGTTTTTTGTGTTTCCGAGCAACTATGAGGGATTTGGCATACCGGTTCTGGAGGCGTTTAGTTGTTCATGCCCGGCCTTAATCAGCGACGTCAGTTCATTACCCGAGGTGGGAGGGAACGCCGCCTTATATTTCGATCCCAATGATAAAAGTGATATCCTCGACAAGGTCAGCATTTTATTATATGATTCTGATTTAAGAAAAAAACTGGCTATTGCAGGGCTGGAACGGGAAAAACTATTTTCATGGTCACAAACAGCTATCCGTCATAAAGAAATTTATAACCTTAGTTTATGAAAGTTGCAATAATTACCGGTGTAACCGGGCAAGATGGTGCTTATTTATCAAAATTGTTGATTGAAAAGGGGTACCAGGTTATCGGGTTGACCCGTAACAATCACAACGGGCCGATAAAAAGTTTGCAGTACTTGAAAATAGCTGATAAGGTGATAATTGAAGAATGTGACTTGCTTGACATCATTTCAATAATCAAGATTTTACACAAATACCGTCCGGATGAAATATACAACCTGGCCGCCCAAAGTTCGGTAGGTTTATCATTTAAACAACCCATCGGTACATTAAATTTCAATATTACTTCCGTGCTGAACTTATTGGAAGCGATACGGATCACAAACCATCAAATAAAATTCTACCAGGCTTGCAGCAGTGAAATGTATGGGGTAGTTACAGATCTCCCCATAAATATAAACACGCCCATGCACCCGCTGAGCCCCTACGCTGTTTCAAAGGCAACTACTTATTGGACCGTCAGAAACTACAGGGAATCTTATAATTTATACTCGTGCAGTGGTATTTTATTTAATCATGAATCTCATTTAAGGAAGGAATCGTTTTTTGTAAAAAAGGTTATTGTTGAGGCCTTCAATATGAAAAATGATAAAAACAAAATGCTTCATTTAGGCAATTTAAATGTAAAAAGGGACTTTGGCTATTCGCCCAAGTACGTGGAGGCCATGTGGCTCATATTACAACAAAAAGTTCCTGACGATTTCATCATATGTTCGGGAACGAGCGTCCTGTTAAAGGATATTGTATATTATGTTCTGGATAAGGTTGAGATCGATCGTACCCGCCTTGTTATTGAGAAAGATCTGTATCGTCCAACGGATATCGAAGATATCTATGGTGATAGCAGCCGGGCGAAAAAGATATTAGGATGGAGTTATGATTATGATTTTTACCAGGTGCTGGATTTATTAATAGCGGAAGAAGATACATTAAGGCGCATGACGAACTACGATCATTAACGGTAGGTTTGCTGTTGTACGGTATGTCTATTAAATAATCGGGCAAGAAATCACGGTGAAAATAGTTTAATAATAAATGATTGAGCGTATAGGATGACTAATTGTAAAATATGTGGCAGTGAAAGTACGCCATGTTTTAATGCATTGATTTTAAATAAATACGATACGGTGTATTACAAATGCACCCATTGCGGATTTATTCAAACTGACGCGCCGTATTGGCTGCAGGAAGCTTACGGGAGCGCTATTACGAAACAGGATATAGGATTAATCAATCGGAATCTTGTTACGTTTCCGATCCTTTCATTATTGATCAATTACTTTTTTGACAAGGCGCGTAAATTTATAGACTATGGCGGCGGATATGGAATGCTGACAAGAATTATGAGGGATAAAGGGTATGACTACTATAGGTTTGATACCTATTGCGAAAATATTTTCGCAAAAAACTTTGACGCAGAGAATCCCGGAACTTCCCCTGATTATGAACTTTTAACTGCTTTTGAAGTATTTGAGCATTTGGAGGATCCTTCAGGAGAATTGGAAAAAATGCTGAATTGGAGTTCCAATATTTTTTTCTCGACAGAAATACAACCCGCTAATGTAAATTCACCCGCCGACTGGTGGTACGTTATGCCCGAAACAGGGCAGCACATCGCTTTATATACAATTAAAGCGTTGCAAGTGTTAGGGAAAAAACATGGCTTTAATTTTTATACCAACGGGACCAATTTGCACTTGTTTACGAGGAAGAAGATCAATAGCTGGTTATTCAAGCTGATAATGAAGTATCGCGCCGCTAAAGTGTTAAATTTATTTACCCCAGGTAATGGCTCTTATTTGATGAAAGACTTTGCTTTGATAAAATCACAGTAAAAAGGAACTCCGGTCTTCTTTCAGACGTCTAAGTTTTGTCTGAATTTATGATCTTTAAAATATGAAAGAGAACGCTGGTTCAAGTACTCCGCTAATTAGCATTATTATTGTTGTTTACAATGCTGTTGAACTTTTAGAAGAAACTATCAGCAGTGTAATAAAACAAACCTATAAAAACATTGAATTAATCATCATCGACGGCGGTTCAACAGATGGCACGGCGGAATTATTAGAAAAATACCGGGACCACATACGCTTTTGGAAAAGCGAGCCGGATGAAGGCATTTACGATGCCATGAACAAGGGTGTTAAAGTGGCCCACGGCGATTGGATCTATTTTTTGGGAGCGGGAGATATATTACTTAATGTACTGCACCACGTTGCTAAGCGGTTAATAGATCCTGCCGTCATCTACTATGGAAATGTTTACTTGTTAAATGCTCATTCTATTTACGACGGGAAATTCTCCGCTTATAAACTGGCAGTGAAAAACATCTCTCATCAGGCCATTTTTTATCCGGCCGGGGCTTTAAATAAATATAAATTTGAATTAAAGTATAAAACGCTGGCCGATCATTATTTGAACATGCAGTGCTTTGGCGATAAAACATTTAAATTTACCTACATACCTGTTTTAGTATGTATTTATGAAGGTGAAGGCTTTTCTGCCACAAATCATATAGACGAAGCGTTTTTCAGGGATAAAATTAAAATTGTTAAAGCTAATTTTCCTTTTACGGTTTTTTGTTATGCGTACCTTCGCAGGTCGGTGGCCAAAATTATGAAATTAACTAAAGGCGGTTAAATGGATTGGTTTAAGTTTGGATTATTGTTACAGGATAACATTCCTTTGTACACGGTGATTTTGACGCTGTCCATCCTGATCTATGTCTTTTTGTTCAGGAAGATATACTTGTCAATTCTTGATCCATTAATTTTCTCCCTGATTTTTTCGGTGTTTGGATTTTCTGTCGTATGGTTTCTATACTTCACAAATAGTATTGAACTGCGGTACCTTTTGAGCTATATATTCACTCAAACAGCATTTTGGTTAGGTTTGTTTACGTTCAAAGCATTAAACACAAAAGGGATATTTGCTAAGGATAAAACCGTCATCCTTGAAAAGGAAGAGATGTTCGTTCTGATTTTTTTTTGGGTCACTTCGGGCCTTTATATTTTCCTGCAGCTTTTGAGCTACATCGTTATTGGCGTGCCAATATTATTAGGAACCCACGTCGATATTTATAGCAATAGCGGCGGTTGGGGAATAATAGGCAAGATCATTGACATTGATAAGCCGGTATCGATTTTTCTGCTATTCTACTTTTTACTTAAACCAGCTACTTCCATTTACATTTATTTGTACCGGTATTTTTTCATTTTCTTACTAGTTGTCTTTTTTGCTTTGTCGGATAGCAAGGGAGACTTTATGTCGGTCGGACTAATATTTTTCTGCTTCCTGCTGCTGAATGCGTCGAAATATAAAACCTACTTTAACAATTTTCGAAAAACAGAGCGAGTCATTATTTTAAGCGGTATCTTTTTTGCCTATCTAACAATTTTTATTCAGGCAGTGGTGTCGGGCGGCGACACCAATTATTTCTATATATTTATGTTTAGATTAATTGCCTCGGGAGACATCTATTTTTTCTCTTATGTCAACGGCCTTATTGAGCACGTGAGTGGGGAAAAACCATTTCTTGCGATGTTTGGCGAGGTGTTTAGTACACTCCGGATAGTCCCCCGCGACCAGCAGCCAAAGGTTTTGGGGTACCAGTTTTACCAGATGTTTTTCGATTCTGATACGGTTGCAGGCCCAAATTCCCGGCACAATGTGTTTGGATATGTATACTTTGGTTTTTATGGGAGCATAGTTTTTTCTTACCTGATCGGCTTACTTTTGAGCGTGGTACGTAACAAGCTGTTTTATGTTCTAAAAAAAAATATTGTGGGCCAGGTTGTATTCCTGTTGTTGTATCTGAACCTTGTTTCATTGGAGACAGATCCACCGATGGCTTTTTCTGCCGTGGAAAGCATATTGACAATTTTCCCTTTTATATTGGGCATCACATTTTTGATCCACATGTCAATGGCGGGAGTTACTAATCGAAAGGCTGCATTGAGTTAAATGGATAAAGTTTGTGTAATCATTCGCGTATATAACCGCATCGAAGACCTAAAATATTGTGTCGAAATAATCCGGAACACATGGAAAGCCTATAATTACCATGTAATTCTATCGTGTAACGGCAGCGACGACGGTTATATTATTGACGATGGTACCGTGGGTAAAGCAGACTTATTAGTTGAGATAAAGAACAACGTGGGTCATTTTTCGGGTAACTCACAACTGTTATTAGCGGCACTACCCCATATTCCGGATAGTTGTGACTATACAGTTATTTTGGAAGCCGATACCTGGCTGTACGGTGACGAGCTAATCGTTGCGTACATTAATAAGTTAAAACAACAGAATGCTGTATGGGCCAGCGCCCAATTTTTTCGGTACGTTAGAAACCTGGCGACAGATTTTGCAATTATTGAAACCGCATGGCTTAAAACCCATCCTGAGGTTTTCGAATTTGACAAAACGCCCGAGTATTATGTAGGCAATTATTTGTCGAGGCTCGGTTTTAAATTTATTTATATTACTGAAAATATGCCCATCAACCTGCCAAAATATTTTCGGAGGTTTCCAGGCGCGTCAAACGGAAGGTTTTTTACTTTTCAAAAAAGCAAAATGGTAACTCATCATGTGGAAAATTTACGCGGGGGGATGGAGGAAAAAAAATTTTATTTTAATATGGTTGCCGGCCAGGACTATTTTAACATCAGCGGACACCCTTCTTATAATTGGGAACGCTTAAAGCTGGGTTTTTTTGTCGCCCTTTCTATATTGATACCTTACAAAGGCTGGTTTTTCAAAACCAAGAAAGATTGATTACAGGTTAACCAATGTCAAAATTTAACGCTGCTAAAATAGAGAAATTAAAAAAAATAGATCGGACCTTTAAGTCGCTATACCTTTTTCCAAAAAACAGAAAAACTTATCAACCGGTAAATAAAGCTGATGTACGCGAGATTTTACTTATGGGTATTTGGTTAATTGGCGATACGATTATGCATTTACCCGTCATTAATGTCATAAAAAAGAACTATCCAAATAGCAGGATCACGGTTGTTTGTGAAAAGCAGTCGGAAATAATATTAAAAAGCCAAAACCTTGTTGACCGTTTTATTATTATTAAATGCCCCTGGGTTGCTCCTGTAAATTATTCTTTAAAAAACTTAACAAAGTTTTTTTTTAGTGCCCGGATTGCAAATGGGGTCAAATACGACCTGGCATTTGAATTCAGAGGGGATTGGAGGAGTATATTTTACATGAACTTCGTCAACGCCGAAAGAAAAATAAGTTATGATTATTCGGGCGGCGAGTATATGCTGACTGATGCGATCGTGCCTGATACGGGCATTGAGAATTTGACGGCCGAATCATTGCATCTCTTAAAACAGTTTGGATGCACTTATGATGAAACGGAAACCGTGCCCCGATTAAATTTATCCATGCACGAGAACGAATTTGTGGCTGAGTTTAAAGCCGAACGACGGTTAGATGGCAAATTTTTGATCGGGATTCACCCGGGTTCTACCCAGGTAGTTAAACGCTGGGACGAGAATAAATATTCAGAGTTGATCCTCAAATTATCCAAAACATACCATAATTGTGTTTTTTTATTATACGAAGGGCCAAATGAAAGAAGTACCGTTGAGGCAATTGAACAAGTGCTGGAGCAAAATAACATTGAATACATAGTAATCAATAAAACACTCAGGGAATATGTTTTACTGGTTAGCCTTTGTCAAATAATGATTTGTAATGACAGTGGCGCGGCGCATATCGCGGGCGCCTACAATATTCCGGTAATTGTGATATTTGGCAGCAGGGGCCCGGAGTTTGTTTTTCCGTTTGGTTCGAGGCAGCAGGAAATGATATCGCATAAGCTTGATTGTAAACCATGTTTACAAACGTATTGTAAATTTGGAACTTTATTATGTTTAACCAGTATCACGGTGAATGAAGTTTTTGACAAGGTGCGGCCCATCGCGGATTTATTAGCAAAAAATATAATGTAACACATATTAATGATGGATAAAGTAATTTGGTTTTTAAAAACCAATTTGTTCCTTAGAATTAGAATAAAAAAAATAGGGTTGTTATCCTACATTGGCAGCCCGATTCACTTATATGGTGGAAACAGGATATTTATTGGCAATAGAGTCAGAATTTTTCCGGGGTCAAGGATGGAGACGCATCATAATGGGATTATTGAAATAGCCGGCAATGTATCCATCGGACAAAATCTTCACCTTATTAGTTCAAACGAACGACTAAAAATTTGCAAGGATACTACCATTTCAGGCAATGTATTCATTACAAATATTGATCACGATTATACCGAACCTGGTATCCATATACTCGATCAAAAATATATCGTAAAAACCACATTGATAGGTGAGAATTGTTTTATTGGCTATGGCGCGGTGATCCGGGCCGGTACGATTTTGGGTAAACAATGCGTAGTGGGTGCAAATTCAGTGGTGCGGGGGACATTTCCTGACTATTCGGTAATTGTGGGTGCACCAGCCAGGGTTGTAAAACGATATAACGAAAAAACCAGGTCATGGGAAAAAACTGATTCGTACGCTAATTTTATTTCATGAGTATAAATATTCTAATAACAGGAGGATCAGGTTTTATCGGATCAAACCTTTCGTTAAGACTTTTAGATAAAGGTTACACCATAACTGTGTTAGACAATCTTTCGGAGCAAATACACGGCCTCAACGCCGAAGTGACCTCGCCGCTGTATAAGTCCATAAAGGACAAAGTAAATCTTATCAAGGGCTCGGTAACGGACCGTGGTACTGTGATCCATGCCATCAGGAATCAAGACATCATCATTCACCTTGCGGCGGAGACGGGAACGGGCCAATCGATGTATAATATTGAGCATTACACAACCGTGAACATCGGCGGGACGGCTCTGTTGCTGGATGTGCTCGCAAATACCAAACACCAGGTCAGGAAATTTATCGTTGCGTCCTCCAGGGCAATTTATGGTGAAGGGAAATATGCTTGTGACGATTTAGGGATTGTTTATCCTGCTCACCGGACCGACGCTGACATGAAAAAAGGCGATTTTGAAGTTAAGTACCCGGGATGTTCCGGCCAGTTGAAAGCACTGCCAACAGACGAGGACTCGAAAATACATCCTTCGTCAGTATACGGTATTACCAAACAAAACCAGGAGCAGATGGTAATGACGGTTTGCCCGGCTATCGATATTAGTCCCGTTGCTTTTCGTTACCAAAACGTATACGGTCCGGGACAATCACTTTCCAACCCCTACACAGGAATTCTATCGATATTTTCAACGCTTATTAAAAACCGCAAAGAGATAAATGTATTCGAAGACGGCAGGGAAACAAGGGACTTTGTATTTATAGACGACGTAGTCAGGGCCACGATTCTCGGTATTGAAAAGGAAGAAGCCAATAACGGTATTTTTAATGTTGGAAGCGGGACACCTCTCGAGGTGAACACAGTGGTAAAAGAGTTGTTATACAATTTTAACATGAGTGTTCCGATCAAAATTTCAGGTAATTATCGCGTGGGTGACATCAGGCATAATTATGCTGATCTGTCAAAGATCACAAAGATGCTCGGATTTGAACCTGAGACAAATTTTAGCGCCGGAATTAAAAAGTTTGTGGCCTGGGTAAATACCCAGGAGCTGCCCGATGACCATTACCGGCAATCGATTAGTGAAATGAAGCAAAAAGGATTGTTTAAATGAGCCAGTTAAAAAGGCAATCGGTTTTATTTATCAGTCCCGCATTTTTTGGATACGAAATATCCATAAAAGTAGCCATAGAAGAAAATGGCTATGAAGTTGATTTTATTGATGAGCGCACATCGAACAAGTCATTGTTAAAAGCAATGTTCCGCGCAAACAAAGCATTGCTGGCAGGCTTAATCAACCGGTACTACAAGAAAATACTGAAAAAAATAAAGGGTAAAGAGTACGATTATTTTTTGCTGATTAAAGGCGAGGTCATCCCGGAGTGGTTTATTATCGAATTCAAAACCGTCAACCCGGGCGCCAGGCTGATTTATTATACCTATGACTCATTCAAGAATAATAATTCTAATTCAACTGCAATCCTGAAACATTTTGACACGTGTTATAGCTTTGACTTTGAGGATGTGAAAAGGAATAAAGCATTAAAACTGAAGCATTTATTTTATACCAGGGAATTTGTTGCCAATCCAGCGTCGGATTCAAAAAGGGAGTACACAATTTCATTTGTTGGCACGCTGCATTCAAACAGGTATAGTACCATTAAACGTTTGTTTCAGAATTTTGAAAATACATTCACCTTTTACTTTTTGCCGGCGAAATGGTGGTTTCTTTTTCAAAAATTATCAAAAAGAGCACATAAAAAAATCAAGCGATCTGAAGTGAGTTTTGATAAGTTGTCCAGGCAGCAAGTAGCAGATATTTTTAAATCATCGAAAAGTGTACTTGATATTCAGCGCTTTGGTCAAACCGGGTTAACTATGAGAACGTTTGAAGTTTTGGCAGCCGGCGCAATACTGATCACAACCAACCTTTATATAAAAACTGCCGATTTCTATGATCCGGACAAAATAATAGTTCTGGAAGAAAATGACCTGTCGGTGGCTACAGCCAAAATTCAGCATAAAATTGATAAAGCTGACTTTAAAGCAAATGCTGTTGACAAAAGTTTTGAGCAGTATTTCGTTAACAACTGGGTTAAGGAATTTTTCGAATAATTGCCTATTCGGGTCGTTACATCATGCCAGCCTCACCGCTTTGTTAAAAAAATATCAATATATAGTTTTTACCTGGTGGCATTCTTAGCCAATTTCATTGTCGCATAAATGGTACACCAACTGTATATAAAAAAATAAAAATGGTTGCCTTGTCGTTTTGGGAAATAATTTTATTAACAAATTAAAATATTTTAATGTCTGTAATATTACCGGACAATGGGTTGACTTCCAAACCTCTAATTGTTCAGTCCGTAACCTATCGGATTCGGAATAAAAACATGCACAAAAAACAAACGCACGCCTGCACTACCTATGGCGTAAATATTGAATATAAAAAACAATAATTAAATAATTTTCACTAAATATTTACGCTTCTGTATGCGATCTTTACACGTGGACACTACCCAGGTCCTTGTTTTATTGCCTAATAGCGATCAGACGGAATTTGAGGACACCCGGGTCATAAAATTAGTTCAGGCGCCTTCAATCAGCTCAAAAACCCGGTTCCTAAAACGGTGTTTCGACATAATCTTCTCGCTTTTGGTTATGGTGACCGGTTTCCCGGTGTTTTTATTACTTTGCGTTATAGCTAAATTGAGCTCGCGGGGCCCAGCATTTTATACCCAGGAAAGATTGGGCAGGCACTCAAAGCCATTCACAATGTATAAATTCAGGAGCATGTATATGAATGCTGAAAAGTTTGGCCCTCAGTTGTCTTCTGAAAACGACCATCGCGTCACCCCATGGGGCAGGATCATTCGCCGCACCAGGCTTGATGAGTTGCCACAGTTTTGGAATGTGTTTAAAGGTGACATGTCCATCGTTGGCCCAAGGCCTGAACGGCATCATTTTGCGCAAAAGATAATTGTGAGAAATCCAAACTATAATAAGCTCACCCACATTAAACCGGGCATAACGTCGATAGGTCAGGTGTATTATGGATATGCTGAAAACATCGACCAAATGTGCGAACGGTTGAAATACGACCTGCTTTACCTGGACAAAATCAGTATAAGCACCGATCTCGACATTATCTATAAAACGATAAGGGTGGTTTTTCAGGGCAAAGGGCAGTAAGCTGCCTTTTGCATCGTTTCCGGACGAGACAAACATTTCGGAATCACTCCAGCCACAGATTTTGGCATGGGGGTTAAAAAGACGCAAAATCGCCTATTGTGACAAATTTGTCAGTTTGGCAGTGTTTTGGCTACCCATTTACCAATAAATTTCCTCGCATTCTTACGGATGTCAGTTGTGCTGCCAAAATGGCAAATATTTATTTTTGTCGGGTTTCGGTGAGCAAAATTGATTCGAACTGCATTTAGCAGTCCGTTTGGACCACCCAACCATCACAAGCTGTTTAAGTTTTATCCCCGGAAATCGCTTGCACTTTAATTTCACTCATTTGCACCCCGAGTTGCGCATCCAGGGACTTTTTTACGATTAAGTATCTGTTTTTTCAGAAAATCGCATATTAATATCGTATAAAACGTCATTTTTTTGACTATTTATCTAAAAAAATGAACAATTAGCGGCAAAGCGTCAGAATTTTAAGAACATTTTTTTATTTGCCCGATTTTTTATTTTCCATTTTTTCGGACTTTTTTTTAGGCATAAGGAATGGCATATTTTTAGCGGCGTGATGCATGAAGGGATGAAAGCGTCTGCACTGTAAGTACCGGTAAACGGTCGTCAATCAGGCTCACCCACTAAAAATGTTTATAGTTCAATTGTTTAAAAATTTAAATCTTTAGTCATGTTAATCGTATTGGAAGTTGCCGCATTACTTGCAATTATTGTATTGCCTTTATTTGCTCCTGAAAGAAAAGGCGCTAAATAATTTTTCAATAATTAAGTTAGGAATTTTTGGGTTGGCGATTCGTCAGCCCATTTTTTTTGTGCGACATATTAGTTGCTTACCGGTCACAAAGGCGTTACATTTTAACACTTTTTAACATTTAAGTGCTAAAACGGTATCGCAAAAAAATTCATATCTGCGTAAGTTTGCCCTTCGAAATAAAAATGATTTCATGGAAGAACCAACAGCAAATACTGAACTAACATCATCGGGCGCCATCGCCGGTGCCCCATCGTACACCACGGATATCAGGGCCATAAATGAGATGATCCAGCAGGAAAGCGCCTTTGTCGATTTATTGAAATTGGAAATGGACAAGGTGATCGTCGGCCAGAAATATATGGTTGAGCGCCTGCTGATCGGCCTACTGGCCGATGGGCACATTCTATTAGAAGGAGTGCCGGGGTTGGCAAAAACATTGGCCATCAATACCCTGTCAAAAGCCATCCGGGCTGATTTTAGCCGTATCCAGTTCACTCCCGATCTGTTACCCGCCGATTTGGTGGGTACCATGATCTATAACCAGAAAAAGGAAGAATTTATCGTACGTAAAGGGCCGATCTTTTCAAACTTCATATTGGCCGACGAGATCAATCGCGCACCCGCAAAGGTGCAGAGCGCCCTGTTGGAGGCCATGCAGGAAAGACAGGTTACGATTGGCGACAATACCTTCAGCCTTCCCAATCCTTTTTTAGTATTGGCAACACAAAACCCGATAGAGCAGGAAGGGACCTATCCGCTTCCCGAAGCCCAGGTGGACCGTTTTATGCTCAAGGTGGTGATAGGGTATCCCAACAAAGAAGATGAAAAAAAGATAATCCGCGCCAATGTCGCGCCTCAGGGTATGCTGAAACCTAACCCCGTGGTCACTCCCGAAGATATCATCAGGGCCCGTAAAGTGGTGCGCGAGGTTTATATGGACGAGAAGATCGAGCAATACATCATCGACATTGTTTTTGCTACCCGCTATCCCGAGCAGTACAAGCTATCGAGTTATAAAAACCTGGTTAGTTTCGGCGCATCGCCAAGGGCAAGTATCAACCTGGCCCTTGCTGCAAAAGCATATGCCTTTATTAAACGCCGCGGCTATGTAATTCCGGAAGACGTGAGGGCAATATGCCACGATGTGCTCCGCCACCGTATCGGCCTTACCTATGAGGCTGAAGCTGAAAACATGACTACTGAAAACATTATCACCGGCATACTGAACGCCGTTGTGGTTCCTTAAAAAAAGAAGTTTGAATTCGCTTCGTTAGAATCGGGTTCAGGAGAGACGAAAAATGGCAAGGGACACCAAAGAACTGTTAAAAAAGGTACGGAAGATCGAGATAAAAACCCGGGGACTCAGCAACCATCTGTTTTCCGGTGAATATCATTCGGCTTTCAAGGGCAGGGGTATGGCCTTCAGCGAAGTGCGCGAATACCAGGTTGGCGATGAGATCCGGACAATCGACTGGAACGTTACCGCCCGCTTTAACCATCCTTATGTGAAGGTTTTTGACGAGGAACGTGAATTGACCGTAATGCTGCTGATGGATGTGAGCGCCTCGGAAAATTTCGGTACCATTACGCAGCAAAAACAAGACCTGGCAACAGAGATATGCGCCGTACTGGCTTTTTCGGCCATACAAAACAACGATAAGGTGGGGGTGATATTTTTCAGCGATAAGATAGAAAAATTCATTCCGCCCAAAAAAGGCCGCAGCCATATCCTGATGATCATCAGGGAACTGATCGATTTTAAACCCGAAAACAACGGCACCGACGTAGCGGGCGCACTGAAGTATTTTACAAGCGCTATCAAAAAGAAATGTACGGCGTTTATTATTTCTGATTTTATGAGCCCCGCTTTTGAGGCGGAGTTGAAGATCGCTAACAAAAAACACGATATTATTGCCCTGCGGCTTTTTGATAAACATGAAGAAGAATTTCCTGATCTCGGCCTGATACCCGTTAAGGACGAAGAAACGGGCGACGTTACCTGGGTAAACACCGGTGACCGGCGTGTAAGGGAAGCTTTTAAAGTAAGTGCGCGGCGACGAAAGGCTAATTTAAAGGACGTATTTAGTAAATCGGGCGTTGACGCAGCCGATATCGGCACCCACGAATCTTATGTTAAACCATTAATGACACTATTTAAAAAACGGGAAAAAAGAAGGTGATAAAATGAAGAACCAGTTTTTTAATTATATCCTGGCTTTGGTAGTTTTTACCTGTTTCTGCTGTAAAACCGAAGCTCAAAATATCCTGGCTGAA
>Ga0302312_10001326_pt1 | contig 15256 bp, 12 predicted proteins | sample III_Palsa_N2_1_FD_200529 | JGI IMG/M metagenome (GOLD analysis project Ga0302312, IMG submission 200529) | Peat permafrost microbial communities from Stordalen Mire near Abisko, Sweden - III_Palsa_N2_1 | ecosystem: Environmental > Terrestrial > Soil > Palsa > Peat permafrost | place: Sweden... | reverse complement strand
ATTAAACCATCAATAATAAATACCCTCTATATATTATACATAAACAATAATAACTAACATGAAAATTAACATATTTGGAGGCTTACTGGTAGCTGCTTTAGCTATCACCTCATTGGCAAACGCACAAGACAGGACACCCGTTATAAATGCGAGGCAACATAACCAAAACCGCCGTATTAATCAGGGTGTACGCAGCGGCCAACTTACGCATCACGAAGCGCATAACCTTAGGAATGATGAAAGGCGCATTAGTGCCGAAAAGCATATTGCAAAGGCCAGCGGGCATGTTACCCCGCGCCAGCGTACCATGTTACGCCACCAGGAAAACCGTACCAGCCGTGCTATATACCGCGATAAACATAATGCAAGGGTTCAATAATTTTTTAGTCGATTATTAATTTCAGGAAGCGGACCATTAAAACGGTCTGCTTTTTTGTTTGTAACGATTTTATGCACCGATACTATTGATTTGTAAATTATACTAATTAGGTTATTTTTGAAACTAATAACTGACCCTAATTAATATGAAACTAAAACACAGTGTGTTGGTGCTGGCTTTTGCCGTATCTGCATTCAACATTAAAGCCCAGGATAACCTGGTAAACTCGCTGAAAAATAACCAAAGCGTAAACAGCAAGGCTGGTTACACTTTTACCACGGTTATTGATCTCGCAAACACTTCCATCAAAAACCAAGCCTCATCAGGCACCTGCTGGAGCTACTCAACCAATTCATTTTTGGAGTCTGAAATGATCCGTGAAGGTAAACAACCGCTTGATCTGTCGCAATTATATTCAGCACGTTGCGCTTATATTGAAAAAGGCATTAACTATGTGCGCATGCACGGCGCTGTTAGCTTGGGTGATGGCGGCGAACCTCATGATGTGATCAATATGTTTCGCAAATATGGCGCAATGCCGCAAATTAACTATACAGGTTTAAATTACGGTACTAACTCAAATGAATTTGGTGAACTAAGCGCGGTAATGGAAGGCATACTTAAAGCGGTGGTGACTAACCCTAACGGCCAGCTTTCAACAGCATGGCTACCGGCTTATACTGCTGCAATTGATGCGTATTTAGGCAAAGTACCAACCAGTTTTGATTATAAAGGCAAAAGCTATACCCCGCAAACCTTTGCTAAAGAAGTTGTAGGTATCAACCCGGATGATTATGTAGAGTTTTCATCAGAAACTGATCATCCGTACTATGAAAAATACACCTTATTAGTGCCTGATAACTGGGCATATGCACAAGTTTACAATATTAAGGTGAATGATATTACTGATGTTATTGATAACGCGCTTAAAAATGGTTACACCGTAGCCTGGAGTACCGATGTATCTGAAAAGTACTTCAGCTGGACAAACGGCGTAGCTTATGTGCCAGAAAAAGAAACAAAGGATATGACAAAAGGCGAACGCGACAGCTTGTTCAACGGCCCAAAACCTGAACGCGAAATAACCCCTGAAGTAAGGCAAGCAGCATTCGACAATTACAATACTACCGATGACCACGGCATGCACATTGTAGGCCTTGCCAAAGATCAAAACGGTAAAGAGTACTACATCGTTAAAAACTCATGGGGCCAAAGTAACGATTATAAAGGCTACCTGTATGTTACCAAAGCTTACGTGCGTTATAAAACCACAGCAATTTTGTTAAACAAAAACGGTGTATTAAAAGATATTCGCCAAAAAATCGGCCAATAATATTTCATTAACAACAAAAAAGCCCGGCATATTTAATTACGCCGGGCTTTTTTGCATCTATATAAAATTAGTTTTGCTTGCTGATCTCCACGCGGCGGTTTAATATACGGCCAGCTTCGGTGGTGTTATCTGCAACGGGATTAGCTTCGCCAAAACCTTGCGTGCTTATATTACCGGCATTAACGCCTGAATTAACTAAATAGGCTTTAACTGCATTTGCCCTATCAACTGATAGTTCCATATTATGCGCGTCTGTTCCTTCGGCAGAAGCATAGCCTTTCAACATAAAAGTAGCTGAGGGATCAACCTTCATTAATGCGGCTGCTTTATCCAAATCAGGATATGAACTTGTTTTTAACACGCCTGAATTAAATTCAAACTGAATATTGGTAAAAGTATAAACAGGTGCAGCCGGCGGAGTTGGCGCTGGCGGAGCAGGTTGCGGAGCCGGTGCAGGTGGCGGCGGAGCTGGTTTGGTAGTGTCGGCTACAGGAGTTGACTTTTGAACCAGTTTTTTTGCTTTACATGCTTGCAAAGTAATTAGTGCCGCTAAAATAACGAGCACAGGAAAATAAGATCGGATAAGTTTCATTTGTTGTTGGAGTTTAATAATGCTAAAACGTTAATCGGGGTAAGCTATTGCGTGAAGATAAAGAGGCGTAAAGGTATCCGGAAATTTATTTTACATTTGCAGTCCAAAAATGAGAATAATTTACAAGTCGATTGATAAGTAAGGTTGTTTAATTGGAATAATATAATCGGAGAGGTGTCTGAGTGGTCGAAAGAGCACGCCTGGAAAGTGTGTATACGCCAAAAGTGTATCGAGGGTTCGAATCCCTCCCTCTCCGCAAATCAAAAAGGCTCGCATGTTGCAAGCCTTTTTGATTTACTATTCTTTTCAACCTAACTAAATATCCCTTTCTGCATATTCAGGCTTTCATAATCATTATTGCTGTGCATAGAGAAAATGCGGAAAGCTTCTGGCGTATTTAAAACTATTCAATTGCAGGCTTTATAATTAAAGGATAAAGCCCGCGGCTTTCGGCCACGGGCTTTGCATTTATAGATGTTAAGTTTCCTATTTTTTAGTTAAAACCAGTACCACCTTATTAAAATCCGACGACGCATTGATCACTTTTTTGTAGGTGTCAAAATCGCTTAATGGGTAAAAGGTGCTCCGGTATTGCTCCATAATATGCACTTTCAGTATATTACCTGTAATGGTATAATCGGTTACAAAGCCCGCCGTTAACTCACCGTTTTGCATAAACGTTTGGCTTATTTTTAAATCATCAGCATTGGTTATTACATAACCCTGGGGTATGGTAAACTCAATATGTCTTTCTTCAACCTGGCCAAATTCTATATTAATGGGTTCCTGTCTTGGTTTTTCCTGGTACATTTCAATCTGCGGACCAATAGCCAGGCCTATTTTCACCAATAATTTATTGCCCGCGTTTTCAATCAATTCGCCCGATTTGGTTACCGTGTGTATTTCTAATGGATGCGCGGCATCAACGTTCTCAAAGCCCTGGTTCAATACTTCTGACGATAATATATTTTCGGAGCTGGCGTACATCTTGGCTACCTCTTTAATCACATTTCTTTTTTGCTCATCATTCGAATAGTTAAACACATCCCGGTATTCAACAGCCGAGTAGCCACCAAACATCAGCTTATCATCCATCGTTAATGAATCCAAGCTACCGTTAAGCTCCATTTTTGCTTCGATGTCTTCATATGATTTATCATAGCTCTCCTGCGGGATGTTTTTTACATCGCCTATAGCCGTTGTAAAATTGCCCAGCGTTGTGCTTTTGCAAAACAAGCCGTCGGCGCTGCTCCACAGCGGGAACACCCACGGATACCTGAAATCAGGCTTGGTTGGTGCTATAAATTTATTTTCAGCCGGGAAATAAAATAGCGGGTTATCACAGTTATTCCAGTTCTCAAAAGTTCTATCTATAATGTAGCTACTCCTGTCGCCGGTAAGTACAAATTGATATTTGATGCCCAAGGTTTGAAAAATGGCGCTATATAAGCGCATAACACCAATTGGGCCACCAATCTTATTTTTCATTACGCTTTCCAACTGATCACCGGCATCGCTGTTTAAATTCTCATTGTAGGAGAAATTGGTTTTCACGTAATTTTCTACCGCTATTATTTTAGCCGGTTCATCGCTTAGTTTATCCCAACCGTTAGCGGCAACCAAAGCCGCAACATTTTTTACTTCTCTTTCATTATAATCGGTGTAAATGTTGTACACCCTTTTTGCAAGGCCGTTCCAGGTAAATAAACGCTCGCCGCTTACCTGCCCTTCGTTATAAGAAAGTTTAAACTCAATCCGCTCAAGATTGGCTTTGTAAAAAGCATATTTTTCTTCATCAAGGCCAGGAGTCACTGATAAATTAAATTGAGCAATCCGTTTATCGTTAATAACTGTATCCTTAACCGGTACAGACAGATTATACCCTTTAATATCAAACTTAAGGCGCTTCGGGGCAATCAACAAAAACTTGGTTTGTAACGCCGGTACGGTCTCCTGCAGTATTTCCCTGCCGAAAAACGATACCGGTCTTTTGTAGGTATACAAATATTCTACATCGCAGCCTTTTTCAAGGCCTTCCATAGCGAAGATCTTGTAGGTATTACCGTCCTCTTCTTTGATGTCTTTGATGTTGCTTTTGTCGATATCGATTATTTTACCGCCCGGTAATATGGTACGGGCTTTTATCTCGGTAATATCAGCGTTTTCGCTAACGCCGAGGTATATCTTGTTGAAGCTTTCTATCCCGCGGTCATCATTTATATGGATTATTTTATGGATGGTATAATATTCGGCCATCTGATCTTTCGACTCATCTGTATACTCAACGCTTCGCTCATCAGTTATTATAACGGCGGGCTCTTTGGCATATTTATCATCCAACACGCTAATTCTAGGTTTATCAACCCAGTTTTCTGTTTTTAAATTATTATTCTGGCCATAAATGCACTGGGCAGAAGCCAGGATGGCTACAACAAAAAATAACTTTTTTTTCATTTATCAGATCTTTGTGAGGTTTAAGCTTTCTTTATATAAAGGCACCAGGTTTTTAAGTACGGCGTTCCATTGGTCAAACTGATCGCTGGATAGGATCAGGCTTTCGTTATCAAACTCCTGGGTGAGGATGATCCAGTTGCCTTTTTGCTCATAGTGGATATTGAAACCCCATACTTTATTGCGATACGTTTTACCCAACGGCAACGAACCTAATTTATACCCATCAGGTATTTTAAGCAGAGTAACATATTTTTTAACATACTTAAAATTATATTCTATCGGGATTTTTCGTTGTGGATAGTCGATTTGCTGGTTGGCGTAAAATTTAAAAAGATTAAGGTTCAAATAGTAATCATCGCCTATCTTTTTGGCATAATCAGGCAGATCGAAATCACCTGATATCGCGATCTTATTCATTACCGGCTTTCTGTCGATATGAAAATTATTTAGCTTGAATTTATTGGATCCGCGCTCAAATTCATCTTTCATATTTTCATCCATATCGCTGGCTTTCCAATACATCAGGTCGCTATAAAAATTCATGGCCATGTAACCGGTCATTGTTTTTTTGATGATTCCTTTGATGCCGGTTGGCGTAAGCTCCAACCAGGTCGAATCCACTATCGCGTTGTCTTCCTTATCAATAACAGGCACTTTTAAAATTTTATATTCCTTTTCATTTACCGATATCATGGCTTCCTTATCCTGTATGCCGGCAGGTGTAACCCCAAACACACAAGCAGGGTCGGTGCCATCTAAAAAAACATATTTACCATTCAGGCTAATGGTGCATATCATGTGGTTACTTACCAATGGCAAAGGTGTTTGGGTAAAGGTGTAAGGCAAATCGCGGGTGCCTATCCAGGTAAAATAGGCCGGGATACCTGCGGTATTGTTCATCTCGGTTAAAATGCTGGCCATATCCTTACAATCGCCAAAACGACGGCTGCAAACCAAGCCTGCATCGCGGGGAATAAAACCGCCCATGCCATCTTCAAAAGCCACGTATTTGATGTTGTTTTGTACCCACGAATAAATATGCCTTGCCTTATCTTCCTGCGAGGTTAAACCCACGGTAAGCGAATCAACAATATGTTTAAGCTCGGGGCTTATGGTTTGGTTGATAGACTTTAAATAGCCGTAACTCAACTTATATAAGTCATCCGCATTGGAGAGATAGGAAATGGTTTTGCCGCCATCATCCTTATAGTTTTCGATATAAAAAACAACATGCGGCGAATACCAGGCATAGCCGGGCGCATCGCTGTAACGTTTATCTGCCGGGCAGTTTTTGTACCTGAATGTATAAACATTGTAATGGTGTTTGCTCTCTATATTAACCGAAAAATAAGCGCTGTCGATCCCCATTAACTGGTATTTGAGCGACACATCTTTTGAAACATTAAGTTTTAGCTCGCAATTGATGTAGGGTATGCCGCCGCTAAAATAAAAAGAGGATAACAGGTGCGGATCGGTGTTATTGTACGACACCACCAGGTTACCTATCGTTCCCGCTTGTACAGCCGGAAAGTTGAAGGTGGTTTGCTTTACATCATCATAAAAAACAAAGCTTTCCTTATCAATGCTGGTTTTAAAGTCGGTTACCTTAAGCTTTTTGTTTTCCGGCGTGATGGTGTAGGCTTCGTACGATTTTAGCTGCTGCAAATCACTTTGTGAAAAGCCATATTCGCCCATGTAAGCCGTGGCGCTATTGGATATATATTCGATCTGTTCGGTTTCCTGGCTTTCAACTTTGGGTTGATTATCCTTAACATCAATTGTATACTCCAATACGCGGTTTAGCAACACCGCTTTTTCATCAGGGAATTGTTTTTGTATTGATTCCAGCGTTTGGCCATGTAAAAAAGCAGGGAAGAGCAGGCAACATCCAACTATACTAAAAAAAGAGGCTAATTGTTTATTTTTCATTTTTCGCACCTATAATCATTCCATAACGGTATATAACCGTTTTAACCAATTTGCCATTTTCATTATAATATTTAACCGGGCCGTTGTTAACGTCGTTTTCGCTGGGCGCTTCCATTTTAATTGATCCATTAGGATAATAATCTGTAGTAATGCCATAAGTATTATCCAGCTTATATAAACGCACTGTTTTTAGCTTGCCGTTTTTATAATATTCTTTAGCAATACCATCATAATAACCAAATACCGCTGTATCCTGCGAGTGTAGCTGGTTATTATCATAATATAAAAGGTCGTTGCCATTACGCTCACCATCTTCATAGCCAACTGTCCTTGATATATTTCCGTTGGCATAATAAGCCTTAAATACACCATTATGCGCATCAAGCGGAATAGCGGGCACAAACTTGCCATCCTTACCAAAGTAAGTATATGATTTTGCATCGCCGTTTTCAAAATTGGTTTGATAAGCCACAACACCGCTTTCAGGGTCGTATTTTGTTAAGGTACCATTTATATCATCATTTTTATAGATGGATACCTTCTCTTTGTTGCCATTGTCAGCATAAGCAATCTCCTCACCGTTTTTTTGGTCGTCTAAATAATTGGTCAACAGGTTTAGCTTACCATCTTCGCTGTAGGTTTTCCATACCCCGGTTTTATTACCATAAGTATATTGCTCATCGTTGCTTTTTACGCCGCCATAGTAATACCGGGTTGTAGTGCTATCAAGCGCCCCTTTATTATAATAGTAAGCTGATGTTAAGCTCCCATCAAAATAATAAGTTTTATATAACCCATCAAAATCACCGTTGGTATAGTTACCTTCTACCATAACCTGCCCGTTAGGATATATTAACCTGTATTTTCCGTTTTGCTTTGGAAATGAAAGCGTGTTGAACACCTTGCCGGTACTATCGTATTGCGTTACTTTTTCCAGCCAGCCCAAGTGATATTTTTCCTCAGTTGTTTTTTCGCCTGCAGCATTGTAGTCATCCCTGTAACCGCTCAAATCATTATCCAGGTAATATAAATCCGAAGTTAATTTTTCGCGTTCATCATAATCCTTCCATTCACCCTGGTAGTCGCCGTCAACAAACCAGCCTTGAGATTCCATTTTGCCGTTAGCATAGTAGCTGGTGTACAGGCCATCATCTTTACCATCCTTCATAGTTACTTCGTTTTTCTTATTACCGTTTAAATAATAAGAAACCGCGTTACCGTTTAGCTCACCATCCTTATACATGTTGATCTCTTTAATCCGCCCCGATGCGTAGAACAAAGTATCGGGGCCATCAAAATCACCTTTAGCATTATAGCTGATGTGCGAATCCTTACTACCATCAGAATTATAAGAAACAACATCAGGCAAACCACCTGTATTACCCAAAGTATTTACCTGGGCACCTGATTTATCAATATGTATTGCCGATTTAACCAGCCCGTTATCGTAAATATATTTGGCATATAACTTTCCATCTTTAGTATAATAATTGGTTTCGCCATCCAGCTTGCCTTTTTTAGAGTTATATGAGCTTGATACCTGGCCATTATCATAATATTCTTCATGCAGGCCATTTTCTACATTATCAACGTAAATCAGCTTTTCATCAAGTTTGCCTCGGTTATTATAATATTTCCATTCGCCCTCGGCCTTGTCATTTACATATTGGCCTTCGATAGATAAAGCGCCATTTTCGCGATATGATGTATAAGGGCCGGCTTGCTTGCCGGCTAAGTATTGCTGTACCTCTTTCTGCCTGCCGCTTTTATAATAGGTATGTACCGTGCCCGAAATTACATCAGCTGTATAAGTGGCAACCTCCGACAAATTACCGTTGGAGTTATATGATTTATATTCGCCATCTTTTTTATCAAGCTTATAATTACCCTCGCTTTTTTTGTTGCCCCCATAATAATAGGTAGTAACAAAACCATCTATCAGGTTATTTTTATAGTTTGATGCCGATTGTATATTCCCGTTCTCGTAGTAATCCTTTTGTAAACCCTCTAGCTTTCCGTTCACAAATTGTTCATATGCTTTTAATGCGCCCGAGTAATAGTAATATGTCCAGGTACCTTCCTTAAGGCCTGCATCATTATAGTTGCCATAACATTTTATATTACCCTCGGGATAATAAAAATGCCATAAGCCATTCAGGCTTTTGCCGTTATTTATTACAGCACCTTTTCCAGCCAGTTTACCGTTTTCAAAGTAATACTTGTTTTTTACGGTATCCCTGTTTTTATAGGCTAATAGCCTCGTGGCTTGTACCTCATTAAAATAACCGGCAATATCAACTCTAAAGTTTTTAAGTTCCTTCTCGTTCCTTTTAACATAGTTTTGTATTTGCGCAATGTTAATATTTGAAAAAACCTGGTTAATGAACAACTCAAACTGGCCGCTGCTAAATATCTTTTTATAATAAGGTACATAATACTGCATATAAAAGTCGTTATCACTTTCTACATATTCCAATTTTTCAAATATGGCCTGTATCTGCCTCGAAACAGGGTCATCTAACTGAATAATGGGTTTATAGCCCTTATCCAGCGCGATCTTTGATAGCACTATATCTTCAATATCCGCATAGTTTTGATCCTGGGCTATAGTGCGGTTATTTTTATAAGCAAGCACCTCATCGGTGGTTTTTGAGATCTGGGCGAGGCAGTTAACCGCTTTCGACCAGTATTTACCGTCGGGATCAACCAACAGGTAACCAATAAAGCATAGGGTTGCCGGGATGATTTTTCCTTGTTCGATAGCTACACGACCTAACTCGAAATGGGCGCTGTACATGTAAGGATCGATAAGTAATGTTTTTTGGAACATCAGCTCCGCTTCTGCCGGGCGCTTAAGCGCTAAATAAGCAACGCCTTTATTAAAATATAACAATGAGTAGCTTGGATATTTTACAATGGCCGAATCAAATACCGCGATGGCTTTTTCTGACTGGCCCATTTCATTAAGCACATTGCCATAGGTATTGTAAAGCGCCGGCTCATGTTCCCTGTCTTCTTTTAAGGCCAAGCCTTCGCGGCAATAGCTTAGCGCTTTTGCATATTGGCTATCGGCCTCGCAGGTAACCGCTTTGCCATAAAGCGAATAAACGTAATTGGTATCGCTCCTGTTTACCTGCTCAAACTGCAGCATGGCACTTTTATATTTGGCTGAATCATACAGCTCGAAGCCGTTTTTAATTACTTCGCCTGAATTGATAAGCTGGATGCTTTGTGATGAAGAAAATTTAGGAAAGACAATGCATGCCAATACCATCAATAGAAAAAATCTCATAAGGGGAGAGCGTAAGTTTTAGTTGATGTGAAATTAAAAGTTTTTATGAAAAAATATTTAATATCAGCAATAATATTTTTTTGTGTAAAGTACAAGTGCAGCGAGGTTTACAAATTATAATACTAATTGCGTTGCACACATGCTAATGCCTAATTACTGTAACTAAATTATTATTGAACAATAGCAAATAAGTTTATAAATTAGTTTTTCATTTAAACTATCCTCATGTTCAAATCAATTGCTCTTTCTATTTTTTGCTGTGTGATATTCTCGTATGCAGACGCGCAAAAATTAACCATGCCGCCGGGCATTGCGCAGGCTTACTCCAATAATACACGCTCCACAAGCGGCAAACCTGGTAAAAAATACTGGGAAAATCATGGTAGGTACACCATTGCGGTAACTATAGCACCGCCCAACCGGATGATTAGCGGTGTTGAAGAAATTACTTATTTTAACAACAGCCCGGATACGCTGCGCAGTTTAAACATCAAACTGATTGAAAACGTACACAATACACCAAGCCGTGCCGGCGCCGCAGATACTGCCGCGGGAGTAACGGTTGATAATATAAAAATTAACGGTGCCGAAATAACCTGGAACAATAAGGAAGCAACAACCACCAATCAAATGGTTGCATTGCCATCCCCATTAATGCCGCACGATTCGGTAAAGCTACATTTTAGCTGGCACTACCAATTATCACTTAGGCATGGCCGCGAAGGTGTGCTTGATTCTACAAGTTTCTACCTGGCCTATTTTTATCCGCGCGTATCCGTTTATGACGATTATAAAGGATGGGATACACAGCCGCATACCGGCAGTTTAGAGTTTTACAACGACTTTAATAATTACAAGCTAAGCGTAACCGTACCTAAAAACTATATTGTTTGGGCAACAGGTACTTTGCAAAACCCTAACCAAGTACTGCAACCTACAGTCGCTAAAAAGCTGCAGGAATCAATGACCGGCGATTCAACCATTCATATGGCTACTGCAACAGATCTGGCTAATAAAACCATTACCGCCCAAAATGAAACCAATACCTGGGTGTGGACAGCCGATAATATTACCGACGTAGCCTTTGCCACAAGTAACCACTACGACTGGGATGCGGCAAGTGTTTTGGTTGATGATAAAACCGGCCGCCGTACCAGCGTACAAGCCGCTTTTAATGATGGATCTGAAGACTTTCATCATTACGTACAATTTGCGCGCAACTCGTTATATTGGTTCTCTCGTAATTTTCCGGGCGTGCCTTATCCTTTCCCAAAAACAACTTCGGTAGAGGGTTTTGCCGATATGGAATATCCGATGATGGTAAATGACAGCCACGATGCCAATTTAGGTTTCGCCCAGTTGGTGCAGGATCATGAGATAGCACACACCTATTTTCCATTTTATATGGGCACAAATGAAAGCTATTACGCCTTTATGGATGAAGGATGGGCTACCACCTTTGAATTGTTAATTGGAACAGCCGAAAAAGGTAAAAAGGCGGCTGATGATTTTTACAAACAGTTTCGTGTAAACAGATGGACACATGGGTCGCACGAAAAAGAAATGCCGATCATTACCCCATCTCCTGATGTAACTTTTGGCGCTGGTAACAATGCCTATGGCAAGCCATCATTAAGTTACCTTGCTTTGAAAGATATGCTGGGCGATGACCTGTTTAAAAAAGCGCTGCACAATTACATGAGCAACTGGAATGGTAAACACCCGATCCCATGGGATTACTTTTATTCTATGGAAAAAGGATCAGGCAAAAAGCTGGATTGGTTTTTTTATAACTGGTTTTACACTCCTTATTATATCGATCTGGATTTGGAGAAAGTTGATAAAGTTGGCAACGGCTATGCTTTAGCTATAAAAAACATCGGCGGCTTTGCGGTTCCTTTTGACGCTATTTTAACTTATGCCGATGGCACAACAGAAACCTTCCATCAAACACCAATAGTTTGGGAAAAAGATCAGAAAAATATCTCTGTTAATATCAAAACAGATAAGCAAGTAAAATCAATCACCATAGACGGCGGAATATTTGTAGATGCCGATATGAAGAATAATACCTGGACAGCCAACTAATTTAATACAGAGGTTACCAAACTTAAAATGCCGGTGAAATAATATTTCACCGGCATTTTTGTTTACTGGGCTTAAAGTATAACATCCTGTTTAGCATTTAATGCGTAAATTTGAATATGAGTCACTTTAAGATTCCGGATCATACACTATACATCTGCACAGGGAGCAAATGCGCCAAGCGTGGTGGCAAGGATGGCTATAAAACGGCTAAGTCCTTTTTAAAAAGCCTGCCATCGGATGTGAATATTGAGCTTATTCGTACAGAATGCACAGACCGGTGCGAGTTTGCGCCGGTTTGTGCATTGCAGCCAGGTAATATCTGGTTAAATGAGTATAAACAAAAGGATCTTTTAAAATTGCTTTATTCGGCCAGCGAAAAAGATTAAGCTTCAGAGTCGTATTTAATTTCGCCAACGTGCTTGTCAATTTGCCATCTGCCGGTGCCTTCTTCGCCAATAACTTCAAATAACTCAAGGGCACGGCGGGCTTTGTATTCTTCCTCACGCTGCTCTTTCAAAAACCAGTTTAAAAATTCCATGGTTACAAAATCCTGCTCTTTCATGCAACGGGCATAAATATTTTTGATGGATTGCGTAACGTTGATCTCCTGGTCAAGCGCCTCTTCAAACACTTCGCGGAAAGAGTTAAACTCTTGTTTGATATCCTTAACATCCGGCGAAACAGCATTACCGCCCATATCAAGTATATATTTAAAGAATTTTAACTGGTGCAGTCTTTCTTCTTCAGCTTGCTTAAAAAAGTAAGTTGAAGAAAAATCATAACCATTACGGTTACACCATGAGGCCATTGATAAGTAAACAGACGAAGATAAAGCTTCCATTTTTACCTGTTTGTTTAACAGGATTTCTATATCAGGAGAAATAAGGGTTTTTATACGAACGAGATCTTTCATAATTGCGTTGTTTAACATTAATTACGTTTATAAACAATAATAATGCTATAATTTGGCATTAAGTCAAATTAAATGCAATATGAAATCAGTCTAAATCAACAAGGTAGCCTGTAAAGCTTATCGAAAATGATCTGGTTAAGCTCGAGCATAACAAATGTACCCTCAAGCAATTCGCGCAGCGCTATAATTTGCACTAAAGTAAGTACGTAGGTATGATCGCAGGCGCAAATAAAAATAATTTCTACATCGGGCGATGTGCTGTCTAATAATCGTTGTTCAATATCAATTCGATTAATAGCGCTACGCAGTTTAAGCAGGCAACGGTAGTCATACTGTGCACTTTTACCTGCAAAATCAACCTGCCAGCACCTTTCGTAATCGTTTTGAAAAACTGCGCCACTGGCTGTTGTAAAAACCTCAGTAAGCGCTGTTTGAATTTCTAATACCTTCTGCATGTATTACAAAGTTGCACCTTATTTAGAATAAATCCAAGTATTATTTGTATTTATTCTAAATAAACTTACACACTGTATAACTATCAACAGCTTTCTTTCTACCAAAATTCTTGCTTATAATTTATTTATACTAATTTAGTACTCAACCTTTTACTTAAAATCACAAATAATGGAAACAGAACCACAAACCTTATTGAAGGGCTTTGTCAGGCTTGGCGGATCGCCCGAAGAAATTGCACAAAAATTAGGGCCGCTTGCCGATCTGGAAGGTACCTGGAAAGGTAATACGGGATGGAATTTAATAGCGGTGCCTTCTCGGCAAAAAGGCGCGCCTACCTTTACCCTGCTTATACAGCAATACGCAGAAACCATAACTTTTACGCCAATTACCGCGCCGGTGCCAAACCGTGGGGGTACTATGCAACAGTTTATCACCGGGTTGATGTATAATCTTACGATTACCGATATGAAATATCCAAACGGGATACTGCATGTTGAAAATGGCATGTGGTTAAACATGAATGATATTGAAGCCCAGCCAGACGGCCCGGTAGTTGAGGCATTACTGCCAATTAATAAGCCATTTAGTATTGCACGCATGGCGAGTATCCCACATGGCGATGTGGTAATAGCACTTGGAAACGCGGCTACATCAACAGGTAAACCAAATTTCCCTGTTATTTCTGCCATGCCAGCCCCCATTGGCTTGCCTCCCATTTTGGGTTATACAGATCCTTATATCAAAAATCCATTCTCTAAAGAATTTGCTAGCAGTGATGTAAATGCAACCTTACGTGCCCTGGCAGATAAGCAAACTATTAATAACGTTACCACAATTACAGTTGATACGCAAAATCAGGGCGGTAGCATAGCTAACATTCCTTTTTTAGATGAGTACGTAAGCCCGAGCCGGTTTCAGTCTACTTTTTGGATCGAGGATGTTACGATAGATGGCTTACACGTTCAACAATTGCAATATTCACAGCAGGCTGATCTTAACTTTATCCCTAAAACCAACCCACCGGGCGACATTATGTGGCCGCACGTTAATGTTAATACCCTAAGAAAAGTTTAAGCCGATTATTTAATTTCAACATATTAAATGCAGAAGCCCTGTTAATTCAGTGTTTCTGCATTTGTTTTTGAAACGGGTTAGATACCTTACCATTATTATATGGAAAGTGAACAGCATTGCTTTAAATGCCGATCAGTTTTAACGTTGCCTGGTCTTTTTCACCATCGAAAAATTTATCGAGCACCGCTTGAAACACAGGATCAGTACCGGTTGTGACGAACAAGGTCATAGATGATTTCAATTTTACATCATCCGGGCTGCCTAATATTTTATTGACATTATTTTCGGGCAACTCCAGCAATGCTTTGCAGATATTTAATAACCTGTTACCTAAGATGGGATGATTTAAAAATGCTTCGGCTTCATTTACATCTTTTATTCCATAATACTTTGAGGCTTCGCTAAAACCTAAACCTTGTATCTGCGGAAAAATGTACCACATCCAATGGCTGCGCTTGCGGCCATTTTTTATTTCTGATAGCGCGGTTGAATAATCTGTTTCCTGCGCTTTTAAAAATCTTTTTAGGTTATTCTGATCTATCATAATAATAAAAACCTGTTTTACAGGGAATTAATTTTAGCTTGATTATATAAAAAAAATGATTTTAAGATTTTTTTGTGGAATTTAATAATAATATATATACCTTTATATCGTTACATATGACCAAACCTTTACGCAATATCACCATTTTATGCATACTCGCTTTCGCGGTAAGCAATTCCCATGCACAATTCTCTGTTCGTTC